>Ga0184628_10000691_pt1 | contig 17396 bp, 18 predicted proteins | sample PLM4_5_b1_FD_133149 | JGI IMG/M metagenome (GOLD analysis project Ga0184628, IMG submission 133149) | Groundwater sediment microbial communities from an aquifer in East River, Colorado, USA - PLM4_5_b1 | ecosystem: Environmental > Terrestrial > Soil > Riparian zone | place: USA: East River... | reverse complement strand
TTCGGATCAAGTCGAAGACAGTGGCTCAAGCTCTTGAGTCCGATCTCGCTCAGGCGATCGCGAAGCGCAAGCTGAAGCTTGTGGCTCAAGTGATAGAGGCAAACGTCGCGAGACTAATCGACTGGGCTGAGACGCGTCTCATCAATCGTGCGACAGAGACAGATCTCGGTCAGGTCATTGTCCACAAGAAGACGAGGCTGGTTCCTCAGGTCATCGAGACAGACACCTCCCGTCCCATTCTTGCGATCGTGCCTCTCTTGGTTCATAGAGCGATCGAGACTGACCTCGCGCAGTCTCTTGCTCATCTCAAGAGCAGGCTTCTTGGGCAGCCCGTAGAGACAGACATTGCTCAACCGATCTCTCGCAAGAAGGTGCGCATCGTTTCTCAGGCTCTCGAGGGGGACATCGCTCAGGCATTCGCGCATCTCAAGAGCAGAACGGTTGCTGCTGCTCTTGAAACAGACATTTCTCAGCCGATCGCGAAGAAGAAGCGACAGACCGTTGGACAATCTGTTGAGATAGATCTCTCGACGGTCATGACCCGACCGAACAGCTACGTGGTAGGAAAGGCGACAGAGACAGACATCGCTCGTACGATCTCGAAGGCTCTCGGGATCAATGTCGTTCGGGCAACGGAGACAGACATCGCAACACTGATCTCTCGCAAGAAGCTTCAGGTTGTTTCTCGGGCGACAGAGCAGGACCTCGCCGACTCGATCTTGAGCGGATTCGGAGTCACGATCGGCAAAGCCACTGAGTCCGATCTGGCTGTTGCTCTGTCGCATCTCAAGAAGAAGATTCTGGGAAGAGCGATAGAGTCAGACTTTGCGACGCCTCTTATCACGGTTCATTTCATTCAGGTTGGCAAGGCTGTTGAGACCGACATCGCTTTTGCTCTCATTCTCGCCTTTCTTGGTCCGAACGAAGCGATCATCACGGAAGCGAGTCCGCAGGCAGTGTTCACGGATGTGACTCCGGTCGCATTCTTGATCGATTCAGATGTCTCACAGCTCATCGATCTTGATCCGATAGCGGTGTTCGTTCTCGCTACGCCCGAAGCGATCATCACTGGCCTCGATTCAGTGCCGAGAGCTCTAAGCAAGGAGGAGGTGGAGATGTCTCTGTTGAGAATGATTCGAGGGGAGTCTGCCGAGTGGGATGTTCTCGTTCGGCACCCCATCACGAAGCTTCCGATCCCGCTCTCCGGGAAGACGCTTCGGTTCATGGCGAAGCAGGAGTACGCCGATGACAATGCTGCGGCTGTCATCGATGTTTCTACTCCGTCAGAGATCACGATCATGGATCCGGATGGCGGCTTGGCTCACATCAAGGTGCCATCAGCACAGACCATCGACCTCGAGAACGAGAGAACTCGTCTTGTGTACGAGTTCGAGATCAAGACCGGAAGTGAAGTCAGCAAGAGCGATTCCGGCTATCTCGTGGTCAACCCTTCGGTGGTGGAACCGTGAAGGCAGCGAAGAGACGAAAGCTCCGCAAGAATCAGTTCGCTGCGCCGAAAGGGAGTGGGCCAGACAGAAGCAAGGCTCAATATCCCGTTGACACGAGAGGTCGTGCGATCAATGCGAAGGGTCGTGCGAAGCAGCAGTTGAACAAGGGTAGAATGAGCCGCAGCACGTACAAGAAGATCGTCGCGAAAGCCAATCGGGTTCTCAAGAGGAAAGGAGGAGCAAAGGTTCGTCGTCGGAGAGCTCGCCGGTGAGCTCTGTCATCTGTGGTCGGGGTCGAGCCCGGTTGCCGACGAGCCGTGGCTCCCCCGACCACATCGAAGAGAGGAGAAGGTATGTCGTTCACAGCAGTACTCGCGGCGATCCTCGTCCTCGGTGCTGCCGTCACGAAGACGGTAGACCTGGTGAGGAACACCGTGGACAAGGACGCATCGATGCCACCTGCGACGTGGAACGTTCTCGCGTTCGTGGTCGGTGTCGCCTACTGCGTCGGTTGGCAGATCGATCTATCGGCCGCCATCCTCGGGCTCGTACCGTCGCTGGCTGACCAGACGTCTCGCTTGACCGGCGTTGCAGGACAAGTTCTCACGGGACTGCTCGCAGGAGGCGCGTCAGGGTTCGCACATGATCTGTTCCAGAACCTCAGCGCCGGAGCAGCCATGAAGAGAACGAAGGCGAAAACAGGTTAGGAGAGACATGCCACTCTACGTCGTCAAGGATCGGATCTGGCCAACGTTCGGCTACGAGCCGCACGCCGGTCAGGCTGAAGTTCATAACGATTCTCATCGTCACAAAGTTGTGGCGTGGGGACGACGTGGAGGCAAGAGCAGAGTTGGTGGGAATGAGTTCATCCCGGAGGCCGTCTACACGTACAGCATCCGGGATGTTCTCATTCACAACAACATGAAGAGAATCTTCTGGATCGTTGGGCCAGACTACTCGGACTGCGAGAAGGAGTTCCGTGTTCTCTGGGATAGCGCGAAGAAGCTCGATCTCCCCATGGACAAGCCCGGCTCGTACAACAACCCTCTCGGAGGATTCATGCATCTGTCTCTCTGGGACGGGTTGTTCCAGGTGCATGCGAAGTCGGCTCGCTATCCTGACGGCCTAGACGGTGAAGGCCTCTCAGGAGTTGAACTCGTCGAAGCAGCAAAACTGAAGCCTCATGTCTGGGGCAAGTTCATTCGTCCTGCTCTTGCCGACATGGGTGGATGGTCGTTGCAGACGAGTACTCCCGAAGGGAAGAACTGGTTCTACAAACACTGGCAGAGAGGGAACGATCCGTCGAAGAAGGCGTGGAAGTCATGGCGAATGCCTTCGTGGGTCAACACGGTTCTCTTTCCTGGAGGGAAAGATGACCCAGAGATCCAGGACATGCGAGACGACATGTCTGCAGAGCGTTTCAAGCAAGAGATCGAGGCGGACTTCACGGAATTCGTTGGTCGGGTGTTCAAGGACTTCGATGAAGAGATGCACGTCATCGACTGTCCATACAATCCTAACCTCCCTCTCTATCTGGCTGTGGATTACGGATGGACGAATCCGTTTGTCGTTCTCGGCATTCAGATCGATGTGTGGGACAACGTCTACGTCTGTGGAGAGTACCGCATCACAAACAGAGATACCGGGGAAGTCGCGAACGATCTCAAGTACGATGTTTCCTGGGCGAAGCATGCAACACACATCTTCCCCGATCCAGCCGGACCAGATGACACGAACATTCTCGCGAACAAGCTTCGTCTCAAAGTTCACAAGAACACGGGTGGAGAGCTCAAGTTCCGTCTCGAGCAGATCAGGAAGTGGCTTCAGTTTGACCCGGAGACGTTCGGTCATCCGGACGACATCAGAAAGCCGAAGCTGTTCATCGACCGTCACTGTATCGGAAATCCGCTCGGCGACGGTGGATTGATCCGTGAGATGCAGGAGTACCGATATCCCGAAACGAAGGAAGAGTCTCAGAAGGCAGAGAAGGAATCCCCCATGGACAAAGATGACCATGGACCAGAAGCTCTCGGCCGGTTCTTCCGTGGGCACTTCGGGGGTCCGTCGGACGGAGAGAAGAGTGACGGAAGGGCCAGGGTGAGAAAGGTGAGGGTGCGCTGATGACAGACCAGGTCGGTCACTGGGATACGATCAAGTCATTCGTCGAGAGAAAGGCTCCGACCACCTGGGTTGATGGAGAAGATCGCCTTCGTGTCGGTGCGTACGACATGTACGAAGCGATTTACTGGACTGCTCCCGAAGCGTTCCAGATCACGATGAGAGGCCAAGAGGGAGATCCTGTCTACGTTCCAAGCGGTCGTCAAGTCGTGGACACCGCTCGTCGGTACATGGCCCCCGGCCTTCAGATGGCTATCGATCCCGCATTCGGAGGGAGCACGACTCAGATCGAGAACGCTGCTCTCTGGATGAAGGACTTCACGGCTCGCGAAGAGTTCTACAGCAAGTTCTCGGGCGCAAAGCTTCGCGGTCTGATGCGAGGAGATTGGCTGTTCCACATCATGGCCGATCCGAACAAGCCCGAAGACAGCCGAATCTCCATCCACGAGCTGAACCCGAGCAACTACTTCCCTGAGTTCCAAGATGGTGACGTGGCGAAGATCAACAGGGTCATTATCGCTGAGCCCGTCCAGGATGGAGATGACACTCGCATCCATCGCATCGTGTACGTGCGAGATCCCGACACCCTGAAGGTAACGGTGTTCGAGGATCTCTGCGAGATCGATGAGTGGGGTCAGCCAGGTACGGACATGGCTGAGACCATCGTTGACTCTGTTGCAGAGGAACTGGAACTTCCTGATCCAATCAATCAGATCCCGGTCTACCACTTCCCCAACGAGTTCGAGGAAGAGATCGGGTGGGGTTCGTCGGAGATGCGAGGCATCGAACTTCTGATGAGAGGAATCAATCAATCCGTCACGGACCAGGAACTCGCACTCGTTCTTGACGGAATCGGAGTCTACGTCACTACGGCTGGCGCTCCTCTCAACGATGAGACCGGCGAAGAGATGCCGTGGACCGTCGCGGTTGGGCACGTTCTTGAGCTGCCTGAGGACAAGGACTTCAAGAGGGTTCAGGGAGTTGGAACGATTCAGCCGTATCTCGATCATCTCGGGTACCTCCATGATCAGATCGATGCGACAACCGGAGGCAACGACATCACCCGAGGCCGTGCCGAGGTTGCTATCGCGGAGTCGGGGATCGCACTCGCACTTCGCATGGGTCCTGTTCTCGCACGGATGGTCGAGAAGGAGATCATCGTTACGGAGCGTCTCCAGCAGATGTTCTTTGATCTGAGGTCATGGATCGCAGCGTACGAAGGTCTCGAGGGTGTTCTTGATCTTCGATGGATGCCAGTCTACGCGGACAAGCTTCCTGTGAACAGGAAGGAAGTCTTTGACCAGGTCATGACCCTCATCCAGGGGAAGATCATCAGCACTCGTGAGGGTCGCCGTCGTCTAGTCGAGATCGGATGGAAGTTCAGCACCGATGCGATTCTGGAGCAAGAGATCGCAGACGACATCGCGGTGACAGCAGACGCAGAAGCCCTGAGACTGGGCATCGAGACGATTCCTCCGGCGAATGACGGGGCAGCGAATGAAGGCTAAGATCTGGCAGCTTCGCATCTCGAGAAAGGCACAGCGAGAGCTGTTGTCTCTCATTCGCGGAAACACTGCGGACGTTCGCAAGATCATCATTCGCGCTGCGAAAGAGGCGAGCCGACTCATCAGAAGCCTTCCTGGTGAAAGCGTGTCAGCGTTGACGAGACGAGCGTTCTATGCACAGAGGCGTCTCGAACTGCTTCGTCTCGCCGCTTCTACGTGGGAAGATCGCATTCCACCGATTCTCATCCGAGACATCGGTAACGCGACACAGATCTCGCGGCTCGCAAACAAACGCCTTCTCGCCGTTCTCATGGAATCTGTGCCGGACGACGCCTCGGTTCTCGCCACCTCATTCCTCCGATCGGCTGAGGATGCATTCCTGGATGTGAATTCTCGTCTTCTCAACAACATCAATCTCTCCCAGAGCGTGTTCAACAACGAAGCTCTCATGGTGGGAAAGATCGATGACATCGTGAATAACGGGATCGCTCTCGGACAATCAGCCAGTGAGATAGCGAGTGGAGTGACTGAGTACATCAACCCAGACGTGATGGGTGGACAGCGTTACGCTGCGACTCGTCTCGGAAGGACAGAGCTGAACAACGCATTCCATCGAACGAACATCGAGTTGTACAAGAGATCTCCTCATGTGCTCGGTGTGCAGTGGAACCTCAGCGGATCTCACGAGAGAGATGACGAGTGCGATGAGCTGGATGGGACTGTCTTCCCCAAGGAAGAGGTTCCAGACAAGCCTCATCCGAACTGCTTCTGTTATCTCACTCCGATCGTTCCGGATCCGGATGAGTTCGCTTCTCACCTGGTAGGAGGTGACTATGACGCCTTCCTAGCAGAAAGTGTTGTCGTGTGACATCGTCGAGAGAAAGGAAGGGAAGAACATGCGCGACATGAATCTGGACCTCTACACCGAGTGGCGCGGAGGCGTTCTCGGTTGGGTCCTCCCCGGCGGGGGATTCATGCCGGTCATCGCCGGCGGCGCCGACGGAGAAGAGGACGAAGGAGAGGAAGAGTCGGACGATGAGCCCGAAGAGGAAGAGGAAGATGATGAGAAAGACGAGAAGGACGAAGACGAGCTGAAGGATCCGAAGGCTGCGGTCAAGGCCGCGAACGAGAAGGCCGATCGGGTCTTCAAGAAGCTCAAGAAGAAGGACAAGACCATCGCTGGCCTCCAGAAGGAACTGGAGGATCTCAAGAAGGATGCGTCTTCTCCGGATGAGAAGGTTCAGACACGGCTAACGGAGCTCGAGACTCGTGTCAAGACCTCCGACAGCACCGTGTCTGACCGAGATGCTGTCATCGCCATCTTGAACAACGATGAGGTGGCAAAGCTCCCTCGCCGTCGTCGTGACTTGATCACAAAGATGGTGTTCGATCAGGTGGAGATCGACGAGGACGGAGATGACAACGTCGAGGAGCTCTTGGAGGAGCTTCGCTCAGATGACCCTGATCTGTTCGAGACTCCTAAGTCCAAGAGCGAGAAGGACGAGAGCGAGGATGAAGAGGACGACGACGAAGGCGAGCGCGACGAAAGCTCCCAGCGCCGTCGTACCGCGCCTCCTCCGAAGAAGAAGAAGGGAGACAAGGGGAAGTATGATCGTGCAACGCTGGAGAAGAGAATGCCTCATCTCAGGCGTCACCGTTGATCACCCTCCTGAGATAGGGTATACTTAGCTCCTACGGTACATGGGAGAGGGCCGGCGGTTCTCTCAGTCTGCGACGGCTCGCTGTTCGGCGAAGAGCGAGTGTCCGAGTCAGTCGTTCGAGGCATGGGAGGATTCATGGCAAGGTTCGATAAGGTCGAACCCTACGCCGGGAATCTCCGTGCTCGTCTTCTGGCAGATTGGGCTGCGGCTGACGGAGTTCCCGTCGGTGTCGGTCTCGATGCGGCCGGGAAGGTAGTTCCCGGAGCAGGTACGACCGGCATCGTTGGAGTCGTCATCCTGGTGAAGGAGAACAAGAAGGCCGGTGACACCGTGGACATCATGTGTGCTGGCGAGATCGCGGAATGCCCGACAGTGGCAGCCGCATTCGCAGCGGGCACGATCATCACGGCGAACACCACCACCGGCGCTCTCTCCGTCACCGCCCCATCGGCCACACAGGCGATCGTGGGGTTCACGGTGACTGCCGGTCGTCTCCATGTCCAGGGCGTCGGAAAGAACATCTAGGAGGTGATGTAGTGGAGAGTCTCGACCTGAGTGTTGCTCGACGCGCTCCGCTCATCGTTCCGCCGGATGCCTTTGCCGACAAGCTGGACATCCGCGGAGATGATCGGATCGACCTTCGGTCTCTCGGGATCTATCCCGGGATCGCTGGAGGAGCGCAGGGCTTCATGCAGGTCGGTGACATCGTCACCACGACGACCGACGGTCGTCCGCTCACGGAGATCTGGGCAGCGTACAGGGAGGCTCTAGCTCTGTACAATGGTCAGCGCGATCGACTTCTCTCGGCACTGGTGTTCCCAGTGGTGGAAGTGGTCGAAGACGTGTTCCAGGGTGGAAACACCGTCGACTTCGAAGAGGCATCCGAGTTCGGTGTTCCGATGGGCGTTCGTCCAGAGGTCCCGGCGTACTTCTCACTCGGATACAGCTTCAAGTGGTGGGACATCGGCCTGCGATTCACGTGGAAGTTCCTCGCAGAGAAGACGGGTGATGAAGTCGATGCTCTGAACAACCAGATCCTGGAGGCGGACAACCGCAACCAGTTCTCGGAAGTGTTCAAGCAGATCTTCAACAACGTCACCCGAGTCGCGAACATCAACAACCAGAACTACAACGTGTTCCCGATCTATAACAACGACTCAACAGTTCCTCCTCGGTGGAAGAACACCGTCCACGTCGCACCGCACCAGCACTTCATCGCTTCCGGTTCGGTGACCGTGGACTCCGGTGACTTCGACACTGCCGAGGCGCATCTCAAGCATCACGGGTACTCCTGGCAGGAAGGTTCAGCCCTGATCACGCTGGTCAACAGCGCTCAGATGGCTGTCATCAGGACGTTCCGTGTTGCGACCGGCTCGGCCTACGACTTCATCCAGGCTGAGACGGTTCCGTCATGGGCATGGTCCACCGCGGATATCAACGCTTCTCTGGAGAGGCCGGGAGCAGCACCTCCGGCCAGCTTCCAGGGGTTGAACATCTCGGGTCGATATGGACCGTGGCTCCTGGTGGAGGAAGACCTGATCCCAGCGGGCTACATGCTGCACTTCGCGACCGGCGGGAGCGAGAACGCGCAGAACATCGTGGGGATCAGGGAACACCGTAACAACTCTCTTCGCGGTCTGCGACTCGTGAAGGGTCAGGAACCCGACTACCCGATCATCAACTCGTACTACCAGAGGGGATTCGGGACTGGTGTCCGGCAGCGCGGCGCGGCTGTCGTTCAGCAGCTCACGGCGGGTTCCTACACCATCCCGACCGGCATGACGTGGTAAGGGAGGGATGAAGAGATGTCACGAGACATTCGCGGAAAGATCGCACGGGAAGAGACCCTGAACGAGGACGATCTGCGGTACGCTGTAGAAGCCCTCGGAATGGGTGCCGAACTCGTAGCGGCCGGATACGACGTTCCTGCAAGCGGAACGATGGTCGACGCGGGGAACTTCGGCACTCCGACCGGCAACGTGCTCGAGACAGGACCGGCGTTCGAACAGCCCGGCCAGGCCAGCGGCCCGGTCGTCGTTCTCGACGCCGACAAGCTGAACAGCCTGAAGGCGGACACCCTGGATGAGATCGCGGAAGCGGTCGGAGTCGAGGTGCCTCGCAAGAAGGCCGACAAGGTCGCCGTTCTCACAGGAGGCGCGGCCACAGGTGGAGACGACGAGGACGGGGACGAGTAGAAGTGGCGACGCCAGAACAGGTCGCCGGGGTACGAGAGAACACTGCTGAGTCAGAAGCCGATCACTTCGAAGACGACTACATCGAAGCGCTCGTCGACTCTCAGGGTGTCAACGGTGCCTCGGCGACCATCTGGCGCAAGAAAGCCGCTTCTTACGCAGAACTCGTTGACGTCGAAGAAGCCGGATCATCTCACAAGTTCAGCCAGCTTCACAAGAATGCGCTTGAGATGGTGGCGCGTTTCGAGGAGCTTCCTGACGACGGAGTGATCCTAGACACTGGCGGTCGGGTCAAGATCAGGAGCATTCAGCGTGAACTCAGAGAGTGAGATGCATCTTCATCAAACTGAATGGCTCATTGACGATGCCCCGACCGGCATTGTCTTTACGCGGAAGCCGTTGATCGACGATGGGGCTGGAGGAAAGAGGGAGGACACGTCGTTCGATCTCCCTCCTCAGAAGGTTCGAGTCGTCGGCGTTCGGAATGACGCGGTCTTCATCACACCAGAAGGAAGGCGAGTTCAGATCCATAAGAGGCTCGTTGGAATGCCAGGCCTCGACGTACTTCTAGGAGACCTCTTCTCGTTCGAGGAGATCAACTACGAGGTCATCGACGTCCAGCGAGATCCGTACTGGCGAATCGAAGTGGAGGCAAGTCGTCGTGGCTAGTGGCATCGTGATGGAGAGCGATACGCTGTCTCCCAATCTCAAGACGTTTCCTCCGAAGGTGGAGTCTGCCATCGACGCAGCGTTCTACGTTCACTCTCTTAGAACAGAGGGATGGATGAGGGACAATGCTCCCTGGCAAGATCAGACCGGAAACGCGAGGAACGGATTGAGAGCTCGTCCCGATGTAGGTGGGGCCACGAAGGTCATCTGGGTCTATCACACGGTCCCGTATGGCATCTGGCTGGAAGTGAGATGGGACGGGAGATTCGCCATCATCGGTCCAACCGTCCGAGTCCAAGGCAGGGCTCTCATGACCTACCTGCGAAATCTGTTCGGGCGTGTACTGTGAACTGGCGAGAGTTTGTCTTCGATCGTCTCAACGGAGACGTAGCGTTGGCGGCTTTCGTTGGCGATCGGATCTTCGGAACCGTTCCGGACAATCCTGATCGCCCATACGTTGTGATCCGATTCGATCCTCTGATCCCGGAAGGATCGTGGGGAGAGTTCCAGGACATGACAGTGTGGGTTCACGATCAGCCAGAGTCATACACTCGGATCGATGAGATCCTTCCTCTGGTCAGGACTGCTCTGCAGGGTCCACTGTCGGTGCCAGGAGAAACCGGAATCCACGTCGATTGGAGCGGGGACAGTCAGGATCTCTCAGATGATGCACGAGGGACGATCCTTCGTACCTCTTCCTATCGACTGGCTGGAAGGAGGGTCGCATGAAGGTCCGATACACAGGTACATCCGATGTTCGGGAATTCACGGTTGCTTCTCTGAAGGCTGTGGGCATCGACCATGAGAAGATCGTGTTCAGTGCTGAGAACGACTTCACGGCAACCGTAAGCGAAGAGCTCGGAAACTACCTGATCGATGAAGAAGGTACGTTCGAGAAGGCCAAGAAGAAGTAGGATGGGCGAGCTGAGATGCGACAACACGATGCACGGAGTTATTCACGACGGAGTTCTGGAAGTGAAGTGTCGGAATCCTCGTTGCGGAGTGAAGCCGGGTGTTGTCGTCATCCATCAGTTCGACATCGCTACGGAGATGTTGATCAACACCGAACGCTACAGAGATCCTGTCGTTCGGAAGGAGGTGAACAAGGGTGCCGCTGACAGTCATTCCTCTTCCATACGGGCTTCGTGATGTCAAGATCGCGACGCTGACCGGTGACACGCCGGGCACGTTCGTGGATCTTCCGAACTCCCAGACGTTCTCGTTCGCAGAGAACGAAGACTTCACGGAACTCCGGGGAGACGACAAGATCGCAGCAACGCATGGATCGGGTCCAAGCGTCAACTGGACACTCGGTGCTGGTGGTCTCAGCTTCGAGGCTTACAAGATCCTTGCCGGAGGTGCGATCGTCGAGACAGGAACGACACCGAACCAGCTCAAGACGTACTCGAAGTTGGGTGCGGACATCCGTCCGTACTTCCAGGTGAAGGGACAGGTGATCAGCGATAGCGGCGGAGATGTCTGGTGCGTCGTGTACAAGTGCAAGGCAGAAGGCGAGATCGGCGGAGAATTCGCCGATGGAGCGTTCTTCATCACGGGTGCATCTGGCCGTGGGATCCCGAACCTTGCGGACAAGGCGTACGACTTCCTCCAGCACGAGACCGCAGTCACCATCACATAACGGAAGGAGATGCACATGAGCCCTCAAGAGGCCAGCATCCAGTCAGGTTGGCAGACAGAGACACCGGTCATCGAGGTGCCCGGAAATCGATTTGCGAAGGTCCGTCGTCGGCCGATCGACTCGTTCTACAAGTCCGGTGCGATCCCGAACTCCCTCATGGGTCCTGTTCGGGAAGCCATCATGAAGGGAAGCGACTTCAAGGTCGAAGAGTTCACGGACGAGCAGATCTTGGATCTCCTTCGAATGATGGATGCCATCGTTGTTTCGCAAGTCGAAGAGCCTCGCGTCTATCCGATCCCCGTCTGCCGGACCTGCAAGGGAACCGGAGAGGCTGACCAAGAGGTCGGTCCGAAGGGAAAGAAGACCATCACCAAGATCGAATGTCCGGTGTGCGAAGGCAGAGGAGCAGAACAGAGAGAACAAGGAAGGGTCTACGTCGATGAGGTTCCGTTCGAAGTGAAGAACTTCATCTACACCTACGTCATCGGTGGAGTTGATGACCTGGAATCCTTTCTTGCGGAATCCAACGGAAGTGTGGAATCTCTACCAGAACGCAAAGATGTGGGGAGTAAGGCCAAGCGATCTTCTCGACGTAAAGGATAGGTTCGATGCGTACTGTCTCGATGACGCTGTCGCATGGCTTGGAAGCTACATCGAGAACGAGCTTGTCAAGGTCGAGGGGAGAAACGCAACAGAGACGGGAGTCATAAGAGAGCGTCTCCTCAAACAACTACTACAAGGGAAAGAGCGGTTCGCCGATCCGGTAGCGATGGGAGTGACGATCAAGAGTGTCGACGGTTGACCTAGGAACCGCCCGAGGACGCATTCAGATCGATTCTTCCAGCCTGGACATCGCTAAGGCCAAGGCTGCCGGTCTCGCGACAGGACTCGCTTCATCACTGAAGACGGTCGGGACCTCCATGGTCAGAACCGGCCGCACGATGACCACCAGCTTCACGCTTCCGATCGTGGCTGGAATCGCTCTTGCGGTTCGTGCGTTCAATCAGGCAGCAGAAGCGAATGCACAGACAGCCGCTCGGATCAAATCAACTGGAGCAGCAGCGAACGTCACCGCTGGACACGTCAGAGGCCTGGCTGACAGCGTCCGAGACTACAGTGGTATCGAAGACGAAGCTGTTCAAGCCGGTGCGAACATGCTTCTCACCTTCACCCAGATCCGAAACAGGGTTGGTGAAGGAAACGACATCTTTGATCAGGCGGTTGCCTCTCTCGCAGATGTGTCTGTCGCGATGGGCAAGGAGATGCCGCAGGCAGCCATCCAGCTAGGAAAGGCTCTGAACGACCCGCTTCTCGGGATGACCGCACTGCGACGGATCGGTGTTCTCTTCACAGCTCAGCAGCAAGATCAGATCAGAACCATGCTTCAGAACAATGACCTGTTGGGCGCACAGAAGGTCATTCTGGAAGAGGTCAACACCGAGTTCGGAAACAGCGCTCGGGCGCAAGGTCGTACTCCGTGGGGTAAGACCAAGATCGCGATCTCGCAACTCGGTGACCAGCTAGAGCGTCTCGGAGAGATCATCGCGCCAGTTCTCCAGAAGATGGCAGAAGGTCTCAAGGGGATCATCGACTTCATCGCTCAGCTTCCTGCTCCTGTGAAAACGTTCCTAGCCGTGATGGTCGGAATCTTCGCGGTGATGGGACCGCTCCTCATCATCTTTGGATCTCTCCTGAAGGTGGTGGCGTTCTTCATCAACCTTGTCGCCGGAGCCAAGATCGCGATGGCGGCGTTCGCAGGAGTCACGAACACCACCGTCTCGGCGATGTCTTCTCTTACAGAGAAGCAGAGCATCGCTGCCGCTGGATTCGGGAAGTTCCTTGGGTCAATGACGGCTCTCATCAACCCTGTTACGATCATGATCGCCGCCATCGGCATCGGTTTGGCTGGAGCGTTCATTGTCTCGGCGAGAGAAGCTGCTGCGGCGAGAAAGATGGCGATCGAGTGGGGACACGCCCTCGTAAGTGCTGCTCGCATGGGAGAACGGGCTGTCAGGGACATCAACGTCAAGGCGTTCAAGGAATTCATCGACGTCATCGGTCACGGCGAAGAGTTCATCGAGACCTTCCGAATTGTGAATCAGGGTCTCGCGACTTCGTTTAGGACTGGAGGAATCACAGCCGCAGCAGCAGCCGTTCAGTACGAGGATCTCATCAACAAGGCAGATGAAGCTGGAGGTCTCTTCCAGCTCTGGGCTACCATTCAGAAGGATGGAGCGGACGCATCTGACTTCGCAGCTCAAAGAGTCTCTGCTCTCAGCCAGGAGATGTTCAAGGCAGGCACGATCACGAAGGAACAGCTTGTCGCGAACCTAGTTATTCTCGGCTTCACGATGGGTGAAGCTCGCACAGCCGCGGTCGGTCTGGCCAAGGACATCGGTGAAATCGGAAAGCAGACCAACGTCGCAGGCGAAGAGATCGCACAGTTCGCACACATGACAGTCGAAGAGTTCGAGACATGGCGCAAGGAGGTTGTCGACAACCTTCTCTCTGCCACTCCTGCTCTTGACCGATTGGCTGAGAAGGCGAAGATCACAAGCCGTTCCATTGTCGTATCGTTCAGGCGGCAGCAGAAGGCATTCGTTGATTACGGTGAGAACCTTGCCAAGTTCACGAAGCTTGATCTGCCGGATGAACTGAAGCAGCAGGTCATCGATCTCGGCATCGAGGGATCTGCAACGATGCAGGCTTTCGGGCGACTGACCGACAAGCAACTTCAGGCCGTCTCTCGCTCGTTCAACAAGGGGGAGAGCGCGATCAAGGGCACAAGCGGCCCTCTCAAGGGATTGCAGTCTGATGCGCAGAAGTCCACGGACAAGGTCAATGATCTTGCAACCTCTCTGGCTAACATCCAGTCCCGATTCCAGAACCTAGATCTCAACATCACAACGAACTTCCATACGACGGGAACTCCTCCTCCAGGATTCAGGGGTCAGAAGGCGTTCGGAGGAGTCGTCAAGAGCGGAGGGATGTACCTGGTCGGGGAAAGAGGTCCAGAGCTGGCGTTCATGCCGAGAGGAACAGGAGTGCTTGAGTCTGAGAAGACACTCGCACTGCTTCGACAGATGGCTGGGAACAACGCACCTCGCGGTGCATCATCTCTCGGGTCATCCGGTGGAGCACAGACGTTCATCTTCGAGTTGGATGGAGAAGCGATCTACAGAACGGTTGTCACGAAGGAACGAGACACTCGCATTCGTTTGGGGAGTAGAGGCTAATGGCTGTCGGACCGATCTTCCGATTCATCACGGAGCCGAGCACTGTCAACCTGGACATGAGAAGCGCGACCGGATGGTACGTCGGAGAGGGTCTCGATCTCGGAGGCTCCAACGTCGTCAAGAAGTTCCTGAAGCAGGACGGCGTGGATGGTGCAGAACTTGCCAAGTCATGGCTCGACATCGTAACGATGACGATTCCTCTTGTCATGCTTCCTCAGGCGAATGCGACTGCGATCAAGGCTCTGGTCGATGCTCTCAACGCAGAGCTGAGAAAGCCTCTCAACGTGATCGAGTACCTTCCTCATGGAATCACGGGGACAGCGTTCTTGCTTGACACCTTCCGCGCTAATGAGATCTCTCTGGCTGATGGCCAGAAGGTATTCGTGCCGTGGTCTCGTCCAGGCAACGGATACATCATCACTCTCTCGGTTGATCGTCAGCCGGTGATGCGCGGTGGCGGTGTCATGATCTAATGATCACGCATGAATTCCGTCGGACGGGTCAGACAACCCGAACTCTACCGAGAGTCGCGACTCCTGGTCAGCCAGTCATCCTCGGGGACTACTCGGACAACTCTGAGGTCGCAGGAGGATTCTCATCGGCTACTGGAGTCATCTCTCTCGCAGAGTACAACTTGAACCCAACGATGTACTCGATGGGATCAACATGGCTTGTCTGGGATGATGAACTCCCAGGAGGTTCTGGTCCGATCTGGGCAGGAGAGCTGAACGATCCGGAGAAGAAGGCCGACGGAAGCGTTGTTCTCACGGCTGAGGGATGGGGAAAGCGTGGTGACGCGGATGCCAAGGACTTCATCATTCTCAGCTACGACTTCGATGACTGGCAGTCGGGAGATCAGGAACCTCTCAACTACCGAGGAAAGGATCAGATCTCAGTCAACTCCGGCAAGAGGCTGATCTTCAAGATCGACAAAGAGACGCAGTTCAAGAAGAACAACGGAGGGAACCCTTCGTTCTGGTGGAACGGAATGTTCCGATTTGTTGCAGGGATCGACTGGCGTTTCATCTCATTCAACATCGAGAAGACGCACAGCGACAGCAACTACACACTCGAACTCGTGACAGGAAGCGGTCCAACAGGAACTCTGACCATTCTCGACTCGTGGTCTCTTGGGCCGGGTGGGCCGACAGCGGTCTCTCGTAACATCCCTTCCGGGTCAGATCTCGTTGGGCTGCGCCTAGTTCGAAGCACCGAGACCAAGCATGCACCGAAGCGTCGCTTCATGATCTACGACGTGCATCTCGGTGCCATCTCTCTCGACGAGACGTTCACTCTTGAGGAAGCGTTCAACGAGCTGTACGTCAGGATGACCGGAGTCGCACCGGGATTCGTATCTTCGTCGAGTGTTTCCGTTGTTCCATTCGAGGTTGAGAACGGCACTTACGGACAGATCGCTGACGAGCTCTCTCTGTTGGACAACTGGTTCTGGAGAATCGTCGGAAACAGTGCCGGAGCAAAGTTCGGGGAAGCCGGTCCGATGGGTCGTAAGAAGTGGAAGCTTGAGAGAGTAAACTCGCCTATCGATCCAGTTCCTCAGGCAAGGTACAGCCATGTTCGCGTCTCGTATCGCAAAAAGTCCGGGGTCATCGCTGCGAAGGAAGTTACTGCTTCTCCGAACACGTTTCCGGTTGGATTCAAGCGAGTGTTCGTCATCGACTGGGAAAGGCCTCCGCATGAAGGGCCGGCGACGGTCTTCGCTCAGGCCGCAGCGAACTACCTGAACAATCAGAGAGATGCCGGGACAGCGTCTTTCACCTACGTCCGCGACAACGACGCGCCGGGTAACGAGTTCCGAGGAACCGTTGTTCTTCCGGGAGACAAGCTGATCCTGACACAGCATGCGAACAAGGAAGTCGTTGTCGCAGGAACAAGTCACGAAGGAGACGGCTCTGTTACCAACGTTACCTTCGCTGTCGGACAACCGATTTTGGACAAGTGGCTGGCTCGTCGTCAGAGACTGCTCAACAAGGGTCGTGGAGCAGACGGAGCAACACTCGGTGCCCTCCAGTCAGGCACTCCGGCTCAGGTTCAGAACGTGGTCGTCTCGTTCGTCAACTCCCAGAAGAACGACGGGAAGCTTGACTGGGACATGATCGTCACTCACGACCACGTCACACAAGACGTTGATGGAGAGGGTCTCTGGTGCAAGACCTATCTCTATAAGTATCGCCCAGTCGATGTGGCTGGAACACCGATCTCTAAGGCTCTTGGAGGTGGGTGGAGAGAAAAGAGAAAGAAGAACACTGAGGACGGAGAGAACGATACTAACGAAGACTCCGCGCGATGCAACATCGACAAGATCCATCGCCCTCATCAGTGGTACTGGGAAGTCAAGGTCGCCGGCGTCAACATCGAACACGAGAGAGGGGCGTTCGGAACTCAGGGAACCTTCCTGAGACCGGCTGACTTCCTTCCTCCTGATCCAACCGGCGTGACGCTCGACATCGGAGAGCATATGATGGAGCTCTTCATGACCGAGACGAGCGACGCGGATGACGCTGCTCTTGCTGACATGAGGATCAAGTACTCTCAGTTCGAGATCGCGACGGATGCAGGATTCACTGCGATCATTCACCAAGACAAGCGGCACAAGGGGAACCACAAGAAGTGGAAACACAAGAAGCCGGGATCTGCGACATTCTACGGTCGCATTCGAAACGTCAATCACTGGGGAACCAAGTCTGCTTGGGTCTCTACCTCTTCTGCAAGAGGAGTTCCTTCTGCTACGTCGAACCCGTCGGGTGTCTTCGAGAAGATCAACAGAAAGTGGTATCTCAGGGCAACAGCAGGTACAACGACGTTCGCAGATGCTGAGGTCTCTCGGTACCGGCTTGAGATGGTCCACAAAGCAACACACGTCGCTCCGACAGGAGGAGACAACAAGAGGCAGAAGGCTACGATCGAAGG
>Ga0184628_10000690_pt1 | contig 17410 bp, 15 predicted proteins | sample PLM4_5_b1_FD_133149 | JGI IMG/M metagenome (GOLD analysis project Ga0184628, IMG submission 133149) | Groundwater sediment microbial communities from an aquifer in East River, Colorado, USA - PLM4_5_b1 | ecosystem: Environmental > Terrestrial > Soil > Riparian zone | place: USA: East River... | reverse complement strand
GGCCATGGGGTGACCGTGCCAGGCAATGCGCCCTTCGCGATCAACCACGAAGGCATGCGGGATGCCGTTGATGCCGTAGGCGCCCATGTATCCTTTGGAAGTTTCACGGTTGTTATCCACGACTACCGTGTAGTCCATTTCGTCTCCCATTTGATCCACGAACGGCCTCACCTTGGCGGCGTCTTCGTCGCTCACACCGACGAAGACGACGCCGCGGTTGGCGAATTTCTTTTGCAGTTCGGTGAGGTGGGGGATGCTGGTTCGGCAGGGGCCGCACCAGGTGGCCCAGAACTCCACCACGACAACTTTCTGGCCCTTGACACCTGCGAGGGTGAAGGAATTGCCTTTGACCCACTCGGAGATGGACAGCGGTGCGGCGGGGTCGCCGAGTTCGGCCGCGGAAACGCAGGCAGCGAGGGCGAGCCAGGAGGCGGCTGCCGCAACGGCGACTGAATAGACACTGGTTTTCATGATTTAAAGTGATTTGCGGGTTAGCCGGCGGTATTCAACCATTTGCGGGCGATGGCTTCGAGGTCCGGCGCGCCAGGGGTTGCCGGGGCGCCCCGGAAGAAGGCGGCTTCGATCTCGGCAATTTGGGACGTTAAGGATTGGCGCGCCTGGTCGTCGAGTCTGGCGCCGGCTTCGCGCTGAATGCGGCGCAGGAAAGCCACCACGGAGAATGGGGTGATTTGTGCCGGGAGCGCCAGGCCCGAAGTGTCGACGTGGGCGCGGCGGTTGCGGGAACGCAGGAAGAACCACGCGCCGGCCCCGATGACCGCCAATCCGAGAGCGACCGCGGCGTTGCGGAGGCTGTTGCTTACCACGCCTCTGAGCGGCACGCCCGCGGCGGCCTGCTGGGCGGTAAGGGCGACGAGATCGGCGTCGTGATAGTGCTTGTATTCTGTGCTGGCAGCTTTGACGTCCGGTTTTAGCACCGGAAACTTGAGCACCGCTTCGCCGCGCAGGTCTTTCTTGCGCTGATAGGTGAATTGCCAGTTGCGGTCGGACCGCGCCTGGCGGGTTTTGCCGTCGCTGACAAATTCCGTGACGGACACCCCATTATCGGTGACTTCGACGTCAAATCCTTCACGGGCGAAATCGAACATTTGGGGGTGGGAGGGAATCACCCCGCGGGCTTTGGCGATGACTTCGATCACCACGCGGCCCTGTTGCCACTCGCGTTCGTCCATAGTGAACATCAGTGACAAATCCTCACACGGGCGGACTGGCGACTCGACCTCCCGGGCGTCGATCGGCTGGACCTGGGAACGGATCGGGAGGACCACCTGGCCCGAGGTGTCGCTAAAATCCATATCAAGCTGGATGGAGGGAATGCGATCCACGGCGGCTTCCTTGGCGCGGATCAACAGGTAGGCAAGGGGCGTCTCCTGCCAGCCCGCGCGCGGCAGGTCGATCGCCCGGACATCCGGATCGTGGAAGGTGATGGAAGCGACCTCGAAAGTCTCGTCGAGGGCGGCGTGAATGTTTTTCGCGAACTCATCGCGCTGATTCATGCCGCGCTGGTTCTGTTGCATATACGCGGGCAGGCGCTGTTGGGAGGCGAGGTTTTGAAGGTACTTGGAGAACCCGCCGCTTTCGCGCGCGAGTTGGCGGGTGTGTTCGAGGCTGAGGAAGATTCCGAAGGGCTGGCCGTGGCCGACGCGGGTGGGCCCATCGACCGTTACGCGCAGTTGCGCCTCATCCAGCAGCTCCTTGTAGTTATTCAGCGACTCCAGTGCGGGTTTGGCGCTGGGATGATCCTCACCAACGACCTGGAGCCCGGCGCTCAGGAAGCGTTGTTTCATGTTGGCGGGCACCTGCGAAAGCAGGTCCGCCAGCATTTTTCCGAATTTTTCCAGGTGGCCATCCGCGGCCTCTCCCGGCAGCCCGCGCATGGCATCGCCGATCTGTTTGAGCCCGGGGTCCGACCGGGCGGCAGCGCGGGTCAGTTGCGAGAGGTCGCTGGCGCCGAGCATTACGAAGAACCACATTTGGTAAGGTTCGAGCGTCCACTGGCCCTTAGGCAGCTCGGGAATCTTCGCGGCGTAGATTTCGGCCGCTTTCCGATAGCTCGAGAAGGACTCATCGCGGAGGCTGACGTAATCGGTCAGCTTGATCTGGCGGGAGAACTCGTATTCGGCGGCATCGAAAAACAACTGGCCGCGAACAACGAACTGGCGCCAGTCGGAACCCTCGGGGCGCAGCCCGCGTTTGGCGAGGTCGAGCGCGGTGCGATAGCCGCGGGAGACTTCATCTTTGGCCTCCTGCTCGGTGCGGTTGGTGCCGGCGTCCTGCTGGGACTTGGGATCCTGCCATTGCTCGCGGAGCTTGGTGCGCATCCCGGTGATGAGCTGCATGAGCTCGGTGCGGTTCATATTTTCCGCCGGGCCGAAGATGGCTTCGATGTCCTCCGCCCGGTAGACCTCCGCGCCGCTATGGATGGCCATGAAACCCTGCACGATGCTGGAAGCATCGAGCGGCTCGGGAGAAAGCCCGCGCAGGGTCGCCAGCAGAGATTTGAATTCGAGGACATTTTGATTTTGGCGCAACCGGGTAAGGGGAATTCCTGCGCCCATCTGTTGCGGCCGCGAAATGACATAGCCCATGGCTCGCATGCGGACGATGTTTGGGTCTTCGGGTTTGATGCTGCGCTTGCGAACCCAGGCGGAAAGGTAATCCTGGCAAAGTTCCTTTTCCTGGCCGGGATGGTCCTTGAGGTAGCCCGTAAGCGTCTCGACAGTGACCGGTTCCCTGGGGTTCATCAGGTTCACCTTGAGCAGGGTGAGATTGACCCGCTGCGCCAGGCCCGCATTGAGGCGCTTTATCAATGCGGCGGGCGGCGCTTGCGCCAGAACCAACTCCGGCAACAGCACCCGCAGGTTGCGCTGGTTCATGTAATAGTTGGGCGGCCGGTAGATGAAGGGGTTGTCGAATTCATTGGGATTCGGCAGGGCGGTCACCCCGGAGCGATAGGTGGTCTCCGCTTCGCCAAGCCAATTCATGACGAGCAGATTGACGGCCTCCGGCAGGGCGCTCTTGCGTCCGGCGAGCACGCGCAACAACACGCTTTGCGTGGCGAGGCTCTGGCCACGGACGTTCAAGTCCGGGGTGCCGACGACGCGCTGGCCGGATTCGCCCAGGGCGAGAATCAGATCGACCATCAGCGCGGGTTGCGCAAGGAAATTTTCCCGGATCAACTGCTCGGCATCGGCCGATTCGAGCGCCGGGAGCAATTTCACGAAACGATCGGTCGCCTGCCTGAACATGGTGCTGTCGTAAGTAACGAACCGGCTGGTTTGCATCATGAAGGCGCAAAGCTCGGCGGCACGTTTGAGCTGGCGCTCGTCGCGTTGTTCGACGCCGGTTTGGGTGAAATACTCCATCGTCAACACGAGCGTGAGCGTGTCGGCGCTGTCCCATTCCTCGCGTTTCAATGGCAGGTAGGGTCCGGAATCCGCCATCCACCCGACCGACGACAGCAGCTGGGCGGCAAGTTTGCGTCCGGCTGCATTCGTGCCGCCGAGCCCCGCGAAGCCTGCCTCCAGGCGAGGCAGGAATTCCCGTTTACCTCCGGGGCCAATGGCCACTTTGACCAGGGTGGATACCGAGGGCAAAAACGTGGCATCGAGGTCCCCCGGGGCGGCTTTGAGCACCGCATAGAAATCTTCGCTGAGCAGCAGGCTGCGCTTTTCGGGCTGCTTGGGTTGGCCGGGATTGGGCTGTTCTTCGCCGTCGCCCATGTCCATATCCGGCTGGTTCCGCTGATTGGGATTCTGTTGGTAGAACTGCGCGGCGGATTGGGAGCTGGAAGCGATGGATTCGAGAAGGCGGCTGTAGGCCTTCATGGCCTCCGGCCCGGGCAGGGTTTTAAGGGCGGCGCCGACTGATTCCCAATCGCCCAACAAAACCGCGATCCGGAAATTGTCCGCTTCGGAGAGTTTGCTGCCTGTCTGCTGGCTTTTGACCGCCTGTACGAGAGCGTCCGGAGTCCGGCTGAGGTTCATGGTCTTGATGGCCGTGGCGAGGTCTTCCGGCGCGGTTGATTTGGCAGCGGGCGCATTGGTTCCGCCGGCAACGCTGTTGGTGGCCTCGCCCAGCTGCTTCTCGAGCTCTGCAGTGACGGGATCGGGCAGGCGAAGTGCCTGGGCCGGCATGAGCCGCAGTGCCGGCGCCTGGGCATAACCCTGCGCCAGCGTCAGACAGCCAATCAGCGTCAGCAGGGGCATTTTCCAGCAGTCAGAATTCTTGTTCATACTTTCGTCGTCGTTGGTCACAGATCGTCAGGTTAAGATCCCGGCCCGCCCGGGAATCGGCCGCGGCCGGCACCCGCATTGGGCGGGCCTTCGTCATTTTCGCCGATGCCTGGCTGGTTGCCTTTGCCGCGCTGGCCACGCCGCCGGGCCATTTGCTCGGAGAGACCCTGGCCGGCCATGCCCTCGCCCTCCTCGGGCAGGGGGCGTGCCATCAATTCGGTCAAACTCATGCGCTGAAGGCGGACGGCGGTTTCAAGATTGGTTTGTTGAAGCTCCGAATAGGCCGCTTGACTCGAAGCGAGACTGATTTCCGTTAACAGCCGGAAATTTTGGCGCGCAAGCTCGGCTTCTTCCAGCCACAAGACGCGCTGAGCCCCTTCGAGGCGCATTACCCACGCGGCGTGGTAGTGAATGCGGCCCGCCAGTTCGCGCGCCTCGCGCTGCTGGGCCTGCGATTGGCCAGGGAAGGTGGGGTCAGCCAGGATGCGATCGATTCCATCGATGGCATCCACCGCCGCGCCCTGCCGGTAGCGCGCGCGCACCAGGGCCACATCAAGCTGCATTTTGAGACGGTTGTCGCTGTTGCCGACCAGGGCGGCGGCCTCGCGGAACGAAGTTTCCGCAGCCGCCCAATCTTTTGCCGACTCGGCTTGTTGCCCGCGGTTGATCAATGACTGCGCACGGTCGCGGGCCAGCCATTTCTGGCCCGGGCCGTAGTGCCAGACGACGACGGGCAGCGGCAGCAGCAGCCATAGCAGGAGGAGCCAGCGTTTCATGCGCTCACCTCCAAAGGTTGGGGGGCCTGAGCCCGCACCGCCGCGGCGGGAATTGAGGCGGGCTTCCAGGCGCTGCCAAAGTGCTCCAACATCAGGGGCAGCAGGCAAATCAGGGACACGCACAGGGCCAGCGTGAAGATCGCCAGGGTTCGCAGGCTGATTTGAAAATGGTCGGTGCGCTGATCGCCGGCAGTGAGATGCCGCAGCAGTTCGCCCGGCACGTTCTTCAAGTTGCCATCGTGATAATGGCCGCCCAACCGGCGGGCCACCTGCGAAAGCGACGCGCCGTCCTGGCGCGAGAGGTGGCCGTCAAGGAAGGTCCCCCGCGCTACGTTGCCAACGCCGACGAACAGCACATCCGAGACGGCAGAGGGCATCGGCTGAAGACCGGTGTCCGGCACGGTGTCGCCATCGGTCAGCACGAGAACGGTGACCGATTTGCGCGGAAAATCCTTCACGTAGCCGGCGGCGGTGTTGAGCGACTTCAGCAGCGAAGTCTTGCCGGGCCGATAGGCAATGTGCAGCGGCAGGTTGTCGGCAAAGTTCCAAATGACTTCGCGATCGGCGCATTCCTTCACGAGCAGCATGGCATCGGTGTAGAAACAGGCCATGGTGATCTTGATCTCGTCGTTGTTTGCCCGTTCCATCACGGATTTCAGCAGCGCAGCGGCTCGGTCGCGGCGAGTTTGTTTCCCGCCCTCGCCGGCGTCCTGCAGGTCCATGCTCGGGGAGACGTCGAGCAATACCATCAGGTGGCGGGTGGTGGCGGCGTTGCGCTCCCGCATGCGGCTTGATCCGTCAAAGCTCAGCAAGACCACGAGCGACCACGCGACACCGGCCAGGGCGCCAACTCTGAGGACGGGGGCCGCGCCGGTCCAGGTGCGCGGGCGGGCATCCGGCCCGAACGCGAGGCGTCCGAGCCTCTGCACGCGGCGGTGATGAAGCCACTCCGCGAACGCCGCAAAAAGGCCGGTGGCCAGGGCGGCCCAGGCAGCGGTGATGAGGATGGATTGGTTCATCAGGTGTTCACCACGGGGTGTAGCGCAAGCCCAGCAGGCTCAACCCCCAAAGCCCGGCAAGGCCGAGCCCCGCCAGGCAGAGCGGCCGGTAAAAGTCCACCCAATCGGAAGTGACCTGCCGGAACTTGGCTTTTTGCATTTGATCGATCTCGCGAAACACCGAGTTCAGCGCGCCCGGCTCCTCGACCCGGAAAACCTTTCCCGCCGTGATCGCGGCAATTGTGTAGATCCCGTCCGTGCCGAACATATCGTTGCCAATCAGAATCGTGAATACGCGGATCCTGGAGTCGGCCAGCTCCTGCGCGATCTGGCGATCGGCCCCGCCACCGAAGTCAGCGCTGCCGCCGTCGGTGATCAGGATAATGGCGCGGTCGCCCTCCTTAGTTCGCGAGAGGCGGTCTTTGCAGCCGCGCAGTGCGTTGGCGATCATCGTGCCGCCGAACCAGGGCGGCAGGTTCGAGGGCCGAACGAAGGGCAGGGCATTTCGGATCGCGGAAAGCTCTTTCGTGGGCGGAAACCAATGGAGATATTCCGACCCGAAAATGGTCAGGCCGAAGGCGTCGCCCTTGCGGAATTCGCAAAACTCACGAGCCGATTCCATGGCGGCATCGAAGCGGGTTCTGACGCCGGCGGCGCGGGCGACGCCGAAGGGAGCAGACATGGAACCTGAGACATCCAGGCAGATAATAATGTTGTTGAGGATGCGCTCATTTTCGGGCGGGGCGGGACGGCGCGGGCCGGCGAGGATGAGCACCGCCACGGCCAGGAGCAGGGCCGGAAGCGTCTGGGCAAGGTTAACCAGGGCTCGCAGGCGACGGCCTTCGCACTGATGGCCATGGTCAAAGGGCATTACCACGGGATGCCCGCGGCGGACCCATTGCCAAAAACCCCAGAAAACAGGGAGCGCCAGGAGCCAAAGCCATTGCGGGGAGTGGAAACTCATGCGGGTCGCCTCGCGGGTTCCGGGGCCGCCGGGGCGGGGGTTGCCGCCGTCCGGTAGGGGTCCAATAGGGCATTGATTTCTGCCACACCAATTCCGCCGGGCCGATGGAGCCAGCGTTCGAGGGCTCGCAAAAGTTCGCCGGCCTGGGCGTGTTCCTTAAGCCGCGAGATGGCTTCCGCCATGCGCAAGTCAACGGGCAAATCCAGTCTTTCGCGCCAATATCCCATGAGCAAACGCTCCAATTGTGCCTGGCCGTCGAGGTTTAGCCTCCCGGCGGCAGCGGCTTCTACGAGCGGACGCAACATTTCCGCCAGGGACGGTCGGGACTCGACCGCCACCGGGCCGGCGACCACTTTCTTTTTGCGATACGATATCACAAACGCGGCGATTCCGCCTGCCCAGGCCAGCCCGATCACTCCAAGGAACACGCGGTAACCGCCAATGAACGGAAAACGGTTCGGCTTGACCGGGTTCAAATGCCCGTTGTGGTCCTCCGGCAGCAGGGAGCGAACTTTCAGCGGGATTTGCGCCAACTCATCCGGTCGGCTGCCGTCGGGCCGCATCAGGTAATCAGCCAATTTATAAACTCCCGGTTCCAGGCCCATGTAATACAAATCATAACGGTATTGGCCGTTCGTGGGCGTGATCGCGTCGATGCGCAGTATCATTTCCGTCCGATCATCCAGCGGCCGCGGCCGGTAATCCGCACGCGGTAATTCCAGCGAAAAGCCGCCCTCGATCCCAATGGTCCGCGACGGTGCCTTTTCGGAAGAACTGGCTGCCGCTCTGGCTGGAACTTGTGATCCCGCAAACACCCACGCAAGGCATAACAGCAGCAGCATCCCCCAGCCGCTGCGGCGAGTCCTTGGGAAGCGCCTCCGTCCGGTGGGCATCACTGGCTCATCCTCCGGGTGCCGCCGCGTTGCTTCAGAAAATGTCGCAGCCGCGAGAGGATGGGTTTGTCCGTGGGCAGGTTCAGGTAATCGACCCCCGCGCGCGATAGCGCGTGGGGGTCATCGGGACTAAACCAGCGGCTGCGTCCGTGGGCGACGAAAGCGCGTCCGGTCTCCGCTTCCACGGCGCGGAATATGCCGCCGCCGGTTCGGCCTCGCTCCGCCGGGTCCTCCAGGTGCAGCACCATGCAGTCGTGATCCTGCGCCATCAGCTTAATGGCGGGGATGGCGTCCGGGTCGTGGAGGTCGCTGATGACAATAAAAAGGCAGCGCTGCTCCAGCCGGGGAACCAGTTCGCGTATGCGGCGGCCCAGCGAGGTGCCCTCGGTAAAAAGAAAATGCCGGAGCAGATGCATCCATTGCAGCACGGCATTGCGGGCAAGCGTGGGGGTGCGATGCAATTCGCGCTCGCCGACGGTCATCACCCCAACGGGGTTCATGTGATCCACCGCCGCCAGCGCCAGGCCGCCGGCCAGTTGCACCGCCCAGGCGTACTTGCTCATGGGCAGCGAAGTGACGCACATCGAGGCCGAGGTATCCACCAGCAGATAAACGGGCATCTGTTTCGGGGCCTCGTATTCCTTGACGTGGAAACGGCCGGTGCGCGCGGTCACCCGCCAGTCGATGAACTTCACCGGATCGCCCGCCTGGTAAGGACGTGACTGGACGTATTCAATGCCCGCACCCAGGAAGGGAGAGCTTTCCTGGCCGTAACTGAGCGCGTTTGCCAGCCGCCGAACGGCAATCTCGAATTGCCGGGCGTCCAGCGGGTCGTGTGTCAGTTGCGCCGTGGGCCGCATGAGACGGGGTTATCCGAGCTTTTTCAATAGGTCCTCAAGGACTTTGGCCGGCTTCTGGCCTTCCGCCAGGGCTTCGTAACTGAGCCGGATGCGGTGCAGCACGACATCCTCCGCCAATTGGAACAGGTCTTCGGGCACCACATAGTCGCGGCCAAGCACGAAGGCGCGGGCGCGCGAGGCCTGGACAATGGCCAGGCCAGCGCGGGGCGAGCAGCCCAGCTCGATGCCGGGATGTGTGCGGGTGAGTCGCACGAACTCGACGCAATGTTTCATGAAAACATCGCTGACGTGGACCTGTTGAACGGCCTCCATAGCCTTCACTACGTCCTCGAGATGGCACACCGGTTCGCCTCCGATCATGTCAAAAGCGGTCTTGGGCACTGCGCCGCCTTCGGTTCGTTTCAAGCCCATCTTGAGCTGGCGGCGGAGCACTTCCTCTTCCTGATCCGGCGTGGGATAGGTCAGGCGATGGCAGAGCATGAAACGGTCGAGCTGGGCTTCGGGCAGCTCGAACGTGCCGGCCTGCTCGATCGGGTTCTGGGTGGCGATTACCAGGAAGGGCACGGGCAGCTGGTAGCCGGCGTTACCGATGGTCACCTTGCGCTCTTGCATCGCTTCGAGCAGTGCGCTTTGGACCTTTGGCGCCGCGCGGTTGATTTCGTCAGCCAGCAACAGGTTGGTGAACACGGGGCCTTTGTGAGTGCGAAACTGGCCGTTGGATTGGTCCAGCATCTCGGATCCCAAAATGTCCGAAGGCAGCATGTCGATGGTGAATTGGACCCGGCTGAACTTCAAGTCCACCGCCTTGGCCAGGGCATTAACGAGCAGCGTCTTGGCTATCCCCGGCACCCCTAATAGCAGCAGGTGTCCCCCGGTCAGCAGCGCCACCATCATCCGCTCCACCACCGTGTCCTGGCCGACCACCACCTCCGCGACGCGTTCACGCACGGCCTCCACGAAATTCCGTTTAGCAGCTGTCATTAATAGATTTCCGTCGAATTAACCGCATCCCCGCAAACAATTCAACCACCATCCGCACAATTGGGCTGAATTCCACTTTGTCTGCCGCATTGCCCAACAAAATGCCTACTTGCTCACTCACTAAAATGCCGGATGAGCCGATCTGTTACCGATTTGCTCAGCCCCTCATCCGGGTCGCATTGAAAAACACTTCCCGGCGGTAATTCTGCCAGCAGCGGTTCCACCTCATCATCCAGCGCGGCATAGCGCCGTAACTTGCTCCCCGGAAACATCAACTTTGAGTTCGCCAGCCATTTACTGACCTCCTCTCCTCGCCGTGCCGGGTCGATATCGGTTGTGCGGCCCGCGACCACCTGCAGCGGAAGTTCATGTTGCCGCCACAGCCAACCCAGCACGAAGAACGGGGTTCCCCGCCGCCATGACGTGGAGAACACAATTTTCAACTGAGGATGCGCCGCCAACAATCGCTTCAGTTGCGCCACGCATTCCGGGGCGAAAACGTGGCGGTGATTTGTGTTGAAGGGATTGAGAACCCCGTCGATATCCAGGAACATTACATCGAACCGCATCCCGGGAGAATACAGCCAGTGTCAAGCCCAATCGCCTGCTTCAAAACCGAAACTCTACCGCCAGGCTCAAATTGTGAGATTTCAGGTCTCCGAAGGAGGTTTTGTCAGAGGAAATGTTATAGTAATATCCCCAGTCAATTTCCATCTCCGGCTCGAAGACGTAGAGGTAACGGTATTCGAGGTTGACGCTGACTTTTTCGGTGACGTAAAAACGGACTCCCGCGAAGCCCTGCCAGCCGAAGGCCATGCCAGAGGCGTCGCCCCACACCGAGGCTGGACCATACCGAATGTCGTCGGCGGTAAGCCAGGTTCCCACACCCCCGGCGCCAGCGCCGACAAACGGCACAATCCAGAATTTGTCTTCCGGGAGTTGGAACCGGAGATTGACGAACAGCGGCACCATCCCGAAGTCGGCATCGTCCTGGAAGGAGCCGGTGATTGACTTCACGCGGTTCCACATCGTCGAAATTTCGAATTCGCCGGAGAACCACGGAGTAACCTGGTATCCCATCTCCAGTCCCAGGCGGAAACCGGTGTCGAAATCGATCGTCGTGTTGGGAGCCACGGGGCCAAACAGGCTTTCGACAGTGGCGTCTTCGAGCCAGGTAGCGCCCATGTCGAATTTATAGTAAAAGCCCAGCGGCGGTGCAGGCTGCGAGGCAAAACTCCGGGATGGTATTGTCAGGCCGCACGTAATGGTCACAAGCAGGCAGGCGAGGGTTCGTTTCATTTGGCTTCGTTTTTAGGTGTGTCCAGGTATGAAGTAACCGGCTAACCAATAATCCAGGGGGAGATAGCCCGTTCTGATAAAGCTTGAAGATGGTGCGCGATAGAGGGTTTGAACCTCTGACCCCTTCCGTGTCAAGGAAGTGCTCTACCACTGAGCTAACCGCGCAACGGTCGCTGCCAGACCTCCGAAAAAATACGTTTTTCACAGTCCTTCGCGATTCCAGCGAGGGAAAAAGGGTAGTCTTTTCCACTTGGGTGGCAAGCCCAAAAAACAGCCCCAAAAACCGAAAAATAGAAAACAGACGGATTGGTGCTCAGCGCAGGTCGCGGAAGGCGGCGGGTGAAAGCCCCAGCACGGAGCTGAACACTCGCGAAAAGTGGAAGGGGTCGGAAAAGCCGGCTGCTTCCGCCACCTGTTTTACCAGGGCGCCCGGCAATTGAAGGCGTTCGGCGGCGAAGTTCATCTTGAGACGCAGCAGGTATTGGTAGGGAGACTGACTGTCGTAACGCCGAAACAAGCGGCAGAGGTAGGCGTTATTGACGTGGCATTCGCGGGCAATCTGCTGGAGCGTGCGGAGCTTGAGGAAATGCTGCTCGATATATTGCCGGCAATGTTGATAGGTGGCGAACGCCAGGGTTTCTGCGCCTGTTATAGGCGCACGCGCGCCGGCTATTCGCAAGGCCAGGCACTCCAGCAGTTTCACGCACAATTCAGGGCCACCGCTGCCGGCGCGCAAGCCGCTGAGGATCAATTCATCAAAGAGTGACTGCAATGCATTCGACGGGAACACCTGTGATACCTGCCCGGGCCGCAGACCGCAGGTGTTCAGCAGACGCCCGGCGCGCGAACCTGCGAAATCCACGAAATACTTCACCAACGGCTGCTCCTGTTCACCCGTGATGTGGTGCGGCACGCCCGGCCCATATGCGAACAGCCGGCCGGATTCCAGCGGATACCGGCGCCCCATCAATTTCACTTCGCCCCGGCCCCGTGCCACGTACTCGATTGAATAAAAGGGAAACGTCTCCCGGCGGATGGAGTAGTCCGGCGTGCAATGCTCGAGCCCTCCGCAAATGACGGCGAGCGCGCGCTTTCGCGCCGGCGTAAGGTCGAGATAAAACCGCCGGGCGTCGGCCACTTCCGCCGAAAAGAACGCGGGCGGATCCTGTGGCGATTGCATTTCCCGGGCTAAAGCTTTCATAACAGCGGAGTCAATAATATCTAGGTTCCCGCCAACTATAGCCATTCCTGTCCTTCAGCAGCCAGAACTATATTAGATCCAGGTTTCCTTGGGAGGCGCAGAATAGGCATGCGCCACCTGGCGGGACAAAACCAAAGCACAATTTATGGAAGAAAAGAAGCGACTCGCGCAAAAAGATGCGCCGTTGAGGAAGGATGACCTGATCGTTATTATTGGCGCCGGCGGCTTCATTGGCGGCAATCTTGCCCTGTATTTTAAAAGGAAGGGATTTACCCGCATTCGGGCCGTGGACAAGAAGCCGCTCTACGAGTGGTATTTACGGGTCCCGGGTGCCGAAAGCGTTTGCGCGGACCTCAGCCAGGAACCCAACTGCCATCACGTGTGCGAAGGCGCGACGGAGGTCTATAATCTTGCCGCCGACATGGGCGGCATGGGGTTTATTGAACGGTTCCGCGTCGAGTGCCTGCGTTCCATCCTGATCAACACGCACATGGTGGAGGCGGCCTGCCGGGCGGGAGCGCGGCGCTATTTCTATTCCAGCTCCGCTTGCGCCTACAACACCCTGCTGCAAAAGGACCCGCACGTTCGCGCCCTGAAGGAGTCAGACGCTTACCCCGCAATGGCTGAGCGAGGTTATGGCTGGGAGAAACTCGTGAGTGAAATGTTCTGCCAGGAGTATTGGCACGAGCGCCGCTTGAAGACTTTCATTGCGCGGTTCCACAACGTTTATGGTCCGCACGGCACCTGGGATGGGGGACGGGAGAAAGCCCCTGCCGCATTGTGCCGCAAAACTATCGAGGCCATCGACAGGGGCGATCTCTCTTTGGATATCTGGGGAAATGGTGAACAAACCCGCAGCTTCTGTTACATCGATGACTGTGTGAAAGGTATCGACCTGATCATGCACTGCGACGACCTGATCGCCACCCCGGTCAACCTCGGGTCCAGCGAGCTGGTTTCAATAAACACCCTGGCGGAAAAGATCGAGAAGATCGCCGGCGTGAAACTCCGGCGGAAGCATGACCTGGCTGCGCCACAGGGCGTAGCCGGGCGGAATTCGGACAACACCTTCATCAGGCAGGTGCTCGGTTGGGAGCCCAACACGCCGCTCGACAAGGGGCTCGCTGCCACCTACAAGTGGATCAAGGTCCAGTATGAGAACCGAAAACAGGGCAAACGCGTTATTGAATAAGCCACGTCGGAGAGTAGCTGTCCGCAGGCTGTCCGCCCGCGGGATGGCCGTCCGCAAGGACCCCATCGCGCAGTTGCTGGGCGCTATTCCCAACCGCTTGCAACTGGCGGGCGGCTGGATCGACCAGCCATTTGTTTCGCGCCACAACCCCCGGCCACCCGGCTCCATGGTTGTGGCTCAAATCCAACCAGACTTTCGCCCCATGGACCGCTCCGGCATCGCCAGCGGCACCCGCGCCGTTGCCCTCAAATTGTGGAAGGGCCGGGTGCCCAATCGTCCGCCTGAGGAGTTGGTCCGCGACCTGTATGAGGCGGAGAACCGGGGCAAGGCTGAGCCGAGTGGTTCCCAGGACATGATCGGTCTGGTTTACCCTGGCATCAACCGGCTGGACTACGATTTCTCGGTCAATGGCGGTGTTTTTCCCGTGCGCATCGAATCGCTAAGCAGCAAGCGCATTGCGCGTTGGCTAAGCAGGGTCCTGCACCTGTTGCCCGTCGAGCCGCGGCCGGAAGGCTACAGTCCACTGGGAATGAAGAATCTCGATCCCAAATGGGTGGCGCGACTTGGCCAGGCAGGCAGGGATTGTTTCGACGCCATTCGACGCATGGACATCAACGCGCTGGGGGAATCGCTAAACTTAAACATGAAATGTTGGGAAACACTGCTGCCGCATGTTGTCCGGCATCCGCTCATCAAAGTGGATTTGATGGCGCTGCTGCGGGCATACCAGCGCCGTTATCCGGGAGCGATGTATTCCGGCTGCGGCGGTGGATATTTGATTGTGGCTTCTGAGGAGCCCGTCCCCGGCGCACTCCAGGTGAGGATTCGAACCAACCGGCCATGAGCCCGCAAAAACAGGTCATTGTTCATGGCGCCTTCGACGACCTACGCTCGGGTCACTTGCGTTTCATTGAGGAGGCTTCGAGGTTTGGCGACGTGACCGTCGCTTTGTGGTCCGACGAAATGATCCGGTCGATTTCTGGTCAGTCGCCAAAGTTTCCCCTGGCTGAACGATCGTACTTCCTGAACGCTGTGCGTTACGTCGCCCGCGTCCTGGCATGGTCCGGCGCCGCGGAGGTAAACGCCCTGCCAATGCTGGAAGGTCTGGAGCCGCAAGTCTGGGTAGACGTGGAGCCTTTGGCAAACTCCGTCCGCGAAACCTATTGCCGCCGGCGAGGAATGGAGTATTGCGTGCTGCCGCCGCAACAGATGGATGGTTTTCCCGCGCCTCCGGCGATGCCGTCGACTCCCGGTCGCAAGAAGGTCATCGTGACCGGGTGCTACGACTGGTTCCATAGCGGTCATGTGCGCTTTTGCGAGGAGGTCAGCGCTTATGGCGATCTCTATGTCGCCATAGGAAACGACCGCAACATTCAACTGCTCAAAGGCGCAGGCCATCCCCTGCTTTCCGAAGCGGAGCGCTGCTACGTGGTCGGTTCCATCAAATATGTGAAGCAGGCTTTGATTTCCAGCGGGGAAGGCTGGCTCGATGCCGACCCGGAAATCCAATGGCTCAAGCCCGATATCTATGCCGTGAACGAAGACGGCGACAAAGGTGGAAAGCGCGACTACTGCGCCAAACGCGGCATCGAATATCTCGTCCTTAAGCGCACCCCCGCCCCCGGCCTCCAGATCCGCAGCAGCACGGACTTAAGGGGCTTTTAGTTGGCCATGCTTTCGGGTTGCGGATTGTTGATTGTCGGCACCGTGTTGGGGCGACCGGGTGTAACCCGGCCGGAGAATTCTTAACGGTCGTAAATTCCGAAAAATCAGGAGTTGCAATTTGGCGCCCGGGGCTGCATTCTGTGCTGCCTTGGTTCGGGGCGTAGCGTAGCCTGGCTAGCGCGCTTGTTTCGGGTACAAGAGGTCGTGAGTTCGAATCTCACCGCCCCGACCATTCTTCCTTTGGATCCCATGAACTCCACGCACGAAAACGTTTGGACAGCTGAGGATCTGCTGGCACTTGCGCGCGGCTACCAGGGCGCATCCGTGCTGGCGGCTGCGGCTGACCTCGACCTGTTTGCCGCCATCCACTCCGGAGCCGGAACGGCTCGGGCTGTGGCCGATTCCATCCAATGCGACCTCCGGGGATCGGAGGTGCTGCTGGACGCGCTTGCTGCCCTACGGCTTCTTGAAAAATCGGGCGCCACCTACCGGCTGGCACCCGGCCTCGACCGGTTGCTTCTCGAAGAAGGGCCGCACACCGTGCTGGCGATGGTTCAGCACCAGGCCAATTGCATGCGCCGGTGGGGGCACCTCGCCAATGTGGTGAAGACCGGGCGTCCGGCGGAGTGCGCTCCCAGTGTCCGTGGGAGGGCGGGAGACCAGGCCTCGTTTATTGGGGCGATGGACAACATATCCGCCCCGCAGGCAGACCAGGTGATCCAGGCACTGCAGCCGCTTTCATTTGAACGCCTGCTTGATGTTGGCGGTGCGTCCGGCACATGGACCGGGGCCTTTCTCCGGGCTTGCCCAGCGGGCCGGGCGATCCTGTTTGATTTGCCGGTGGTAATTCCAATGGCGGACAAGCGGCTGACCCGGCTGGGCTTGCGGGATCGCGTGGAGCTTGTGCCCGGCGATTTCATGGCGGACCCGCTGCCGCCAGGCGCGGACCTGGCCTGGGTGAGTGCAATCGTTCACCAGAATTCTCGTGCGCAGAACCGCCAGTGATTTGCGAGCGTGTTTCGCGCTCTCGCAAGCGGCGGCCGAATCGTGATTCGCGACATCCTCATGGAGGCGACCCGGACCCAGCCGGCTGCCGGGGCTCTGTTCGCGGTGAACATGCTCGTTGCGACGGAAGGAGGCGGGACGTTTACTTTCGAGGAGTTGGCGGGAGATCTGGGGAGTGCGGGATTTGTCGAAGCCAAGGTGATTCGGCAGGATGAAGGCATGAATTCGCTGGTGGCGGCGAAGTTGCCCTGAGAGATTTCCGGCGGCTGTCCGTTCCAGGCTGGCGTGTTGTTGCCTGCTGTGATAAGGAAGGGGGAATTATTGCATGAAATACTCTCGGAATTGGGTGGGCATCCTGCTGGTCCTCGTGTGGTTTCCTTTCGCTCTGGTTTTTGGGGAGGATGAAATTGCGCGTCAGAGTTGCTATAAAACCGCCGGTTTCTTTGCCCCGCCGGATTCCCAGGGCATATCCCGACAGTACGCCGAGGATCGCGAGGTTGTCGTCACCCACTTGAAAGTAGATGTGACACCCGATTTCCGGGCGCGCGAGATCACCGCCACCACGGTGGTTCGCTGCAAGGTGTTGGGCCGTGCGTTCCAGGAGGTGCGGTTCGACGCCATTAACTTGCGGATTCAGTCACTCAAGGCGAGTGCCAAGGTGCTGGCCTGGCGTTCGACGGCGGATGAACTCGTCGTCACTTTCGCTGAACCTCTGGCGGCCGGGCGCGAGTTCGAGGTGACTGTGGAATACTCCGCTTCGCCGGTGAAAGGCCTGTATTTCCGGACCCCGGAAATGGGCTACCAACCGGGCGATGATCATCTGTTTACCCAGGGCGAATCCATCGAAGCGCGTCACTGGTACCCCTGCCTTGACACGCCCAACCAGTTATTCACCTCGGAGATCATCTGCCGGCTGCCCAAGGGGATGACGAGCATTTCGAACGGGCGGTTGGTTTCCCGGAAAGAAGACGCCAGGACCGGGTTGGTGGCCTTCCACTGGACCCAGGACAAGCCGCACGCGAATTACCTCGTCACCCTCGTGGCGGGCTACCTGAAAAGCGTCGAGACGCTGCACGGAGACATCCCCCTGGCCTTCTTCACGCCGGCCTCGGAGATTGAGCAGGCGCAAAGCTCGTTCCGGGACACGCGCGATATCATGGAGTTCTTCGAGAAGGAAATCGGGGTGCGTTATCCCTGGAGCAAGTATTACCAGGTTTGCGTGAACGATTTTGTCGCGGGCGTCAAAGACCCGTTGCAGGCTTCGTATCATGTGCGCCGTTCGTTTGAAGCGATCGTCAACGGCGGATGGTTCGGCGCGGGCTT
>Ga0184628_10000689_pt1 | contig 17433 bp, 14 predicted proteins | sample PLM4_5_b1_FD_133149 | JGI IMG/M metagenome (GOLD analysis project Ga0184628, IMG submission 133149) | Groundwater sediment microbial communities from an aquifer in East River, Colorado, USA - PLM4_5_b1 | ecosystem: Environmental > Terrestrial > Soil > Riparian zone | place: USA: East River... | reverse complement strand
CTGTTCAACTTGTATGTGTTACGTCAGCTGACGCTGCTGATCATGCGCATCTGGGACGCCGGACCGGACGGCAGCAGCGATCGGCTCTCGCAGGTTCAAGGCGTCCTCGATCAGTTATGGAGAACGACTCCGCCCGACCATCCGGTTCTCGTGCGAGATGCGCGATGGCTGATTCCGGTGGCGCAGAGCCCTACGACCGATGAACTGTCGGCATATTTCGAAGTCGCGGAAAAAATCGCAGAGACCCTTTGGGAAGCGGACCGGATTGATATCCACAAAGCGGCCGTTCGAATGGCGGGCGGGCACCTGCGTTCACAGCTTCGGCACCTCTCCATAAAGAAGGGTGTGCCTCTTGATGAGAACAGCCTGGTTCTGAGTACGCGCAAATCCAATGCCCTTGATCTCGCCATGCTGATTCAGGGTCTTGTACCGCTGCTTGAGGCTTATGAGCACGCCATGCAAAGTGGTAACAGCGAGACCCGGCTCGAATTCGCAGATTCCATCTATCAGGGCATTTCTCCAGATCCCGAGTTATTCCTGAATCGTCTCGACTTGCTTGGTCCTTACAGCATGATCGAACATCTCTTCATCACGACGGACGCCGATGGGCACGCTGTCTATACTCCCATGGGACGGCGACACCTTCGCCTGCTCCAGGAATACGAAACGCGGATCCGCCGTTTGTCGAAGCATTTGTACGAAGATTGTGAACACTTCAAACCGATTGGCGGCGCCTATTCTCCATATGGAATCCTTTTCGGGTTTTCATCCAATCTTTTCGAGCATATGGCGCTCAAGACCATACAGCTCGATGCCGTGACACGGTTTAGTCTGGAAGACGTCTTTACTGGTGGGGGAGCCGACAAGCTCGCATGGGTGACCGGCTGGCGAAAGTTACCCCACATCAAACCGGAAATGGCAAAACTGTTTGAGTATCCCAAACAGTTTGCCGAAGACGTGTTCGCGCGAATCGAGGATGCGCTGCACAAGCGCGTTTCCGATGACGAGGCGACTGCGGTTCAAACCGGTCGCCTATTTGTTCCGATTGGAGATGATCTGCATACGGACTCAAAGGTATCGGGGATTCCCAATCTTCCGGCGCAATATTTCCGATCGTCGGACATGCAGATTGTGGCTGCACACAAAGCGGATTCTTATGACAAGACTCCGCTTCTGGACGAACGGCGAGAGGGGGAGTTCGTGCTCAGTTACCAGACGTCCGGCGGATGGGTTGCCATCACAAAGGACATCCTCACTGAGGTCTTAGGTGCTGGGCGAGATGTGAAGATTGTCGGGGTGCCCCGTATGGCCGCAGAAGTATTGAGATTGATGTGCCCCAATCTGGTTACTCCCCCGGCCACTAACTCGAACCCTCAGGCCTGAGTGATGCGACATCGCCGTTTACGTCGAAAAACTTTGGGACTATCATTCGGCGAATGGGACGTCTGCGACACTGAATGAATGAAGGAGAATGAAGGAATGAAGCAGGAAAAAGCACACAAGCCTTTACTCCATTGGGAAACCCTCAACACGACTCGCGAAGAAGACGGCTTGCTGGACTCAAGGTACATCGCTGAGCGTGCGAAAGTACCAGGCGGATGGCTCGTGATTTCCCAATTCCGCATTGGTACTGCCCATGGCGTCGTCTTCCTTCCAGACCCGGATCACGTTTGGGACGGCGGAAGTCTGGCATAAGCGCATTCGCGGCTGAACGGCGTTTCCGCACTTACATTCCTACCGAATCATCTGCCACTGTTTGATTGCTTCAATGGGATGAATGAGCATGATGATGTTGATGGTGAGATTGTCTCGAATCCACCACAGGAGGAACAGGTCGACGGCGATGGCCCCAATGAGGCACACGCGAACCGGCAGACGGCGAGCCAGTTCAAACCCCAGAGCCATCGCCAGGATATCGCCCATCGAATTGAAGATGCTGTCACCGTAGTAATCGAGAGAAATCGTTACGGCGCGATAACGATCGATAATGAAGCTCGAGTTCTCCAGCAGCTCCCACCCGGACTCCACAAAAACCGCAAGCAGCAGCCGCATCCCGGCAGGCAACCGTTTTCCGAAAAGCAGCCAAAGCAAGCTGTAAAACAGGACACCGTGCAGGACGTGCGTGAATGTATAGGGATCAGCGAGCTGCTGAGAATTCTGATTGCTCCAGATGTTGCCGGACCACAATGAAACCGTACCACACTTGCAGAACACCAGGCGTCCCGTGGAGTACTCCAAAACGGCCGTCACGGCCATGATGGCCAGACAGAACGGAAGATAGCGCTTTATCGAAGTTTCGGTTTTCACGCGAACAGCTTAACAGTCCGCATCAGAAAACCAGATAGTCTCGGAATTGAGACTCCGGCCCAAGCTCGACAATCCGGGCGCGAACCGAATCGCGGGAGATTTCGAGTTCCGCGATGGCTATTGGCAGCTTGAATCTCCGCGGCCCGGCGCTGCCAGGATTGAGATACAGGACTCGACCGCGCTCCTCAATGGATGGGCGATGGGAATGCCCAGACACAACGATGCGAAATCCGGCCGCCACGGGATCCAGATCCAATTCCGAAAGATCATGCAGGACGTAAAGCAGCAACTCGCCAACCTGAAGCACTTCAAACTCTGCTACAGCCTCGGCCCATTTCCCCTGGTCGTTGTTCCCGCGAACGGCAGTAACGGGCGCAATGGCAGCAAGCTCTGTGAGAACGGAAGCGTCACCGATATCTCCGGCGTGCACGATGAAATCGCTGCCGCGCAGGAATGCTTTCGCTTCAGGTCTGAGAAGACCATGGGTATCCGAAATGACTCCGACTCGTGGCATACCGAAACATTATTCAATGGAGTTGCCTGGTATTGCCACTTGCTGACCGTGTCGACTACGCTGAATGCAATGGCTCAACGCATACCACTTCCCAAAGCAGTGCTGTTCGATCTGTTTCACACCCTGACCTGCGTGCCGCCGCCGGCGCTCGCAGGCGAGCTTCCGATTTCGCAAATACTAGGTGTCTCGTCCGCCGAATGGCAGCGCCTGTATTACGACGCAGATGTTCTCGGACGCTGCCTCGGCCGTATTCACGACGGTGTTGAGGCGATGCGGCGGGTGGCACATTTCCTTGACCCTTCAATCGACGAAGCGCGAATTATCGCTGCGGTGGAAAGCCGGCGTCGGCGTTTCGAAACGGCTCTGGTCCAGATTGAACCCGGAATGCTCACGGCGCTGGACCGCCTGCGCACAGCGGGCGTCCGGATCGCTCTGGTTTCGGATGCCGGAGCGGACGATGTGGAAAGCTGGGATCGATCCCCACTGCGTGAGCGTCTGGACGCCGCCGTCTTTTCTTATCAGTTGGGAATACGAAAACCCGACGCGCGAATCTACCAGCACGCGCTGGATGCGGTCGGCGTCCGGCCGGACGAGGCACTCTTTGTGGGTGACGGCGGCAGCGACGAGCACCGAGGCGCGCGCGCGGTCGGAATACGTCCAGTATTGGTCACCAGGCTTCTCGCAACCTGGTGGCCGGATAGAATCGCGGAACGCCGCCCTCACGCCGATTGGGAATTTGAAGACGTTCCCGCCTTTGTCGAAGCCCTCGAATTTTAGCCGGCAATACTACGAAACATTACAGGTTTGGGCCGTTTTTCTCGTATTTGGTATAAAGATTTCGTAGACTCCTCCAAATCGAGCAAAAGGGAAAACTATGCCGAGCGCCAAACCAGCAAGGAACGCGAGTCCGAGTAACCACGTCGAGGCTCCATATATCTGGGATCTGGATAACCCCCTTGGCTATGCAAACCGAGTCGGACGATATCGAACCGAAGTGGAGTCACACTTTCTGTTCGAACACATCGACAAGCCGCCTCAACGTATCCTGGATATGGGCGGCGGCAGTGGCCGGCTCGGCGGCATGCTGGCTGCACGTGGACACGATGTCACGCTGATCGACAGTAATCCCCAAGCCGTCGCTATGGCCGAGAAACGAGGCATTCGACGCGCCATCGTTTCGGATATTTCGAATTTTCACGAAGGTGGATTCGATGGCATCGTTTGCATGGAGGTCGTCGAATATTTCGAAAGTTGCGACACAATCTTCGCCAAGGCAGCCGAGTCCTTGAAAGCCGGCGGTACATTTGTTTTCTGCGTTACGAATTCCCGGAGCTGGCGGTTTCTTTTGCGGAGCCTGAAAACGAACGACGACGATGTCAATGCGTTTACAATTCCGGAAGTTGAACGTTGTCTGACATCACATCGTTTTGAAGTCATAGGAAGGAAAGGTTTCCAGTGGTCGCTGGCACAAACAGGGTCCGACAGCCGCATCGTGGATGCTTCCATCTGGATCGAGAGAGGGCTGGGTCTACAGAACTGGCTTTCGCAGAGTCCCTGGCTGTTGTACGCTTGCCGTAAGGTCGCGGTGAATCAGTAGTCGGAAGCCTCGCCTATGGGATTAATGGAAACAATCGCGGAGAATCGAATCCGCACCGCTCTTGAGGAAGGATTTTTCAGTGACCTGCCCGGGAAAGGGAAGCCGCTGAATCTGGATGACGACAGCAGTGTTCCCGAAGACTTGCGGCTCAGCTTCAAAGTTCTGAAGAACGCCGGCTGTCTCCCGATCGAGATGGAACTCCACAAACAAATCTACAATCTGCGCCAGATGCTCACGGCCGCTATCGATGAATCCACGCGGAAGGAACTGCGCCGCGAATTGAACTACCTGCAACTGAAGGAGTCGATTTCCCGCAAGCGGTGACTGTCCTGGTCCCGCTATGGAGTGGGACGAATCGACCGGATATCCTGACTCAGCTTTGACGATTCGTTGATGTGGATGGCCTTGCCCTGCGATTCGGATTGCTTGAGCAGTTCCGGATCGAAATAGCCGAAACTTTCCAGAGTTTCCCACGCGAACAGTTTGTAATCGCCCGGCGGAATGCCTCGAATGGAATAGTGGCCGGTTTGGTCTGTCGTTGCGGTCTTGAATAATTCCGTGTGATCGCGATTCCTGTCGGGAACGAGAACCGCCAGAATGCCGCGTATCGGCTGTCCGCGATCATCAAGCACCGAGCCGTCAATTTGCGAAACGTTCGGGCTTAATAAAACATCAACCGTTCCGGCGATGGGTGTTCCCGACGTAACTCGAATCGTTTGATTCATCAGGTCGATACCGCCGAGCCGCACTTCCTTTGCATAAAGCTCAATTGGGAGACTTGTAACCACAGCGCGGAAATCGCCAGGAGAAATACTTTCGATACGGAAACTGCCGTCGGCGTCCACGCTGTTGTTGCTGACTGTCAGAGCCACATTGAGCCCGCGTAATTGCACGCGAACACGATCCGCGCCAAGACTTAACGAAGTGCCTGGACCATCGACGCGAACACGTCCGGGAAGTACGGCGCCCGTCCCCATTACGAACGAGAGGTTCTCCACGTTGGCATTCACAACTTCGATGGTCGCCCGCTCCACAGTGCCTGCCGAAACCTGGACGATATAGGATCCCGGCGTGATATTGGGAACATCGAAATTTCCAGTTGTCGAATCGTAACTCTGGCCAATGCTGTAGGCGGCAACCTGACCAGTAATCGTCTGATAGGCAAACGACACACTGATCGCAGAGGGTGGCCGGCCGGTGGAGTCTGTCACCTTGCCGCGGACATGAAACACCTGCAGAGGTGGCACCGAAAAATCCGCGGCAGCCTCGCCGCCGGATTGAACTTCGATCATTGCGGCACGGGTCGAATCTGCCACGCCTGGGAAAAAGGTGAACGAATAGCGTTCCAGAGGATCATTCGGACCCGAGGTTCCAGTGGACGCCGGGCCAGGCTGAACGCCCGCCGCAATGAGGTAGCGTCCCGGCGTCACCCAGAATATCCGATACTCACCGCGATCGTTGGTCGCGGTGTTACCTCCATCCTGAAATGTCTTCTGTCCAATGGCGTTATATACGAGCTTCAGGAGTCGCACGTTCACCGCAACAGCGAGCTGGCCATTGGTATCGGTAATACGGCCGCTGATGGTTCCGGTTTGCGTGAGGTGTATCGCGAGATCCCGGATGGTCTCTCCGGCCGCAAGATTCAACAGCGTGCCCTGCCCAGGAAAAATGCGCTGGCCATATTCCTGCCGCACATATCCGTTGGCCGCGATAGAAATGCGATAAGCCCCAGGTTCAAGTTCCGTCAGTGCAAAGTGACCCTGCGTGTCTGTCACGACGGGTGCGATGGGTAACGGATCGGGCGGCAGGGCAGGAGCCGGGGACGGCGCGGAAGTCGCACCACCTCTGCCGCCAAAACTCACGCCTGGTGTCGGCGTTGGAGTTCCCGGTGAATTGATCGACGACGACGTTCCACCCCCGACAACATTGATCGGGCTTCCCGTCGACGCATTGATTCGCGTCAGGATCACTCGCGCGCCACGAAGCGGTTCGTTACTTCCGGACCGAAAAACCGTTCCTTCAATCCGACCGGTAGGAGGACCGGGAGGCACAAGCGTCTGTCCCATGGACGTCAGAATGAAAAATGCGATGGATGCTGCCTCTGCCAGAACCTTCACGAAAACCTCACGGCATCTATTTCAAATTGTTCAAAGCTAAATACAGCTGGATTCCGAGTTCGTTATCAGAAATTATTTCGAATTCATTCGATGCGCTAATGCCCTTGGCGGCTGGAAGATGTAGACGAAGAAATCCCCGTCAGAGTTGACGGGGATTTCTTCGTCGCGGAACTGAACGGCCCAGCCTTGGATCTCCTACTTGTCCGCTTGTCCGCGGCTCTTGCCGCGGGACGACTGAGCATTGCTTGATGCCGAGCTTGCGTTGGGAGTTGCAGGCTCCTGAGTCGGCGTTTGCGCTGGCGCTGCCTGCCGGCCACGCTCCTCACTTCGAGACTCCGGTGGCTTGGCTGGAGTTGAATTCTTCTCGGGTTGCGCCGGACCCGGCTTTGCCTCCTGACGGCTATTGCCTCTGGCCGGGATGTTCTCCTCCTGCGCCGGAACGACTCTCGGTTGCGGAACCGGAGCCGCCTTTGCGGGCACCGACGCCGATTGTCCACGATTGTTTCCCGGCGGCCGATTGTTGTTTCTCGGCGGAGCGGTTTCCTCCTGCGCTGGCGCTACTGTCGGAGCGGCAGGTGCTGCCCGTGCGGGCACCGGAACCGGGGCGGGCGCGGTCTGTCCTCGATTGTCGCTCGGCGGCCGATTGTTGCCTCTCGGCGTGCTCTCCGCCTGCGCCGGGGCTGCGGCCGGCGGCGCGACAGGTGTCATTACCTGCGCGGGGCTATTGGAAGCATTGCCGCGTCCATTATTGTTGTCAGACGTACGGCCGGACGAACGCCCCTGGGCCGGCGTATTCGCGGGAGGCTGAGTGGAGTCTGCAACTGCGGGTTTACCCGGAGGCGCCTGCCGGATGTGATTTCGTCCGGAATCTCCATTCGCCGGACGCAGGGTTTCGATATCCTTCGCTGCGAGCGGCTGGCCCGGCTGCGCTGCAAGCCTGGCCTGTTGACGTTCAAAGGGCACCGGAGGAGCCGGCGGTGGCGTCTTCACGACAACTGCTCGATTGATCACTTCGGACCTGGGCCTGGAGACCTGCTTGTTCTCCGAAGCAGACGGACCGAGGACGCTGTTTCGGCTCGGAGCAACCTCTGCTCTTCGACTGACGGGCGCCAACTCGATATCCCTCTGGTTCACAACAACCGCGGATTTTCCCACGTGCTGCGCATTGATGAATGTTGTCTGCGAGACTGCAGTAACTCCTCCTCGCGCCGTTTTGTTCACGTATCGAACGTTTGTGTTATTCGAGTTGTTGTAGACATTGGTGATCGTGATGTTATTGACGGTCGTGTTGCTGATATTGACGCGATCGACATATTCGCGACTGGTTCGATACGCGGGTACATACACTTCTCTTGGACCAAGCGGGAACCATCCCACATATCCGGGTCCGCCGCCGATGGAAACCGAAAGACTGAAGCGAGGCCCGCCGACAAACGCCACCAGTGCGGGTGCGTAAACAGGCCGCACGGCGATTGGTCCGGGTATCCACGCCCAGTTGTTTCGAACAACCACCCATCGCCCGTAGTGGAACGGAGCGTAGCCCCAGGGCGCATCGTCGATCCAGGTCCAGCCCCACGGAGAAATCCAGGCCCAATGGCCATCGTGATAAGGAGCCCATACCGTGGAGACCCTCGGAAACCAGACATAGCCGTAGCCGGAAACATATTGCCAGTACCCGTAGTCATCCAGATCCTGGTAGCCAACGACGTCTCGCGACACGTACCGAACGGATTTCGCCCCGTCCTCGCGGCGGTCGCGGTCCTGACTCCATCTGTCAAAATCGTCGTAGCCGCCGGCCCTGTAGATGCTCACGCGAAGTCGATCAACTCCAACAAAACTGCCGGTCGCGCCGCTCCCAATGGAGTAGGTCCTGCCGCCGCCGGTTACTTCACCTTCGCCGCTGCGTACCGTCACCAGCGTTGAGTTTCCATCTTCGCTGGCTTCGATACGGTACTGGCCGGGGCGCTCAATGGAAAAGGCCTGATTCGGAGTATCGATTTCAAAAATTTCGTTGCGATCCAATCGAAGCACCCGAACATTCAGGACGCCTTCGGATAGCTCGATTTGAGTCGTGCGGTCATCCAGGTTGAGAAAGGACATTCCGGTCTGCTCGTCCAAACGGATTGTCGCCGTGCCAAGCTGCATTTCCACGCGTGAATTGTTATCGGCCCAAAGCCTGTCGCCAGTCGTCACGGGCCTGTTGATCCTTGCAGAAACCCAATCCGGCTCACCTGCCGGCTGAAATGAGACGGAACCCCGGAGGTAATTCAGGCGCGCCACTCGACTGGATGGATCCGAGTCCGCCACAGCAGTTCGCTGCCCAAGCGTTACCGTCACGAGTGCCGCGAAGATCATCGAACTGACCCAGCACAGAGTTCTTATCCGTTTAGCCTTCATGTCATTCACCCTAATCTTTCCCCGGCCGTAAAACTCTTCTTCGAATAGCCGGCTTGAATGGGACAACGAACCGTTCAGGCAACGCGGCGTCCGCGTATCGAAATGCTGCGTATCTGCAAGTGGTGGTGGTATCGGGCTGTTGGAGTCTTCACGCATACTGCACTCAGACATCGCCCGTATCGATTCGTTTGCGAACTTATTGTTCTCACAAAACGACGAGTGCCCCGTCCCGCGGGACGAGGCACTGGTGCCATAGTTCTGGATCGCCGATGTTAGTGATCTTTCTTGCCGTTGCCTTTGCCGTTGCCGTTGCCATTTTCCTGGCCGAAGGCGTTACCGCGTCCGTTGGAATTCCCTTTGTGTTCCTCGGCCTCAAAATGTTTCCCTTTGAACTTGGGCCCTTCCACAGCGTAGACCTTGTATTCCCGCTCACGGAATTCGTGAAGGCGTTCGACTCTGTACTTGCGGAGTCCGGGAGGCAGTGAGTTGTAGGAAACGTAGACCCACGGCCCGTTGTATCCCGGCGCCAGGAACCAGTCATTGCCATGGAGGTAGTAGTAACGGCCGCTGACAAAATAGATGTCGTATGGAATGCCAACCGCAACGTATGCGGCGGGCTCCGGCAGATAGACCATCGTGGGCGCAGTCCGTACAACTACGGGAGGGGGCGCGCCAATGTTTATATTCACGTTGACCTGAGTGCTCGCCGAGACGGTCATAATTCCGTCCGTGGGAACCGCGCACTGGAGGGCAACCAGCACCGTCATCATGACGGCGAAGCGTTTGATTAGTCGTTTCATAACCTCACTCCTTTATCCGGAAAGCACACCGTGAAATTCGCCAAATACAGACTCTGGATATCGTCCGAGCTGAGCTGTGACATTAGCCACAGCAGTTGGACCGCCAATCTTTCGAGTGACGATATACCCAGGGATCCGAATGCTTTGCGGGTTCCTGGGAATCCAGCCACAGGCAGGTATCGGTGAGAATTTCCCTGAAAATACCCCCAATAAGCCTCGATTCCGGACGATTCCCTGCTCGATTTGGGAATTTTCCCAAATCAACCGATTCGGCTCTCGGAGAAGTTGCAATAAAGTAGATGGAAGCGCCGTGCGCTTAAGTCCTTCGATGCTGGTGAAAACCACTCGCAACGTCCATAATTCGACGATGACCTCCCCGTTATCCGAACTTGCTTCCAGTACGGCGCAGACGATTGCCAGGCATCGGATGTTGGAAGCTAAAGATCGCGTACTCATTGGCGTTTCCGGCGGCGCAGATTCCGTTTCTCTGGCGCTTCTCCTGAAGGAACTTGGATATGAGACCGGAATCGCCCACCTCAATCATGGCCTTCGCGGAATCGAGTCGGACGATGACGAGCGGTTCGTTTCGGACCTGGCGTCCAGGCTCGGAGTGCCGTTCTTTTCACGCCGGATTACCATCCGACCGGAGGATGGGAATCTGGAGGCTGCCGGCCGCGCAGCACGCAAGGCGTTCTTCAGGTCGGTATGCGAGCAAGATGGCTTCACGAAAATCGCCGTTGCGCACACTCGCGATGATCGTGTCGAAACTTGTCTTCTCCATCTCTTCCGAGGCGCTGGACTGGAAGGCATGGTGTCAATGGCTCCGGTCTCCGGCAGTACGATTCGGCCTTTGATTGAATCCAGTCACGACAAGATTCACCGGTTCCTGCTCACATCGAAACAGCCCTGGCGAACGGACGCATCGAATCTGGACCCTGCATTTGCGCGCAATCGATTGCGGAATGAGTTCATTCCAAAATTGGCAGAGTCCTTCAACTCGAAGCTTCTCGAAACGCTGTCGAGAACCGTCGACCTGCTGCAGAACGAAGATGCCTGGATGCAGGAACTCACATCGAACTGGCTTGAGCAACACGCGGTTCACTTGCAGGACTCGGTGTCGGTAAATGCCGCCATATTGCGGGATGCCCCTGCTGCGTTGGCTCGGCGAGCCATCCGTACGATGCTGAGACAGGTTGGGTCGGAACTTCTGGATATCACCTTCGATCGAATCGAGGCGGTTCGAGAGCTTCTGGAAAGCGGAAAGAGCGGGAAAACGGTACAAATTCCCGGACGATTCATTGCCGAACGGAGTTTTGACCGGCTCGTTTTGAGGCAGTCGCAGAAAGAAGCAGACGCCTTTGACTATGAGTTGCCAATCCCGGGAACGGTGCATATACCGGAACTGGGTAAGACATTTCGTGCGGGAGTCAGCGATGGGACGATGGTGCCTCGTGCTTCCGATGACAAGGAACGGGTTTTTGTCGATGGTGGAAGGCTCGGAGCGTGTGTTAAAATCCGGACCTGGAAGCCCGGAGATTATTACAAGCCTGTGGGCTGGCCAGGGGGAAAGCTGAAGAAATTCTTTCAGCGTACGCGGATTCCGAGAAGTCAACGAAGCCGCTGGCCGGTCATTGTGAGTGACTCCACCGTTGTATGGGTGGCCTCATTTCCCGTTTCCCGCGAATTTGCACCGAGCGGGCGATCCCAGAAAATCGTGACACTTGAGGTGCTTTGACGAGTGCGTGACGATGTGGGCAAGTCCTTTACCGCCGGACGGGGTCTAAAAAGTGATGTGGAAGGCTGAGATAGGGGGAATTAAGTGAACTCGATGGCCAAGACAATAGCGTTCTGGGTAGCTTTGCTGGTGACGGCGATACTGCTGTATAACGTCTTCACGAACCGTCCCAGTGGCAAGGAAACGGAACTGAACTTCAGTAAGTTTGTGGACGAAGTCGCCAACAAGAACGTCAAGAAGGCAACGATTGTCTCCGATGTTGCCGGAGTGGATGCGGACGTTACGGGTGAATTCAACTCTGGCGAGAAGTTCAAGTCGGTTGTACCTGCGGGCTACAACTCCTTGTACGACATGCTTCACGCCGCCGGCGTGGACGTCAAGGTCGAACACGCCACTCAAAGTCCATGGCTTTCTGCCCTGATATCGTGGGCGCCGTTTCTCTTCATTATTGGCTTCTGGATTTTCTTCATGCGCCAGATGCAGAGCGGCGGCAACAAGGCGCTGTCGTTCGGCAAGAGCCGTGCGCGGCTTCTCACGGCTCACCAAAAGAAGGTGACGTTCAAAGATGTTGCCGGGGTTGAGGAAGCCAAAGAGGAGTTGCAGGAGATTATCGACTTCCTGAAAGAACCTCAGAAGTTCCAGAAGCTGGGTGGCCGAATCCCCAAGGGCGTCCTGCTTGTCGGACCTCCGGGCACTGGTAAGACTCTCCTTGCACGAGCGATCGCAGGTGAGGCCAACGTTCCGTTCTTCTCCATCAGCGGATCCGATTTCGTCGAAATGTTTGTTGGCGTCGGCGCCTCTCGCGTACGCGACCTGTTTGAACAGGGAAAGAAGAATGCTCCTTGCATCATCTTCATCGATGAAATTGATGCTGTGGGACGGCATCGCGGCGCCGGCCTCGGCGGCGGTCACGATGAACGCGAACAGACTTTGAATCAACTGCTGGTTGAGATGGACGGGTTTGAATCCAATGAAGGCGTCATTCTGATCGCAGCGACCAATCGTCCGGACGTTCTCGATCCCGCCCTGCTCAGGCCGGGACGATTCGATCGTCGCGTCGTGGTGCCTCGGCCCGATGTTCGGGGCCGCGAGGGTATTCTCTCGGTACATGTCCGTAAGATTCCGCTGGCCGAAGATGTCGACATTTCTGTGATCGGCCGAAGCACTCCGGGCTTCTCCGGTGCGGACCTGGCGAATCTGGTCAATGAAGCCGCATTGAATGCCGCTCGCCTGAACCAGAAATCGGTAACGCAGGAAGATTTCGAATTGGCGAAGGACAAGGTCCTGATGGGCGTCGCCCGAAAGTCGATGCTGATCAATGAAAACGAAAAACGCGTTACGGCCTATCACGAGGCTGGTCACGCCATGGTGGCCGTACTGACCACCGGCGCGGACCCGCTTCATAAGGTCACGATCATTCCTCGCGGAATGGCGCTAGGCGTAACGATGCAATTGCCCGTCGATGACCGGCACACCTATCCCAAGGCGTATCTGGAAGGCCAGCTCGCCATCATGATGGGCGGCCGCCTGGCAGAAGAGTTGTTCCTGAATACGATGACCACCGGAGCCGGCAATGACATTGAGCAGGCCTCGGAACTGGCCCGCAAAATGGTTTGCCAGTATGGAATGTCGTCTCTGGGTCCGATGACCTTCGGCAAGCAGGAAGAGCAGATCTTTCTCGGCCGTGAGATCGCCCAGCATCGGGATTACAGCGAAAGCACTGCCGTTTCGATCGATGACGAAGTCCGCAAGCTCATCATCATGGGATACGAACGAGCGAAAAGCATTCTCACGGAGAATCGCGAAGCGCTGATTCGTATTGCCGAGTCACTTCTGGAACGGGAATCTTTGGATGCATCGGAAATTCAAATGCTGATCGCCGGCCAGGCTCTGGAAGAGCGGCGATCGCCCCGGATTGAAACCAAGCCGGAAAAACCGACGCCTGCTCCTGCGAAGAATGTACGGCCCTCGCCGATTCCGCCGCAGGAAAGGCCCGCTCCAGCCTAAGAGGGGAATTCGAACGTTAAAGGCCATCCGTGACTGTTGAGATCCAGCGTCACGGATGGCCTTTTTGCTTTATGAGAAAGACTTACACCTGGTCCCTGCCACGAACCCGTGTCTCCCTCGGAAACCGGACTGTCGTGATGGGCATTCTCAATGTGACACCGGATTCTTTCTCGGATGGGGGAAAGTATCTCGATGTCAATGCGGCCCTGGCCCGTGCGCTCGAAATTCAGGATCAGGGAGCGGATGTGCTGGATATCGGCGGTGAATCCAGCCGTCCAGGCAGTGTGCCCGTACCGGAACAGGAGGAGTTGCGGCGAATCCTGCCCGTCATTGAAACTCTATCGGGAAAGCTTTCGATTCCGATTTCGGTAGACACCTGGCGATCGCAGGTGGCCCGGAAAGCCATCGATGCCGGGGCTCAGATCGTCAACGACATCAGCGCATTTCGATTCGACCCGGAAATGGCGGGCGTCATCCGGAACGCAAACGCAGGCGTCATTCTGATGCACAGCCGGGGAAGCCGTGAGGAGTTGCATAACCAGCCTCCGATGAAGGATCCTGCGGGCGAAGTTCTGCGCGAGCTGCAGGCTTCAGTGCATCGGGCAACGGATGCGGGCATTCAACGATCTGCGATGGTGGTGGACCCGGGTATTGGCTTTGGAAAGAGTGCCGAAGAGAGCCTGATAGTTTTGCGCAAGCTTCAGGCTCTCTCTCAATTAGAATACCCTTTGCTGATCGGAACGTCTCGCAAGTCGTTCCTTCGCAAAATAGTTTCGAACGGCCCGATGACGGACGGGAATGATCGGCTTTGGGGTACAGCCGCAACAATAGCGTACGCAATACTTCACGGTGCACATATCGTTCGCGTCCATGACGTTGCGGAAATTCGCCCGTTCGTGGACACGCTTGATGTGATGGGCGTGATGGACGCGCTTTGAGGAACAGGCAGACCCATGTGGTATGACTTTCTGGAACCACCACGACTGACATGGATCGGAGCGATCGACATACTGATCGTTGCGTTCATGATCTACCTTGTGCTGGCGCGAATGAAGGGAACGCGCGCGGTCCCCATGGCACTGGGTGTCCTCGGCGTTGTGGGCTTCTTCTATTTTTCCAGATGGAGCCATCTCAATACGGTTTCATGGCTGCTGGCGAATACGGCGCCTTACCTGTTTTTTTCCATCATCGTTATTTTTCAGACCGAGATTCGCCGGGCGCTGGCGCACTTCGGCAAGACCGCATTCTTCAAGGGCTTCTCCAGTATCAATCGCAGCCAGATGTGCGATGAAATCGCGCTTGCGGTCAAGACGCTTGCGAAAAACCAGACCGGCGCTCTGATCATTGTCGAAAGAGACATCGGATTGAAGAGTTATGTGGAAAGCGGAATTGCTGTCAATGGACTGCTTTCCTATGACTTGCTGGTGACCGTGTTCAATCCGAAGGAACCGATGCATGATGGAGCCGTCATCATTCAAGAGGGCAGAATCGCGGCAGCAGCGTGTTTCCTTCCGCTGACTGTCAAACCGCGCTTGAGCAAGGAACTGGGAACCCGTCATCGCGCAGCGATTGGCATCACGGAAGAGACCGACGCAATCGCCGTCGTCGTATCGGAAGAAACGGGATCCATCGCGTTTGCACTCGACGGTGAAATCGAACGATTTCTGGATTTCGATGCGCTTGTCGTACGACTGAAGGATGCTATCGAACGGCGGCAGCCGAATAAGTCCGTCCGCGCAGTTCCAGCGACGGTACAACACGTCGATTCCTGATGCCTCAACTCAAGGAAGTTCTCTTAAAGAACTGGTATCTGAAACTGTTCTCGCTGGTTCTGGCGACGGCGCTCTGGGCACTGATTGCACAGGAATCGACATCGGAAATTTTCTTCGACGTGCCGGTGGAATATAAAAATGTGCCTGCGGATACGGAAGTCATCGGAGATACTGCCAAGATCGTTGAAGTTCGACTTCGCGGTCCATCCACACTCATTCGCGAGATCTCGGCAAAGGACGTGTCGACGTTTATTGATCTGGGCCGAGTGCCGTTGACCGGCGAAACCTCCCTGCCGATCAATGCTCAAAATGTGCACGCGCCATTCGGGATCGAGGTGGTTCGAGTGACTCCTTCCCTGCTTCGAATTTCTCTGGAACCAACAGGTTCTGCACTATTGCAGGTCCTGCCTGCGACAATGGGACACGTGGCACAGGGATATGAAGTGGAAACAATTGTGGTGAAACCAAATCAGGTAAGGGCCGAAGGTCCGGCCAGCCATGTCCGCGGGCTGCAAAGCGTGATGACGACCCAGATCGATCTGACAAATAGGAAGAGCACCACTATTCAAACCGTTGATCTGAATCTGCAGGATCCCCTCGTCCGATTTCCGGAAACCACTCCGATCCGAGTTGAAGTAAAGATTCGAAAGAAACCATGAATTCAAAATTATTTGGAACCGATGGGATACGTTCCCGCGCAGGGAATTTCCCGCTCAATGCAATGACCGTCGTCGCCATTGGACAGGCAATAGGAGAGAGCCTTCAGGGAAGGCTGCTGATTGGGCACGATACACGGGTATCGAGCCCGTGGATATTGGGCCTGCTTAAAGAGGGAATCCAACGGACGTCGTCATCATTCGAGGACGCTGGAGTCATTCCAACGCCCGGCATTGCCCTTCTGGTAAAGACCGGTGGATTTGATGGCGGCATCATGATTTCGGCGTCGCACAATCCGTTCGAAGACAACGGAGTGAAGGTCTTTTCTGCAAACGGAACAAAAATAGGCGACGACGTAGAAAATGAAATTGAAAAGCGGATCTTCGACCTGCTTCCGTCGGGCTCGAGGGAATCGCGCGATGCGGTTCCAAACACCCTGGTTTCTGCGGCAAACAACACGAATTTTCCGGAACGGTATGTCGAGAAGCTTTTGTCGGTATTTCCGCCCGGCCAATGGCTGGCTGGTCTGCCGATTTTGGTCGACTGCGCAAATGGTGCGATGAGTGAAATTGCTCCGGCGGTACTGCGCCGGCTTGGCGCCGAAGTTCATGTGATTCACGCGTCGCCGACGGGAACCAACATCAATGAGAATTGTGGCGCCGTTCATCTGGAATCGCTGACGGAAGCGATGAGCCGGACGCGTGCGATTTTCGGCGTCGCGTTTGATGGCGATGGCGATCGCTCCCTGTTTATTTCAATGAATGGGAAAAAAGTCGATGGCGATGCCGTGTTGTGGTTAATGGCCAACGTATATGGTGTGAATCGAGTCGTGGGCACATCGATGACGAACTATGCCCTGGAACAGATGTTGCAGAAGAAGGGCTGGACTTTGGTGCGAGTGGACGTCGGCGATCGGTATATTTTTGAAGAGATGCAGCGGACGTCGGAACCATGCATTGGGGGAGAGCCATCGGGACACATCATTTTCCCCGACTTCGGATTGTCGGGCGATGGTCTGCTCACGGCGTTGAAGGTTGCAGAGACACTCGTTAAAGCGGATATGTCGCTGGACGCGCTGTGTGCCGTCTGGCAGCCCGCTCCGCATTTGTTGAAGGGTGTTCGGGTTGAAAAGAGAATTCCGCTCAGTGAATTGCCGCAGGTGAAGTCGAAGATCGCGGAAGTCGAAGAAGCATTGAAGGGCCGCGGACGGATTGTGGTGCGTTATTCCGGGACAGAACCGCTGTTGCGCGTGATGATCGAGAGTGATGACGCAACGCGGAATGAAAACTACATGGAGCAGTTGATCGCCGTGATCCACGAAAGTCTGCGCTAAATTCAATTCCACACGAAAGTCTTTCCAAAAATCAATTTCACGGTTGACACGCGTTACGCAAGCTTCTATAGTTTCCTGATGTGCCGAGCGACTTTTAGGTCGCTGGGGTTGGCTGACGGAGGATCCGCCGAGCAAAATTAGGCGGGTTTTTTTGACGCCAAAAAACACATAAGTTTGAGGCCGAAGAGCCTGGCTCT
>Ga0184628_10000686_pt1 | contig 17486 bp, 16 predicted proteins | sample PLM4_5_b1_FD_133149 | JGI IMG/M metagenome (GOLD analysis project Ga0184628, IMG submission 133149) | Groundwater sediment microbial communities from an aquifer in East River, Colorado, USA - PLM4_5_b1 | ecosystem: Environmental > Terrestrial > Soil > Riparian zone | place: USA: East River... | reverse complement strand
TTCCTGTTCGACCGCAAACAAAACCGCACCGAATCGGAAGATAGCCCAAGGATGAAATACAGCAACTTCCTCAAATTGAAGCACGCGTTTTGGCGAGTAACCTTTGAGGACACCGTGCAGGAAGCTTATTTGCGATGGCAGCGGGTCAGTGCTTGTGCTTCGGACCCGGTTCCTTGTGTGTCTGCTCCGCCGCCGCAGAAGTCTGGTGTCTGGTCTCTTAGTAGGAGCCTCCTCTTTGGGCTGCCTGCTGGTGTCCTTCAAAGTAGTGGACATAGAACGGATCCCCGAATACCCGGCCTCCTTCCGGCCCGGATAGAGAACCCCGTAGGCAATAGCCTCGGCAGCCTTTCCCTGAATCGTATCGGGACAGTGACACCCCATTCCCATTCTTACTTGTTATCCCGGTTCGGTCTCAAGCGCCGCGACTTTGGTCAGCCGCCGGACGTGTCGCGCTGCCTGGCTGAATTGCGAGGCAAGAAAGGTCTGCACCAGGTCCCAGGCCATTTCTTGTCCCTGAATTCGGCCACCCAAACAAATCACGTTGAGATTGTCATCCTCGACCCCTTGTTTTGCGGAGAAATGATCCTCGATAAGGCAGGCCCGAACGCCCCTTATTTTGTTCAAACAAATCGAGGCGCCGACACCGCTGCCACAAACCGCCACACCACGATCCACTGTCCCTGAAACCACAGCCCGGCCGAGGGGAATAACAAAATCAGGATAATCATCGTCGGCCTTTAGCTCGCGGGAGCCGAAGTCCACTACCTCATGCCCCGCGTGGCGCAAACGGCCTGCCAACTCTGTCTTCAGCGCAAACCCGCCGTGGTCGGCAGCAATCCCTATGCGCATAATTCTTGTCGTTTCACCAGCAAGGGCCCGGGTTCATGCTGTCCTGCCATTGTTTGCCAAGGGATTCCTCCACCGTGAGGTGAAGTTAGACCCGAATGCGAGCGCGATACCATGATTCAGGCAGCCTTGTGGAGGCCGTCACGTTTGGCAGTGATAACGGCCAGCAAGTCTTTCCAGGAGTTTACAAAGGCGGTTGCGCCTTCGTCCTGAAGTTGAACCGCCAGAGCGTCCACGTTGACCCCAGCCTTCGCAAATTCCGCGAGGATCCTTTCACATTCCCCGCCGTCCATCGACATTCTCGAGCCGACCTCCCCGTGTTCGGCAAAGGCTTTCAACGTGGCCTCAGGCATGGTGTTTACCGTAAAAGGTGACGCCAGGCTCTTGATGTAAAGCGTGTCGGGGGCCTTTGGATCCTTGGTTCCCGTGCTGGCCCAGAGCAGCCGTTGGGCGGCTGCGCCTTCGTTGAACGCGCGCTGCCCGGATGCCGAATTAAGCAGATCCACGTATGCCGCATAAGTCCGGCCGGCAATCGCAATCCCCAGTTGATTGGTCAGCCCTGGCGGGACTCTGCCGGCGACAGCGGCATCCCACCGACTGACAAACACCGAAGCTACCGAGCCAACTCTTGCATTAAGCCCTGCGTCGATTCGCCTTTCGATGCCCCGCATGTAAGCCCCGGCTGCGGCCAGGTATTGCTCGCGCGAAAATAAGAGGGTCACGTTGATTGGAATACCGGAAAAAATCGCCTCTTCAATAGCCGGCAACCCCTCTTTGGTGCCAGGAATCTTGATGAAAAGGTTGGGACGATTGGCCCGGGCAAACAGTTCCTTGGCCTCCTCCAGGGTCGTGAGGGTGTCATGCGCCAGAAGCGGTGAGACCTCGAGCGATACCCAACCATCCACCCCATTGGTCCGATCGTAAATGGGACGAAACAAATCGGCTGCCCGGGTAATGTCCTCAAGTGCGAGATCGAAGAACAGACTTTCGCTGGATTTCCTCGCCGCCAATGCGGCTAGAATCGCGCGGTCGTAGGCACTGCTGCTTTTAATCGCGTGATAAAAGATAGTGGGATTAGAAGTTAATCCGGTGACAGACAGGTCATTGATATAGCGCTGCAGCGTGCCATAGTTCAGCAGGTCGCGCGTGATATTATCAAGCCAGAGGCTTTGGCCCAGGTTGTGCAGTTGTTTTGTCGCTTTCATACGCTTGTGATCGGTTCTCAACCCGGCGTTCGGGAACTCAAGAGGTCGCTTTCCCCAGGTGGTTCATGGGCCGGAGGGCGGTGCAATTGATTTCGTTTCACTGACGAGGTGCTAGCGATAGCCCCCGGAGATCACGAAAGTTTCACCGGTGATCCAAGCCGAGGCGTCGGACGCGAGGAAAACTGCGGCCCCGGCGATGTCGTGGGGTCGCCCAATCCGGCCAAGAGGCGTTTGCGCTTCGACTTGTTTGCGCATTTCACTTTCAGCGATGCCGGCGGTGTGCGTTCCTTCCGTTTCCACCATGCCAGGTCGGATGGCGTTCACGCGAATTCCGCGCGGACCAAGTTCCGTCGCCAGCGAACGCGTGATTGAATCCACCGCCCCTTTCGTGCCGCTGTAAACGGACGCGTTCGGAAACGCCAACGTGCTGACCACTGAACTGATGTTGACGATGCTGCCGCCCGTGGAATCGAACAGCTTCGCCGCAGCTTGCGCAGCGAGGATGAGGCCGAGCACATTCAAATTGAATTGCTTGTGGAAGTGTTCCTCGGTGATGTCGCCCAGCGGCGAGAATTCATAAATGCCCGCGTTGTTCACGAGGACGTCGAGCCGTCCGAAAGACTTCTTCGTCTCGGCGAATAAACGTTCAATGTCGGCCTGCTTCGCAACATCCGCTTGCGCGGCGACAGCTTTCCCGCCTCCCTTCATGATTTCGGCGACGACCTTGTCCGCACCGGCCTTGCTGGACGAATAGTTCACGACGACTGCGGCTCCTTCCGCAGCGAGCTCTTTGGCGATAGCCGCGCCGATTCCTTTGGATGCACCAGTAACGACGGCTACTTTTCCGGTAAGACGTTTAGTATTTGTGTTCATAAGTTGAATTTGTGTTCATTAAATCATGGGTCAGTTCATCGTCAGGACTACCCGAAAGCGCGCCTTGCCGCTCATCATTCGCTCGTAAGCCTCGTTCGCGCGCTCAAGTGGAAAGGTTTCATTCATCGAATGCACGCCGGCACTGGCGCTGAATGCCAGTGTGTCCTGTGAGTCGATGGATGTTCCGGAATACCAGCCTTTGACCGAGCGGCGCCCCATTAGCAAAACCAGGGGGGAGATCTGGAGGGATTCAGCGGCGCCAAGCACCATCAAGGTCCCCTTGATGGCCAGTCCACCCAGGACTGCGCTCATCGCCTCGCCCACGGTGACCGTCGAGAGGACGATGCTCGCGCCACCCAACTTGAGCAACTCGGCTGTCGGGTCTTGCGACTGGCTGTCCACATAGATTGACGCACCCAACTGCCGGGCCAGGGTTGCCTTGTCGCTTCCGCGCGCAATGGCGACGACGGTGAAGCCCATCTTCGCAGCGTACTGCACTGCCAGGTGACCGAGTCCCCCCAGCCCAAGCACAGCGACGAGATCGCCGGGGCGTGCCCCGGAATTTCGCAAAGCGTTAAACGTCGTTACTCCTGCGCAAAGCAAGGGTGCGGCGTCAACCGGCGGCAAGTCATCGGGGAAGCGAGCTACAGCGCTGACGGGAGCGATCATGAATTCGCCGTAGCCTCCGTCGAAGCTAATGCCCGTGACCTGTTGCGTCTCGCATGCGAACAGGTCTCCGCGACGGCAAGGCTCGCAGTGGCCGCAATTTCCTCCATGCCAGCCTACACCAACGCGTTGGCCGGGCGCCCACCCCTTCACTCCCGCCCCCACGGCATCAATACTGCCAGCCACCTCATGACCTGGGACGCGCGGATATTGAATCCCGGGCCACAGTCCCTCCTTCACCAGCGCATCGCTGTGGCAGATGCCACAGGCCGCCACTTTGATCCGAACGGTTCCCGGCGCCGCTTCGGGGATGGGTCGTTCCACAATCTCGAAATTCCGTTTTGCGCCGGGCAGCTGTGCAACGCGCATCGTGTTCATAATCGAGGAAGAATTGGGAGCGATCCGCCAGGAGCGCCGCGCGAAAATCGTCGAAAGCCCCCGCCGGGCAGATCGCCGGGATTGGCTGCGGTTTTGAGCATAATCGGCGGAACTGCGCCCATAAGCACGGCGTTGCCCGACCGTTTCGTGCCGTGGCGTCCGATGTATCGCGCGATTTCACCGCCACTGGTTGAGTGTCCGGTCATGGCAACGTCTTTCAGGTCAAGCTTCTCGAAGAACTCGGCCAAGTCGTCGGCATTTTGGTCCATAACGTTTCTTAACTCCGCGTGGGTTGAATTTCGAAGCTGGTGAGATGGGAGGACTGCCTGATGATAGCCTGGTGTTTTTGGGTAATCGCTGCTTCCGGCCGCGCATCGCCGCATTCCGGCCTGGATTCTGGAGATTCCAGAACCACCGTTTCGCATTCGCCTCCCTGCAACCGAGAATTCATGATAACTGATTATGGGCAGAATAACACATTTTCCTCCATCAAGCCAAAGTGGGCGGTTTTAACAAACAGAACCCGTCCTTTAGGCTTCCCGTCGGCAAATGCGCTGCGAGAGCGCCTTCCTATCCAGCAGCACGAACGCCACAGTAAATCATCAACCCTTCTGCCGCTTGCTAGAAAGTTGAGTGGCAGCAGCTTAAACCGCCTCCTTCAATACCGGGGCCCGGACCAACGTAAGCCGCACTCAAAAGTGTGTTTCGCCAGGTTTTGATCCAAAATCGATCTCACCGCCGGGTCAGTCCGACATATTCCTCTTGGTGGCCAAGCAGCCCACACGTTCGCCGATTCGCGCGCGGGTGACTGTGTTCACACTTATGAGCAGCGGCGGATCTCATCGATCCGGAGAGGAGATTGCTTTTCGTATTCGCTGCCGCTAAGCTCTTGGACGTGAAATTCGGCGTGAGCGACAACGCACAGATGCAAGCCTCTGATTTTTGGTCGGAAGCTCGCGCCGGTTTTGGTTGCCTCTTTCAAGCCATTTTGGAACTTCAGCAGCATGTCGAAGGCTGTGGTGGTCAAAGATCTGCTTCTGTAAGCACCTTAAAACGAGGTTTTTCTAAAGGCGTCCGTAGCTCAATTGGATAGAGCTTCTGACTTCGGATCAGAAGGTTACAGGTTCAAGTCCTGTCGGACGCGCCACTTTCGCTACGAAATGGGAAGGCTTCGTTTCTGGGTGAGACCTATTAGCCGTCTTTTGTGGGCGATGGTACAATTGCAGAGTCTGCAACCGCGGAATTTTTAAATGCGAGTCGGTGAAAGCTGTTACTCCGAATCCGACCAGCAAGGGCATGCGTGACGGTATCCAAAACGTGGCTCAATCTCGACCCGACATCTTCTGCAAGAAAGCGCAAAACCAAGTAACCGTTTTCCTGGAGTAGAAAATCCTTCCGTCTATCCCGGCGGTAAGCCTCGGGTTCAGCTAAGTGTTGCGGGCCATCCAATTCGATTGCTAATTTTGCTGCCGCATCAAGCAGGTCAATTTCCATTTCCCCACGGTCATCGAATTGGATCGGAAGCCGAGCGTTTAATCGGAATCGTCCAGCGGTCATCGGGAGCGTCTGCAATCGACGGTAAAGAAAAGCCTCTGTCGCACTCCGGGCTCGCGCTTGCCCTTCGGGAGAGGAAACGAGCTTTGCCGCCGCATGGACGAACAGATCGGCCAGTGGAACATCCACTCCGTCGATGATAAGGCGCCGAACGCTGGCGGCGTAATCACGTTTCCACTCAGGATCGATCGGCAAAGGGACTTCCGCAGGCCAACCGGGAACGGCACTGCCAGGCAATTGAATGGCATACCCCACGGCCTCGTATCCTTCGCAGCGGCGATCGAACATCCTGGCCAGCATGGGCACATTCAAATCGGCATAATCGTAGACCCGGACCTCGCGCTTGTGCTCATGCAACCGATGCAGGCGCCCCACATACTGAGCCACGGTGCCACGCCACGAAATCGGGAGCGCAATGAACAACGTATCCAGACGAGCATGGTCGAATCCTTCCCCGACAAATTTCCCGGTGGCGATCAGCACGCACGGGTCCGCCTCAGGTACGCTGTTGAGTTGATCGAGTGCGTTGCGCAGTTCCTTCTTCCCCATGCCTCCCTTCAGGGTGATCACCTGAGGAATGTGCGCCTTGACCAAACCCGCCAAATGCTCGAGATGCGCGGTGCGTTCGGTCAGGAGGAGCGGCTTGCGGCCCGCTCGAACTGCCTCGAGCACGTCTCCGCAGATAAGCTGGTTCCGATCGGAATCCGCTACCAGCGACTGATAAAGGGCGTGGAATTGGAAACGCGCGTCATCTTCCGCGACTTCAACCGTGCGAAAATTTGTCGGCCGCACGATCACGGAATGATTGAAGGGCCTCGCAGCGGCCTGCTCCCGCGCACCCACTCGATACCGAACCGGGCCACATTGCATGAAAATGATCGGATGGTGTCCATCCTTGCGAGTCACAGTGGCAGACAACCCCAAGACGAAACGCGCCTTGGCCCTGCGGGCTACCAGTTCGAAGCTATGCGCGGAAAGGTGGTGACATTCGTCCACCACGACATGGCCATAATTGGCCACGAGGTCATTCACCACGCCTTTCCGCACGAGGCTCTGGATAATTGCCACGTCGACTTGCCCAGTGATCTGCTTGCGCCCGCTCCCTAATTGGCCGATCTCCCTGGCGGAAATCCCCAGAAATTGGGCCAGTCGTTCCACCCACTGCTTCAGCAACTGCTGGCGATGAACCAGGACAAGGGTGTTCACCCCGCGCTGGGCAATTAGCCAGGCTGCCAGAACAGTCTTGCCGAAGGCGGTCGTGGCCGACAGCACGCCGGTTTCATGAGCCAGCATTGCCCTTGCGGCAGCCAGTTGTTCCGATCGCAGTTCACCTTTGAAAGACAGTTGCAGGGGTTTGCCTGGCGCGCGTTCGTCCCGCAAAACCGGTTTTACTTTTAGTCGCCGCAGCAAGGCTTCGACATCGCCCAGCAATCCGCGCGGCAGAGCTATATGTTTCGGATGGTCTTCGGCACACTGGATGATTCGCGGCTTATCATAAACCGGAAGCCGCATCGATTGCGCGCGGTAAAACTCCGGATTCTGGAAGGCTGCCAATCTCAAGAGCCTATTTCGAAGCTGCGCAGGCAGGGACTCCTTGCCGATGTAAATCTGGTCTCCCGGGACCAACTCTAACTCTAAAGGCAGCGCCTCGGTTAAGGGCGGGTCGCTTTGTTTGCGTGAGGGAGGGGCGGTCCAGGGCTTGTCCTCATCTGCCTCCAGCACCAAAACAGACCGGACGCCGGTGATCCTGCCTCTGCGCTGAGCCTCCTGGACCAAAGCCTCGCATTCCGCTTTCGAAATCCGTTTTAAGGATGAAAGGAATGCCCATTGATCAGTGTAGGGCTTGAATTCGCCATCAACAAATAGGCTGTTTCCCTTGAGTCTAGGCTGCTTTTGAAGCGGCAGCGCAATCAGATTGCCAAAACCGCCCTTAGGCAGCGTGTCCTGATTTGGAAAAAGCCGGTCATAAGACTTCAGTCCGATTTCCGGACGATGTTCCATAGCCTCTGTCAGGAGAAACGAGCCGAGGTTCCGGGCTAACCGGGCGGGCAGCGCCTCTTCGAAAAAGAACCAGATATGACCGCCGTTGCCCGACCGGGAGCGTTCCAACACACCTGCGAGCGAGTGTTTGTCACAGATTTCCAGGACAGCCTTAGCGTCGCTCCGCCAGCCATCCCCATCGAAATCCATGGCCAAGAATCGACAGGTTTCATCCAAGAGCATGGGGTAAACACCGATGATGAAGGCTCGCCCTCGCTCGTCCGCTCCTGAGAGATGGTGCCGGATAACCTCATTGGTGACCGGCAAGAATTTGCGGTTGGGACAGACCGCACATTTGACCCGGGGCTTGTCACACAGACCTCGCACCCATTCGTTGGCGCAAGCAGGTGCATAGCCGCCGCGACCGGTTTTTTGACTTTCAAAGCGGATGGGGTAGACATCCTCCCTCCCCTGAAACAAAGACCGAAACAGGGCGATCTTGGCTTCCGGTGCAGAGGTATTCGTGACCATGCTGTTTAGCTCTCCTGAGCCAGAGCCTACTGGATTGTCGCCAACGGCAAGAATAGTTCCAGGTAATTCGAAGGTGGGGTCACGAGGCCAAAATGATCGTAAAAAGCTTTTGCCTTGGGGTCTTTCACGTCCATGAACAGGCTAACGCCGCCCACCATACTAGAGATTTCGAGATTGGCACCACCATGTCGATTGCCAAAAATCCGCGCTATACAGAAGCCGGGTCAGGGCGGAAACCTTCGGCGCCTGCTTTTACACTGAAGGTTGCATGCCGACCTGTGCCGACGCACGCCGGTCGTTTTCAGGGGCCCTGAAAGACCACTGTTTTATTGAGGATTCCAGGTGTTTTGTTGCTTTCGGATCAGAAGGTTACAGTTTTAAGTCCTGCCGGACGCGCCAAATCCAAAATCCTCGCAACTTCCCGGATTCCATCGGAGTCTTGCGGTTTTTCCTAGTGGCGACACGGGAAATCCCAGTAGAGGCCACCGCGTGAGAAAGACAAGATCGCGGTGTGCAAATCAACCTCAAAGGCACACCGGATCCTGTGCTGGCCTCGCATGGCTGCGTTGGACCAACTCGTCCAACACACGCTCCGAATTTCCGCCAAACGAGCCCCGGCGTGTTCCCAAGAGCCCGGTGGCAAACCCTCAGAATGATCGCGGCGAACATGTCCTTAATCCGTTCGGGGTTGTATCTCGGAGTGTTGTTGATGGTCTTATCCCCCTTCAGATCGCTTGCCCAAAATTCACTCGCCATCACCACCAACTCGCCTTGTATGGTCAGTCTCGGTTGGAGGCCGAGCCCTAGCGCCGATGTCTCCGGCTACTACCTATGCTGGGGCTTCGTGAGCGGCCAATGCACGAACCGCCTCGATGCCGGGAGCGTAACGAACGTTAGTCTCACTGGCCTGATCCCCGGTCTCACCTACTATTTCACAGTAGTCGCTTACTCCTCGTTCGGCGATGAATCCCCGCCGTCCAACGAGGTGAGCTACAGCGCGCCGACCACTCTTCCAAATCGCCCACCCACCATGGATGCCATCAGCGACCTGACCATCCCTGAAAACACAGGCCCGCTTACTATTCTCATCACTGGCATCGGGCCCGGACCTGGCAGTGAAAACCAGGTCGTGACGCTTTCCACCAGTTCAAGCAAACCATCCCTGATCAATCCTGTCGTTCACGTGAACTCACCCTCCACAGGCACTGCCACGCTAACCTTCGCCATAGCCGCCAACGCCATTGGCACCTCGACAATCACGGTGGTGGCCGATGACGGTCAGCCAACAAACAATATCACAACGCGCACCTTCGAGGTGACCGTTGCACGCAGCAATCCGCCCCAAACACCGCTCGCGAATGTCACTATCGCCCCGTATTCTGCGTTTAGTTACGTTTTGCCCTCCTCTCCATCGAGCACTAACAGGACCATTTACAGCCTGGAGCCCGGTGCTCCGGATAATGCCAGCGTCGCGGAGCGTGGAGGCGTCGCAGTGCTCACTTGGGTCCCCACGAGCACACATGCCTCAACGACCAACCTGATCTCGGTCCGAGCCTCAGACCCTCTCGAACCGACTCGGACCACGAATCTATTGTTTATGGTAACCGTGACGGATTACCTGACAGTAAGACCGGACACGATCGCGGTTGAGTTGGGAACAGAGGTTAGCCTGCCCCTCTATGTCATTTCGAGCGAACCTCTGGGTGAGCTTACATTCACTGTATCGTGGCCTTCGGAGAATCTCACCCGTCCCTCGCTCAGCCTGCCCCCGGACTCGATCTTTACAAGTTCCCTGCTGGTCCAGAGCTCGAACCTGGTAATCACTCTGCACGCCGCAGCGGGCCAGAGCCTTATGGGATCCAACCTGATTGCGAACTTGAGTTTCACCGGCGGCTCAAACCAGGTGTCTGCCTTCATCCCTATCCAGACGGCAATCCTCTCGGGCAGCAAACCCAATGGCGTACAGTTCACGGGCCTTTTCCCGGGCCTGGGCGAAGTGGTTGCGGTTGGAGAAAACCCCCTCCTGAAGGCGCTGGTCGCGACAAATTCGACGCGGATGTTGAATCTCTATGGTCGAGTGGGCGCCACTTACCAGGTTCTTTACTCAACCACTTCTTTCGAGGACTCGGCGTGGAAACTCCTCACCACCTACACGCAAACGAATGCTGTCCAATCGTTGGCTGTAGACAGCTCAGCCCCAACCGTCTTCTACCGTTTGGCGCAGTAAAGGAAGACACGGGGCTCGCTGCCCGAGTTTCTGGAGTCACTCGGCCTTCATCCAGGCTAACCAGCACAAAGCCGGTTGCTCCATCGAATTCCGTTTCACCGCGTGAGCGAGGTTTACAAGGGCACGCAACGGATTTGGCATCGAGGCGAGACGTCGGCATATTCCTAGCATGGCCGTATCCGAGAGTTATCGCGATTTCGTTCTGGAACAGCTGGGGCGAGTGACGTCCGTGGCCGGCAAGTCGATGTTCGGCGGGGTGGGGATTTACGCCGACGGCTTGTTCTTTGCCCTGATCGCGGAGGATCGGTTGTATTTCAAGGCAGACGACACGACACGACCTGATTTCGAACGGCTTGGCATGGAACCGTTCCGACCCTTCGGGGAGGACAGCGCGATGGGCTACTATGAGGTTCCGGCCGATGTGGTGGAAGATTCGGTGCAACTGGCGTCGTGGATGCGGAAAGCAATCGATGTTGCCGCCGGAGCGAAACGCAGGAAACGCAAATGAAAAGTGCCGCGTTCGATGTGAATAGCATTCGCAGTGGATTCCCGAATATGACACTAATGTGTCGAGTTTTCCTCGTTGCTTCTCTGGTTCTGATTTCGTGGGCCTTCACTGCCTGCGGGGTCCGTGACGACCAAAGCGGCACGCCTGCGCAGGGAACGAACGATTCAACTGCTGCGACCGCAAAGCCGCTAAAACCAGGCGGCATTGCACAAATTCTCCTGTTCAACGGAACCGGCGCCTCTCCTAACGATGTGGCCGCCTTCGAGACGATCTTGAAAGGCAACCAAGTGAACTATTCAAAGGTGAATTCCTCGCAGCTAAATGCGCTGAGCGAGTCTCAGCTGCGGGGTTATGGTCTGCTGATTGTTCCCGGCGGAAACTTCATAGACATCGGTAACGGCCTCACCCAGGGCACAACGGCGACCATCCGCAACGCGGTGCAGAACGGTTTGAATTACTTCGGAGTTTGTGCGGGTGCGTTCTTTGCCGGGAATTCCCCCACTAACGGTTTGAATCTGACCTCGGGAGTGAAGTTCGGGTTTTACGCGGCGGCGGATCGGGGCATTCGAAAGGCAGCGGTGCCGATTGCCGTGGCCGGAGCCTCCACGCTGGAGCATTACTGGGAAGATGGCCCGCAGCTCACCGGTTGGGGCGCGGTCGTCGGCAAGTATCCCGACGGCACCCCGGCAATCGTGCAGGGAACATTCGGCAGCGGGTGGGTGATACTCTGCGGGGTGCACCCCGAAGCCCCGGCCAGTTGGCGACACGGGATGACTTTTACAACGCCGGTCAGCGCCGACACTGCCCACGCGTGGACGCTTATCCAAGCCGCGCTAAATCGAGAATCGTTACCGCATTATTGCGGGTGCTCAGTTTGAGCGAGTTTCGAAGGCGAAGGCAACGTGTAGGGGATATCACTTCCTGGGGGGCCATTCCACCCGTCCAGTTCAGTTCCACTGGAGGGCCTTGAGCTCTCCGGCTTTCCTCCGGGCTGCCAGTTGAGTGCCGGCGCCAGGCGTGTTATGGCTCGAGATCTGGCACTCGGTTTGTGCCGGCTTGTTGCAGGCGTATCACTTGGCAGGTCATCGCAATGCCAAGGCTTAAATCCGGGTCTCTCGGCATGTGCCTCCGCCTCCGTCCAGCCGTCACGTCGAGAGCCGACCTGCTCCTTAGTCCCATTGTGCTCGCCGCTTTCGTGTGGAAGATAATCTGCTCAATGAAAATTAACATCGATATTGTCCGCCCTCTGATTTTCTCCGCACTCATCGCGACAGGCTTCCTGACTTCGCTCCGCGCGCAGGAAGTGCTCATCCCCGACCCCAACCTGAGCACCGCCATCCACGAGGCGCTGGGAAAACCAGCCGGACCATTGACGCAACAGGACATGCTCGGTCTGACGGGCCTGAGCGCCATCTTCCGGAATATAACCAACGTGAGTGGGTTGGAAGCGGCGCAAAACCTTGTTTCACTTGATGTGCAGGATAACCACATCACAAATGTCAACCTCCTCACCAACCTGACGCGCCTGGTCTTTCTAGACCTCAGCGAAAATCAGTTCCCCCAGCTCACGATACCGAGTGGGATGACAAACCTGACGACACTTCGCGCGGAACTGGGCGGCTTGACCAATATCACATTGCCGGCGGGGCTCACGAAGTTGACCTCACTGCGCCTCGGTTTCAATCAACTCCCCAGTCTGACCTTGCCTGCCGACATGACGAACCTGAGCCTCCTCAGCGTTTATCTCAATCAACTGACGAACCTGACATTGCCGCCGACGCTGACGAGTTTGACCAATCTCAATCTTGATGGGAACCGGCTCAGCAGCCTCAACCTGCCTGCGGGGATGACGAAAATGGACACAGTTATCGCCAGCGCGAATCAGTTGACCAGCTGCACCGTGCCTGCGGAAATGACAAACTTGAAATTTCTCCGCCTCAACAATAATCAACTCACGAGTGTCAGCTTGCCAGCGGGCTTGACGAATCTGATGGGGTTGTACCTCAACTCCAATCAGCTGACCAACCTCACCCTGCCACCCGATCTGAATCACCTGACCCAGGCAGAACTGGGCCAGAATAACCTCACGAACCTCATCTTGTCTGCGGGCCTAACTTCCCTGAGTTTTCTCAACCTCACCGACAATCAACTGACCAATCTCACCTTGCCTCCCGATGCACAGCAGTTAATCGGACTCTTCGTGGGAGGCAATCCGCTGACGACCTTCGTGCTGTCTGAAACGCTGGCGACCACGGGGATGGCCAGTGTCGTTGACTCTCTGCGGAATCAAGGTATCCCCGTGTTCACGTACCCGCTGGTCGTCCAGTTGGGCCGTCCGCTTATGCTGATTGGCTCTTTCAAATTCTCCATCACCGGACCGCCTGGGGTCTACACGGTCCTTGGCTCCACGAATCTCACGGATTGGAGCCCGGTAGGCATTGCGACCAATCCGCTTGGCAGCGTGAATTTCCATGACGTAACGACCAACGTCTTACCGCAAAGATTTTATCGCGTGCTACTGCAAGTCCACCCGTGAACATGGTGTTCATCCCGCCCAACACCTTCACAATGGGCACTCCTACGAACGCAGTGAACCGCGGAACGGATGAAGGGCCGCAGACGACAGTGACCATCACACACGGATTTTGGATCGGGAAGCACGAAGTGACCCAGAGGGAGTATCAGGCAGTGGTGGGTTCCAACTCGAGCGGGTTTCCGGGCGTGCTCACCTACTCTGGCGGCCATTCCGCTCCGGCCAGTTCCTTGGGCAGTTGTTTTGCATCAAGTTGGAGGGCCTCCAGAAAAGATCATTCGGCCCGATGAGATGGTAACTTTGAATAGGTTTCATGACTTGCTGGTGAATATGTCGTCGCTCTCACATGTCGCTTGAGCCCAATCAGTTTAGACCCTTAGCCAGCCACGGAACGCCCTGGCGCTATAGTAAGATTGCGCACCGTTGTGGCCCACGAAGACGCGGCCATAGCGGCGGTCACAATAGAGTGCGCCGCCGAGTTTTCTAATGTCAGAAGGTGTTTTGACCCAGCTCGACGTCTTCGTATCGAAATCTCCAAGTTTCTGAAGCTCCAGATATTGTTCTTCCGTTAAAAGCTCAACGCCCATGGCCGCGGCCATATCCAGGGCATTATTTTCGGGTTTATGTTCCTTCCTCGATTCCAGCCCTTTACGGTCGTAACAAACACTGGTGCGGCCTTCAGGACTTTCCGGGGAACAATCATAAAAAACGTATTCGCCCGTCGTTTTATCATGACCCACAACATCCGGTTCACCGCCGGTTCTTTCCATTTCATTGAGCGACCACAGTTTCTCAGTGTTGGCTTCCAGCCTTGCGCGCACATTAGCCCATTCAAGACCCTGGTGGCGGCTCAGGTTTTTCTCAAACCTTGCTTCCAATGCTCTGAGTAGCTCTTCACGTTGTTCTGGTGACAGTTCCTTCCTATTGCTGCTTCTATTATTCTTTGGCATGAGCTGTTATTTTTTCAATTTCTGCCAGGCGACACTTTTGCCCGCAGCATCGGCCGGAACACGCCGCGATATGCCCAGGCGAGATACAATTCCATCACGAGAATGAGGGCGTCGATCGTCCACATATTTGTTATCTAACCCACGAAAGGTGATCTCACAACCGAAACCAAACCGTTGTGAGCGCTGGTTTAGGGGTGATACCATACATGCGATTCGTTCTCCGTACGGGAGGTTAGCGGATGGAAGCGGAAATCGCCGGCCAGGATTATGGCATCCGCCTCAACCGACGGAGGTGTGAAGGGCTCAAACTCCAAGTGCAAGTCGCTGAGGTGTAAAGGCGCATGGACCTGCTGCGTCAGGAATTCCCTACGGTAACGCGCCAGGCCAGTTCGCTTTGCTGCTCGATGCGGATTGGCAAGGGCAGAAATCGTTGAATTACCACCGCGTTTGTAGTCGTGTGCAGGGACGGTTTGGTGGTCCGGAATGAGCCGCCACCCGCCAACACCATAGGAATCAGCAGTTGGTCAGCCAGGTGTTCATCGACCGGCACGTCGGCCTGCACCCATGACTTCAAAGCTTGGACTGCTGAGCGCGCGGCCTCCTCGGCGGGACGCCCGCGCTCGCCAAAGCCCGTGAAGATTGCGGTCATATGCTCTGCTTCGAGTGAGAGTAGGATGGCGTTGCCCGGGCCCAAAGGATGCGGAACGTCATCGACGCCGTATTCCTCTGGCCGCCATTTTAATTCGTCTCTGAGGACGGTCAGTTCCCTTTCTGCTACGTGCTCCGGCAGCTTTGAGACGATTACCTTGGCATGCCGCGCGCGAATCGTGCCCCGCTCAAGCAGATCCAACCGGGACAACTTCTTTACCGGCTCAATCCGGGCATGAAACCGACCGCCGCCAGCAGGAAAGAAGCCGGGGCGTCTGAGCTCCAATTCCACTGATGGGCCTATGCGATGGATCATCGGTATGAAAGATTTCTCAAGAAAATCGAAAGGGGGCGCCATCGGGTTGTGCGTTCCTCCTTCCAATGTAAGTGTGCTGCGACCTGAAGCGGTTAACAGGGCGGGCAGGATGGTCTGCAAAACGAGCGTTGCGCTGCCCGCTGTGCCGACCGCAAACCGGTAATTTCCTGGCGTTACGGGCCCAGGGCGAAACTCGAGCGTTTGCGAGCTTAAGGCTGCCCCTTCTACCTCAGCACAACCCACCGTCTTGGCGGCCTCAACCGCGGTCAGATGTTGCTTCAATAGGCCAGGCTTCTGGCGTTTGGCCCGAATCCGCTCCATTCGAAAAGGCTGGCCGGTGACCACAGACAGCGCCAAGGATGTGCGCAGAATCTGGCCGCCGCCTTCGCCTTGCGAGCCGTCGATGGTGATCATCAAGTTAGTCTTCCGCCCGCTCACCGTGCGGGGCCATTTTCACGAGCTTGGGATCGAATTGACCCAAAATTGTCACAAGGTCCTTCTGGGCGGCCATCACCTCGTGGATGTTCTTATAGACCATTGGCACCTCGTCGAGGCCGGCGGAGATCAGGGTCACGCCCTTTTCGCGCAGGAAGGCATTCACCTTCTTCCATTCGAACGTCTTGCTCGCCTGCGTGCGACTCATCACCCGACCCGCGCCATGCGAGGCCGAGTTCAGCGACTCCGCGTTGCCTTTGCCACTGACGACAAAGCCTGGCGAAGCCATCGAGCCCGGGATGATGCCCAAAACCCCCTGGCCGGCCGGGGTGGCGCCTTTGCGGTGAACAATGACTTCCTTTTCCACGCCATTGATCACGTGCCGCTCTTTCCAGGCGAAGTTGTGGTGGTTCTCCAGGTCCAGCAGGACCTCGGCCCCGAGGTTCGCCGCCACGTGCTTGTGGATGAGCGCGTGATTAGCAGCGGCGTAGCAACCCATCAACTCCATGGCGGCCCAGTATTCCTGGCCTTCGGCAGAATCCAGAGCCAACCAGGCCAGCCGCTTCAACTCGCTCGGCAGGTCCGGAAACTGGCTGAACGCCAGCTTGCTGTAGTGATCGCATACCGCAGCACCGGTTCCGCGGCTGCCGCTGTGCGACAGCAAGGCGAGGTAGGTGCCAGGCCCCAATCCATGGATTTGCCCGTGGGACGTGAACAACCCGAACTCCACAAAATGGTTGCCGCTGCCGCTGGTGCCGAGCTGGGACCAGGCGCGGTCTTTGTTCTGTTTGGTCACCGGGCTGACCTCCCAGTCTGCATCCAGCACTTCATGGTGGCGGCGGTTCTTGAAACTCGCGCCTACTCCGAACCGGGTCTCGGCTTCAATGGCGCGGGTAAGGCGCTCCGGATGCCGCTCCAGTTCTCGGACCGGGACATCGAGCACCGTCATCTTCATGCGGCAAGCGATATCGACACCGACGGCATACGGAATCACGGCATTTTCAGTGGCCAGCACACCGCCGATTGGCAGGCCGTAGCCCACGTGCGCGTCGGGCATGAGGGCGCCGGCCACCGCAACGGGCAGCAGGCAGGCTTTCTCCATCTGCATCACGGCCTCATGTTCCAGGCCTTCACCCCACTGGCGGTATTTGACCGGTTCGGCTCGGGGTGGAGGAGGCGCGTTCACAATGGCTTTGGCCAGTTCTTTGCGCAGCGGGTCCTCCGCGAACGAAGCCGGGTTGGCCACGATCGCCTTCACCTCCTCCTCGAGACGGGTTTTGTCTCCACCGCTGAGGATGAACCGGGAAACGAAATCGGTGGCCCGCCGGGTGGCTTCACCCAGAGGGATGCCGAGACGAATAAAATCTTTAGTGTTCATGACCAATTTCTTCCTGCTCTCAACTACCGACCACGCTTACAAGCTATTTCAAAGGCCAGCTGCTGGCGATTACTGTTCCGCGAGGCATACAGTCCAGTTTTGGCGGTTGTTGTCGAAAGCCGGTGACGTGTTGATTACGCCACCGGCTTGGATTCTTATGTGAGGAACAGCTTCCAGTCCCCAACTTCAGCCGAGTTGCGAATGAGTGCCGAAACCGGCAGCTCCTTCGGAGCCCGCGGAACCGAGAGCAGTTTCAGACCAGCCTCGTGCGGCAGGCGGTCGGCCTTGCGCTGGTTCACTTCCTTGGCCGACCAGACCAGATTCTCCCACGCATCCTTGCCACCGCGCGAGCGGGGCACGACGTGATCCAGGCTACCCTCGTTCGGGTGCAGCACACGGCCAGTGTACTGGCAGCGGTTACCGTCACGCTCGCGGATGGCCTTGGCGCACAGCTTCGG
>Ga0184628_10000685_pt1 | contig 17503 bp, 12 predicted proteins | sample PLM4_5_b1_FD_133149 | JGI IMG/M metagenome (GOLD analysis project Ga0184628, IMG submission 133149) | Groundwater sediment microbial communities from an aquifer in East River, Colorado, USA - PLM4_5_b1 | ecosystem: Environmental > Terrestrial > Soil > Riparian zone | place: USA: East River... | reverse complement strand
CTGTAGTCCCCACAGGTTGGTTAGAATGTGATGGAACAGCAATATCCAGAGCTACCTTTCCCGACCTATTCACAGCCCTAACAATTCAACAGACCGGCTCCAGAACTAATGCCTCTGCAATTATAACGGGATTAACTAGTACGACTAATATGGTTGTTGGTTATTTTGTAGGTGGTACAGGTATCACCGTAGGTACAACCATTCAATCGGTAGACTCTGCTACTCAGATTACTATGTCAGCTAACGCTACATCCACAGGTTCAGGTACTGTACAAGTATCTCCCTGGGCTCTAGGAGATGGCACTACTACTTTTAATATTCCTAATACTAAGACATCAGGCAGATACCGTAGGTCTAGAACCTCAGTTTCTGCAGCACGTGTAGGTGTCTCCCAGAACGATGCAGTACTCACCCATACCCATACTATTCCAGCATCTACTTATGCCACTGGTTTAACAAATGTATCTCATACGCATGCGATATTAGGAACTACTGACGTTGAAACTGGAACTCATGGTCATACTTATAATGAAGCGGGCGTTACTGTTTCGGTAGCAGCAGGCGGTGCATTCAATGTTTTCTCAGCCAATGGTCCTGCAACTACTGGTAATCAAAATGCATCCCATACCCATGGAATAACTATAACTTCACAGCCTTCTGCCTCTCTAGACCATCAACATACCATACCAACCATGACTTCAAGCACGTCATCGTTGGCTGCTTCTACAGAAACCAGACCTTTAACTCTCATTGTCTTAACGTGTATTAAAACCTAATGGCAAAGATAACACTCAACGATGTAGTTAACCTACAGAACGAAGGCTCCGCTGTAGCCGCTATTAATAATAATAGTGATGCAATAGAAGTAGCTATTGAGAACTCTCTATCCAGAGACGGTACATCTCCTAATCAGATGACTGCCGTACTGGATATGAATAGTAATAAGATCATAAATCTACCTGATGCTACTACACCTCAGGAACCTGTAACTAATAGCCAGGCAGTTAGATATGATGCTCCTCAAACACTAACCACTCCTCAGAAACAGCAAGCTAGAGATAACATCGGAGCTGGCACAGGTTCTGGCGGAGGTGGCGGCAGTAGTCCTGTAACTACTGTTTTCACACGTATTGGAGATATTGTAGCTACTTCAGGAGACTACACAGTAGCTCAGGTTACTGGTGCAGCTCCTCTAGCATCTCCAGCATTCACAGGTATTCCCACAGTTCCCACAGCTGGTCTTGGAAACAATACTACTCAAGCAGCTTCTACAGCCTTCGTTATAGCTAATGCAGGTGCTGCTGGCGCAGTCACCAGTGTCTTTACTAGAGCTGGAGCAGTAGTCGCAGCTAACGGTGACTATACGGCGAGTCAAATAACGAATGCCCCAGCTGGTGGTATAGCAGCTATTACTGTACAAGCAGCTATTACCGAACTTGATACTGAAAAAGCTAATCTAGCTTCTCCGACATTCACCGGTAATCCTTTAGCACCTACTCCTGCTGTAGATGATAATGATACTAGTATCGCTACGACTGCCTATGTAATTGGACAAGCAGGTGCCGCTAACCCAATTATCGACGGTGCTGCAACTCCTGGAACAGCTATCAAATGGTCTAGACAAGATCACGTACATCCCACAGATACTTCAAGAGCTGCTTTAGCAGGTCCTACGTTTACTGGTGTTCCTGCAGCTCCGACAGCTGCGCCCGGAACCAATACCACACAGCTTGCTACTACTGCCTTTGTTACAACAGCAGACAATCTTAAAGCTAACTTAGCTTCTCCAACATTTACAGGTACTCCAGCGGCTCCTACAGCTGCTCCAGGTACTAATACTACCCAACTTGCTACTACAGCTTTTGTTGCTACCGCTCTAGGTGCAGGTTCAGCCCCAACTAGTTTCTCATCTACAATCTTTAATAACGGTACATTGGCGGTTTCTGCTGCAGCTAGTGCTCTGACTATTGCAGTTAAAACCTTAGCTGGAACTGATCCTTCAGGCGGTGATCCGGTTACAGTTGCCTTCCGTAATGCTACTGGTACTACAGGTGATTATTCAGTCTTAACTTTATCTGCTGCTAATTCTCTAGTTATATCTTCAGGTTCAACTCTTGGGGTAACTAGTGCCACAGCCTTCCGTCTCTGGGTTGTTGGTTTTAATGATGCTGGTACGTTCAGACTTGGTGTAATCAATTGTCGTTCAGGTAATTCGATTTCTTCTCTATCTGGTGATCAGCTGTCATCGTCTACAGCTGAAGGTGGAGCAGGTGCTGCCGATAGTGCACAAGTTATTTATACAGGAACTGCAGTTACCACCAAACCGATGCGTGTTCTAGGTTATATTGAATGGAATAGCACTGGTGTTACAGCCGGTACGTGGACAACTACTAATCTTATAGAAGTCCAACTAATGGGTCCTGATGTCGCTTTACCTGGACAGATCGTGCAAGTGGCCTCAACGACAGTTGGAACACTGGTGTCTGGCACGACACAAATTCCGTTCGACAACACCATTCCGCAGATCAGCGAAGGCACGCAGATGATCACTACGACTCTTTCGCCGTCGTCTGGTGCCAATTTGTTGTTGATCAGTCATAATGGTTACTACTCACTCGATACTACTTCGTCATACGTCATTGCGTGCATTTTCAGGGACGCGGTTACCAATGCTCTTGGGACAGGCGCATCAGTCATCCAAGTCGGAAACGATATTAATTTGCTGTCCCTTGACACTAGTACGCTCGCCAATTCGTCAGCCTCTACCACGTTTAGAGTTCGAGCTGGACCAGGAAGTGCTGCAAGCATTAGAATGAATGGTGCGCCAACTGCTCTATTTGGAGGCTCATTCGCGTCGGTCTTGAATGTTAGAGAGGTTATGGGGTGAGCACGATCTTAGCAGTTTATACGCAATTACCGAAGTTTCCAGCCACAGATCAGGATCCGGCAGCACAAAGGTTTCAGTTTGGTTCGTTATGGTTTGATGTTCTTAATGGTCCGCTTGTACAGGCAGAAGCTGATGTGTGGAATGCCGCAAGTGCTGCGGCAGCAGCAATCCAAGCCGCGCAGCCTGCACGTATTGATTCTTTCGTAACAGATGGTGTACGTGCTGAATTAGTAGCATTACTCAAGACTGGTACTCCATTAGAAATTGAAACATACGTACGTGGTAAAATTAATGCAGATGCTGTAACAAATCTTGCAACAGCGATTACATTTGCCAAGCGTACCGAAACCGCTCTGGTTCAGGTTGCAAAGGCAATCAGTCTGATTGTGAAGAATTGAAATTGCATGGAATTGACCCAGAAGATTCTTAACGATGCGGGCCCTGCCGGTTTTCGAATCAACAGCGGCGACGTGTACATCATGGAAGACTTGGTATTTCGTCATGGTGTCGGCAACGCAATCTCGAATGATGCTGTTGGTGGCTCAATTCGAATCTTCGGTCAAGGACATCGCCTAATCAATCTTCCGGGCGGCGGCCCTTGGAATGAAACAATGGCCGAGGGTGTGAACATTCTCGCATCCCAGGTCTACATCGATAATCTCAACGTCGGTGTTGGCTCCGAGCTTGGCAAGTTTCGCGTTGGCATCAGGCTTGGGACTTATCAGGATGCTCTCGGCAATCCACTCTATGCTACAACTCCAGGAAATCACTTTCTCTCGCAACTTCAAGTATCTGCTTGGTACTACGGAATTCAGACTATGGGCGCAAACTGCACCTATATTCAAGTTTATGTAGGAGATACTGGCGGTGGGGCACTTCAGGCTAAGCCGATTGGAATCGACCATTGGGGCGCTGGGGCGAAGATTAACAACTGTTATATTCACAACATGATCAAGGGCGCACAAGACCTTGAAACCATGCACATGCATCTGGGAGACGCGCACGACGGCAGCATCGGTTCAATCACGCTTGCTAACGATGTCAGCAACCCATTAAGTTTTGGAATCTGGTTTAACAGCACGAACAGCTTCAACGGTTCCGACATGGTTCTTCAAAACATTGAAACGTGCTTTTCTGGCGATCTCGCTGCTGGGCGTCTGGATGGCGTAATGAGCGGCTGCAAAACCAAATCCACTTTGCCCCTTGGGCCAATTGTTCATCTCGTTAATAGAAAGTAATAAATGAAATATACTCTACTAGAGATTGTCCAGGACATTCTATCTTCTACAGACGGAGACGAGATCAACAGTATCTCTGATACTACAGAGTCTCAGCAGATAGTCACTATCGTTAAGACTGTCTATGATGATCTTCTAAGTAGAGGCGGTCTGGCAGTCTACAAGACCTTGTTCAACTTAGATTCTTCTCTAGATCCTCTGAAGCCTGTTCTAATGACCAAGCCTGCTAATATAGATACTATTGAGTGGTTGAAGTACAATAGGGTTCAAGACGGTGATCCTGATACTGAATGGGCTGAACTTAGGTTCATTCCTTTAGATGATTTCATCTGTAGGTCTCAAGGATTGAATACTTCTGAATCTGATACAGATAGCATGACTCTGGTTAATGCAGATGGGTTTACTGTTACCTTTAATTACAAGAACAACGTCAGTCCCTCTTACTTCACAACCTTCGATGATAATACTGTAATCTTCGATTCCTTCGATTCAGCTGTAGACAGTACTCTACAGACTGTTAAGACTTTAGGGTATGGCAGCAAGACTGCAGTTTTCGTTCCATCCGATAGTTGGACACCAGCTCTACAGCCTTCACAATTCGCACTGTTACTGAATGAAGCTAAGTCTCTAGCTTGGTCTGAGTTGAAACAGACTCCTCATAACAAAGCTGAGCAAACTGCTCGACGTAATTGGAGACATCTCTCCAAAACTCGTGAGCACATTCCCATGGATGGTAGAGTTGATAAAAGCTTCCGTATGAATCCCATCGACCATTTCCCAACTTACAGTCGTAGATAATGCCTCAAGAGCCTCTAACTACCATAGAGAATAATTTCGTAGGAGGACTAAAGACTGAGTTCACTGGACTTAATTTCCCAGAGAACTCTTGTACTGACTCTGACAATGTTACCTTTGATCGTATTGGTAGGGTTACTAGACGTAAAGGAATTGATCTAGAAGACACTGGTGTCTACACAGACTTGAACAGAACCGGCGGAGCCGTGAATGCTTATGTCTGGTTGAATGCTGCTGGTGATGGTGTCACCAATCTACTCGTCCTACAAGTAGGAGGCATACTACGTTTCTATGAGGCTTCTGATCCTTCTACCGCTCTATCTGGACAGTTGCTTGCTACCACTGTAACCTTAAGTACTTTCTCTCCTGCTGGTGCCCCATCTCCTGTTGACTCCGAATGCCAATTCGCTCAAGGGAATGGGTTTTTGTTTGTCTTCCATCCGCACCTAGAACCCTTCTATGTATCCTACGATACTCTTACTCAGACCGTAACAGCTCTCCCAATTACCGTACAGATCAGAGACTTTGCAGGTATATCTGAAGGTCTCTCTGATACACAACATCCTACTACACTTACAGCTGTTCATAGATATAATCTAGGTAACCAAGGTTGGAGATCAGGCTATAGCTTAACCAGTTCAACTTCACAGTCAGGTACAGTCGGCGCCAAGACATTCACAGTCAGCTTAGCTGCTTCTGCCACTCCCATAGTATCTGGTGATCAGATCAGGATATATAGTACATCCACTCCTGCTGATGTGCTTACAGGAACGGTGACATCCTATTCTGGTACTACAATGGTTACCAATATCCTGACTACTTCGTCAGCCTTCGGTGCTCACACAGACTGGAACATAACAACTGATCCTAATGATATCTTAACCTGGAATACTGTAGCAGGTCCTACGCAAGGAACCTTCCCAAGTAATGCAGAAGTTTGGTGGAACTTCAAGAATGCAAGTGATGTCTTTTCTCCTAGTACTACTTACCCGAACGTAGATAGACATTCCACTCCTGCTCCTAGAGGACACTATATTGTCAATGCTTTCAATATAGATCGTAGTACAGTCTCTGGTATACCAGGACTCACGGTTGTCTCTTCAGGAAGTGAACGTCCGTCTACAGGTTCTTTCTTCGCAGGAAGACTGTTCTTCGCAGGAACCAAGACTCCCGCTTATCACAACAACATTTACTTCTCTAGAATTATTGAAGGCACCGATGACTTTGGTAAGTGTTATCAGACCAATGACCCGTCAGCAGAAGATTTCTTCGATCTACTCCCTGATGATGGTGGAGTAATATCCATCCAAGGCGCAGGAACGGTAATCAAGATGTTTGCAACTAGATCCGTTCTAGTGGTCTTTGCTACTAATGGTATCTGGACCATAAGTGGTACAGGAGGTACAGATGGTCTAGGCTTTGCCGCTAATGACTATAGTGTTAACAAGGTATCGAATACCAAGACTCTGTCTGCTACTAGCTTCGTAGAAGTTCAAGGAGTTATCTCTTGGTGGACTATTGAAGGTATTTACTCTCTGGCTATTGATGCTAACTCTGTTAAAGTAGAGTCCTCGACTAATACCACTATAGCAACATTCTATCGAGCTATACCTAATACATCTAAACTTACTGCACGTGGGTACTACAATCCATTAACATTCGTAATCCAATGGGTTTACAGGTCCACAGCTTCGGCTACTATTGAAGAACGTTATGAGTTCGATAAGATACTATGTTACAACACACTGACCAACGCTTTCTATGGCTGGACAGTAGCTAACGATAATCTAAAGATAAATGGTATTGTCGTAGTCGATAGTCCTGGTGGACAGTTGCTAATTAACAATGTAGTACGTGGAGCAGATAACGTAGTAGATAACTTAGGTAACCAAGTAGTTGTCTTCTTCTTATCTACCAACGTAACTCCAATCTTTAAGTACATCATCTCTAAACCTAATGGTATATCGTACCTGATGTCCTTCGGAGAGGAATTCAAAGACTCCTATCACGACTGGGTTTCAGAAGATACAGTGGGCAAAAACTACGACTCCACTTTCGTTACAGGTTATGCTGTACATGGACAAGCTCAGAAGTTCTTTAATCTACCTTACATTAATGTTTATGAAGATGATTTTGACGCGAGTGTAAGCGATAGTGCCTATTCAATACAAGGCCTATGGGACTTCTCTTCTAGTGGTAATTCAGGTAAGTTTAGTTCAGTTCAGATAGCACGATTTGCTAATACAGATTACCATGTAACCCGTAGACGTTTCCGTATACGTGGTAAAGGAATGTCTCTAAGACTTAAATTCGGAAGCCTAGAAAACTTCCCCTTCTCCATCATAGGCTGGAGTAAGTGGGAGACAAAGAATTCAACCCCTTAATAGAGGAAAACATATGGCTAAAGAACCTGGCTTTGACCAAGTCAAGGCACAACTCAGTCTCTGGTGGAATGGTTGTAAGATCACCCGCCATAAGGATGAGATTGAGAAAACAGCTAAGCGTCTATATGCACGCAAGGCTCAATACTATGACCCAATTGAAAAAAAGATCGGCGTGCCATGGTACATGGTCGCTGTGATCGATGAGCGCGAATCTGGCGCGCGAGGAGGTGTCCTACATAACGGTGAGATGATCATCGGTACTGGAAGAAAGACTAAGCTTGTTCCGGCGGGTAGGGGGCCGTTCAACACCTGGGAGGCGGCTGCGATTGATGCGCTTACAATGCCAGGTAAAAACTTCGACAAAGTTCCAAGAGACAAGTGGTCCATTGAGCTGGTACTCTACTGCCTAGAAGCCTACAATGGCTGGGGCTATCGTATGTACCATCCCAAGACTCCGTCTCCATACGTTTGGTCCTGCACCAACGTCTATGATGACTCGCCTCGTGGTAAGTATGTCTCGGATGGTCAGTGGGGAGCAGGTGTGACTGATTCTCAGATTGGATGTGCTCCAGTTCTCAAACAACTCCTAGCTCTTAATAAACAGAACGCCCCAGTTGCTGGTCCGGTGGTTGCAGGTGCAGCTACGATCGGTGCAGGCACAGTTGTGGCAGCGAATGCTCCACATAGCTGGATGCCTTGGATTATTGGTGGTACTGTCGTCGTCGCCTTCATTGGTGGCATCTGGGCATGGATCGTGAAGAAAGGTAAGAAAGATGTTGGAACAACTCCAGTCTCTCCTGTCCAGGTTTAATACCTGGGTAGGTGGTGTATGGCCAGGAGCCAAGACCAAGATCACTAATGCTTTTATTGCTCTTGCCGGCTCTTTGCTAATCGTAACTCAAATGTTTGATGTAATTGATATACGACAGTATGTCGAAACTAAGACTGCAGGTTATATCCTACTTGGTGTAGCTCTGCTAAATTATTGGTTAAAGGTTATTACAGATAAGGCTAAAGAAGTGGTAGACAATGTGGCTTAGTATCTTATCTCTTGTCTTCGGCGCTCTCCCCGCAATAGCGGGGCAGATCGCTGCAGCAAGGACAGCCAAGCAAAATGCTGTGACCGAACAGCAACGTATCGAGGCTGATGAGCGTATTAAGTCCCTAGAAGCTCAGAGAGATGTATTAGCTAAAGAAGCAGTAACCCCATGGAATTCCCTAGCACGATTCTTCCTAGTAGCTCCATTTGGTTTTTACCTCTGGTGGGTAGTTCTGAATGATAAGATCGTTTGCAAATGGTATACTCCTGCTGATCTTGTTGGTGAGCTGTGCCGCACTGATCCTCTTTCACCATGGCTTACTACTATTTGTGGCGGCATGGTTGGCTTCTATTTCGTAACAAATGCAATAACAATGGCAAAACGATAATGTCTCAAGAACAAAACTCAAGTAAGATGCGTAGTAGCGATAGAGTCCTAGTCGTAAGACCTATTGAAGGTAAGACTGCTATATCTACTACAGGATTGTTAGATAACCGTCTATTCACCGGCGGCAATACTCTACATGCTACAATGGAAACAGAGTCCTGTCTATGGCGTCTACGCTATGACACAGGTGTTCTCCCAGAACAACTTAAACAGAAGTTCACAAGCTTCAGACTTCTAAAACAACATGCAGACAGATACTTTCTAAAGAGAAATCTGGAGATTGTGGAAGTAAAGGATTAATGGTACGTATTGCTCAAACTGAAGATTTTAATATTGCTTTTACTTTAGCTGATATATTTGTAACCGAAGCCTATGGTAAGTGGGCTGATTCAAGAGCTACTTATTCATTAGTTTACCAATGTATCAAGGATGAAGATAAGGTCTTTCTTCTATACGAAGATAAAGGCTTCTTAGCCGGGGTTACTAATAGATTTCTATTAGGTAATCAATACATGGCTGTGGAACTCGGATGGTATGTTCTCCCTGAGTGTCGAGGAACAGGGGCTGGTAAAGCTCTGATGGATGGCTTCGAAGACTGGGCTAAGATTATGAAATGTGATCTGATTAGTATGATCTCAATAGATGATGAGGTTGGTAACTATTACGAGAAGCGTGGTTATAAGCTCTACGAGCGAACCTATATGAAAGAACTGTAAATGGCTGCTATAAGCACTGCAATCATGGCTGGAGCTGCACTCGTAGGAGTGGGCACGTCTCTCTATGGTGTATCTCAGAAACAGGCGGGAGATAAAGCTGCTGCAGCTGCTGCTCAGGCACAGGCTGCTGCTTCAGCACAACAGACACAGATTGCAGGACAACAGGCTCAATTAGAAGCTCAAAACGCTATTTCGGCATCTCAGCTTCAAGCTTCATATGCTATAGGTCAAGCTGGAACTTCAGCTGCTTTTGCTCAGCAAGAAGCAGCTCTTACTGCCCAAGCTTCCGCAGCTACTTATGCAGCTTCAGCAGAATCAGCTAGGCTGAACCAAGAGAACATAGGTTATCAACAGCAGATCGAAGATACCCGTAGAACGGCTATGGAACTCACTGGTCGTAGAGATCAGATGGAACAATTTAGACAAGCCCAGAGGGCTCGTAGCCAATCTCTTGTAGCTGCTACAGGAGCAGGTGCTCAGTTTGGTTCTGGTCTCCAAGGAGCTAGAGGCCAGATATCTGGACAGTCTGGAGTTAACCTTCTTGGCATTAGACAGAACCTAGAACTTGGTAGGAGTATATTCGACATCAACGCATACATATCTCAGAACCAGATTGCTGCCTCTCAGAACCAACTTCAGTTGGCTTACACGCAAGCTGGTCTTCAGACTCAAGAAGCACAGCTCAAAGCTGGGTATGCTACACAACAGGCTGGAGCAACAACTGATTACTATACACAGGCAGCTGCTCAAACTTCAGCTTACTCTGCACAGAGGGCTGCTCTACAAGCTGCGTACGCTGGATATGGTGGGCAGATATCTACTCAACAAGGTAACATAGCTGCTGCTCAAGGACAGTCTTCATTCGGTCAATCTCTGTTTGCTGCAGGACCGCAGATCATGCAGGCAGGAAATCTATTCGCTCCTTTGGGCGCAAGTCTGTTTGGCAGTTCCACTTCACAAGCCTCTAGTACAAGTATCGTATAATGGCAATCTCAATAGACACTGCTCAACCTACCGTAGAACAAGATCCCGTCAGAATTGATACAGGCGCTCCTATAACCGATGCGCCGGTATCTCCGGGCTTTGCAGAGACTCGCTCTGTTAAGTTTCAGATGGCTGGTATAAACAAGTCTCATGATGAATTGTATCAAGACTTGACTAATGGTAAGGAAAAGGATCTTCGTGAACAAGCCGCAGCTGAATTAAGTTTACAAGATACTACCAATAGAACTAATCTAATTTCTCAAATGGCTATTGCTGGTAATCTAAGGCCAGACAACATTCCTCCCATGCCTACTCCTCGTGATCCTGCTAGTATCATTGAAGAGAAGTATGGTGAGCAGTATATGAAGTATTTCGAGAACGCAGCTGCTAAACAGACTAAGAGTTCCTTTGATTGGCAGAATAGTTGGTTAGCTGGCGCAGCCTATGAAATTCCTGGCGCATACAGCAGAGCCAAGGATACTGGTTCTTCTGTAATAGCTAAACGTGAATTTGCTCTAACACAAGCTCAGAACAATCAAAGATTGATTGATGAACAGAGTTTAGGAGGTTGGGCTCTCGATCAAGCTAAGATGCTTATACCTTTCTACAATGAAGCCAATCTTCGCGGACTAATGGAAAAAACTCCTGCCGTGTCTACTGCTGGATTCGGTCTAGGTAGTAATCTCTACCAACAGTCCAGAGAACTTCTAGCTATGCCTATGCCTCAGTATAGAGCTAAGTTTACTGAGATCATGAATGCTCTGAATGCTAAGAATCCTGAACTAGCTAAGATATTTGCTATGTCTGTTGTAGGACAATCTACTTCAGACGAAAACTTGAACAATCTATTTACTCTAATTGATCTCTCTGCTGTTCCTGGAGCCATTAAAGGTACTGCTGGTTTAGCTAGAACTGCTAGACTATTCAATGATACTCAAAACGCTGCAAGATCTCTGGTTAAGTCTGTTGATGGCCCTGAGGCTGGTAGAGTGTTGCAAGCTATAGGTGCCGGAGACGCTGGAGAAGCTGCTGTTCTAAAAACTACAGAAGACTTTATGAAGAGCATGAAGGGTACTAGCAATGTTTCTAAAGAAGCTCTTGAATCTCTTACGTCTAATTTGAAGACTGATATAGCAGAGATTGAATCTGGGCCTAGCCGTAGGTTTGGTCAAGAGGGTGTTAACAGGCTAAAGGAACAGTATACTTCATCTATTGGTAAGACAATTGATGCTGTTACTAATACTATGCAGGTAGAACGCATCCCTGCTGCTGTGGCTACAGATAAAGTTTTCCGTGAGTATATAAACGAGATCAGAAATTATTACCCAGGTCTTCGTAATAACATCATGGACATAGGGAAGTATTACAAAGAATTGGATAATTGGTATGTAGACATTCCAATTGGCAACAAAGGTGATGAACTGTTCTCTCATAGAGAAACAGCAGAATCCTTTGCTAAGCTAAATCAGATTGATAAACTAGCTAAAGTTGAACCAGTCGGTGGTGGTTTTCAATTAACTATTAAACATCCGATCAGAGAAACTGACGATCTAGTAAGAAATTCTATTATATCTACCGCTGAGTCTAAAGAACCTGTAAGTCTACTAAATCCTTTGTTAGGTAAGTACAGGACTCCTGAAGATGTCTTGTCTGTAGATAATATGATCAACCGTAAGGTTGCTGCTTATGCTGGTAAAAGATTTATAGCTAGTGCTAAAGAAGACGCTGCTTACATAAAAACACTAGCCAGAGGATCTATACGCAGACAGACAGTTGATATCTTAGATCCAAATACAGGTAAAGTGGTCGGTCAGAAGCGTATGTCTACTGGTGAAAGATATGAAGATCTTCAACGAGTTGTCAACGCTAGTAGAGATATGCTTGATCCTGAGTTCCCGGATGTAAAGAACAAAGGATATTTCTTCCGTAATCCATACGAATTAGAGAAGCATTATCAACAAATAGTTCATCGTCTGCCTGAACGAGATGAAATAGAAGCTTATTTCGCATTCAAACGTCTAGTTGAGTCTGATCGTATCTATCGTAATCTAGAAGTCTTGAAGAATAAGACTAGGGTTGGTACAGAGACTCACAGTTTCTATACGATAAACGAAGGTAGTGGAAGAGTCCAAGGACCTACATTTGACGCAAGAAAGTTGAAAGACTTTCCTTCTGGCGATGAGAATATCCTTATAGTCGGTAAGCACTTGCAAGACGCAAAGTTGGTAGACTTAAGCAAGCTAGGAGATAAGGCAGAACAATATAGACAAGCTGTCAAGCAAGGTAAATTGAATGCACTTGAAGTTTATGATCCAGAGACCCGTCCCTTCTCTAATTGGGGGAATGTTGCTGGAAACAATCGTGTTCGATATGTCCTAGTAGATAATCTCGAAAGTAAACCTCTATCGTATAACCAAGTACCTCGCAGAGGTGGTGGCCATTTTGAATATGACTATGATCACTATATCAAGCAGGCTATTATTCGTGTAGAGAATATTAATACAGGTGCTCCTGCTTTCAGACACTGGTATGAAGGTGATACTACAGTTATGCCCATTCAGCTCAAGGCTATGGGAGAGGATGTAGTTAATAAGCTCAACACTGTACGAGAATTACTTCAGAAAGGTAAGGTTGACGAAGCTAAGGCTTTTGCTACTGGAAAAGGAAATATTGGCATAGAGTGGAAAGAACTTCACAGTTGGTTCAAACCTTCCATGGCTCCTGACGGAATTACTAAAGTTCCGCCTAGGTTGAGTATGGAAGAGCCTTTCTACGTAGTTGCCAAAGATAAGATGATTATCGACATTGATAAATCTATGGAACGTAGATACCCTGGTAGTACATTTAAAGATGGAACTAGAGAAGGATCTTTGGCTAGGCAACATCAGATTCAATACACTGGACAACGTGATGCCTTCGAAGTCTTCACAGTCAATGACGTAGGCACTAGACACAATCCTCTGTACAAATATGAGCCAGCTAAGATGGTCGATGCTATGGTCTCTATGAACAGAGGCCTGACTCGTATTATTAATAGTTCTCTGATGGACGATTATAAGATCTTCTCAGTTGAACATTGGTTAGAGAAGAATAAAGATCTGCTAAAAGCTACTGATTCAGAGATTAGATATGCTCCATTCTGGCATTTCAATAATGCTCCTAATGCTTTCAAACCTGCAGCCGATCCACAGAAGGTAGCTCAGGCTAAGATTACCCATTACCAAATACAACAGTTTGTTGGAGTTAAGAGTGATCTAGATAAGCTATTACACTCTACAACGCAAGACTTAGCTAACTCTGTTTATACTAAATTCGGACCTACCAAAGCTTCGGACTGGATAGCTTCTGCAGAGACTCTTTCTGTTATTAAGGATCCATTTGCTTTTGCCAGGGGTGTGGCTTTCCACGAAAAGCTAGGTCTATTTACTATTCCGCAGTTGTTAACTCAAGCTCAGACTTTTACTAGTATCTTTGCTGTCGCAGGGCTCAAAGCAGCTAGTTCAGGCACTATAGCCACCATGCTCCATACCTTTGCAAGGATCAATAAGAATCCTGAAATCTTAAATCACCTAGATAAAATTGCTACTAGGTTTGGATGGAAGCCAGGTGAATTCTCAGAGGCTAGACAGCTCTTGGAGAACACAGGCTTTAGTCACGTAGGTGGTGAATACGCAGGACTAGATAGTGCATTAAACCCCAAAATTGTTCAAGCTAGAGGAAAGGATTTCTTAGATGCAGGTACATTTTTCTTCAGAGAAGGTGAACAGGCCTCGCGTACGGGTGGTTTCTACACAGCCTATAAAGAACTTAGAGCCAGAGTTCCGACAGGGCCCCTCAGCGAAGCAGACAAAAGATGGCTGCTCAACAGAGCAGACCTCCTAAACGTCAATATGTCCAGGGCATCTAGCTCTGCACTACATACTGGTGTTTGGTCTCTTCCTACTCAGTTCTTGACTTACCAACTTAGGACAGCAGAACTTTTCTTTAGTAAACGTTTGACTGGTGAAGAAAAACGTAGACTCATATATGCTAATGCTGTGATGTATGGCGCTCCTACTGCTGTAGGTGTTTCAGGATTACCATTGGGAGACATAATTAGACAGAAAGCTCTAGAGAATGGATATTTAGTCGGAGACAAATGGATTCAATCTATGATGATGGAAGGTCTTCCTTCCATGCTGCTTTCTCTTGCAACAGGTAAGTATTGGAATGTAGGAGATAAGTTAGGTGTCCAGGGATTCGAGACTATGAAAGAAGCTCTATGGGGCGATAAGACTGTCTGGGATCTTGCAGGTGGCGCAGCTTTCAGTACACTTAAAGGTACATGGGAAGGTTCCAGTGGCTTTAGGAATGAAGTAATGCAGTATATGAAGGAAGGCAATGGAAAGATCTCTGCTACTAATATCGTGACTGCTTTTAAAGAAATATCCAGTGTAAATAATACTTGGAAGATGTTAGGCGCTCTAAACGCAGCTAAATGGTATTCTAAGAATGAAGCTTTTATTACAGGGGATGTCACACCCTTTCAGGCTGTGTTCTCGTATCTAACTGGTCTAACTTTCCAATCAGCTTCAGATGCTAATCTTTTCTCTGTCTCTAATAAGAAGAAAGAGGAGTTTATAAAAGAACAGAACGCTAAGTTTACCAAAGAACTCAGACGAGCCTTGGATGCAGGAGATGCCGGAGATCGGGCTGGGTACGAACACCACATGGGTCTTGCCTTCTCTCATATAGAAATAGGCGGGTATCCAAGAGAACAGTGGTCTAAAGCTATATCTCTAGCTTCTCAAGGCAATGAGTCTATGATTGAACGTCTAGAACGCAGCTTCTACACCAGAGATGTTCCTGATAGTCAAAAGGATGTCAGATACGAAACGTATAGAAAATTACTTAATCAAGGAAAATATTAATGGCTATAGTCAATCCTAGAGTCAACCCTAGCAACGATCCTAACTTCTTAGCTTATTCTAGAGGCATAAGTGTCCCAGAGACAATTAAGCCTCAAGGACAGGCTGCGTCTTCTATTCAGCCTATAGGAGCTAAGTTTGAAGGGGCTCAATACGAAGGTAACAAGCACATTGATGAGTCTGGTAGATATGCAGGTGTTGCTAAGGGACTGGAGACAGCTTCTACTGGTAATCTTATTCAGGAACTTGCTGGAACAGCGGCTCTAGCAGCCAAAGGTGCAGATGCAGTTGTTAAGGATGACATTGATAATACTACCTACCAAGCTGTAGATCGTGAACGTGAGGGTTTCAAAGCTGGTCTACAATCTGTTGCAGGTGTACAGCCCAGCAAGATGGATGTTCTATCTACAAATGATACTCAAGCCATTCCAGAGGACGTAGAGAGCATTGGGGAGACTGTAGGCAGTCTGGCTAATGCTAAAGCAGCTGGTAAAATATCTCCCACGCTTTACTACGCACGATTGGATTCAGTAGCTTCTTCTATACGTAATAGATATCCAGGTTATCGAGAATACATTGATCATAAGATATCTCAAGTCAGTGGCGTAGATCCTGCCAATGCTTATATCAAGTCTCTTATGAACGATATCAATAGAGCACAGTCTGCATCTGCAGGCGCTGCTAATAAGGAGGAATCCTTTATTAAGTCTCATCTAGATACAGATGGTATTGTTCAGATGTGGCAGGCTCGTAAAGCTGGTAAGATCACGATGGATGATATTTATCAAAGAGTAAGCGAGCAAAAGGTTTATAAAGAGAAATTGAATATTAAATCTCTGGAACGTGCTGACAGAACAGGTACACGTGCTGAGATAGCTTTAGAAGCTGCAGATGATGCAACCTTCGAGGTCAGTGGAAAGGTCAACAACTTTGTTAAGAACTTTGAGTTTACTGCTGCTGGAGGTCCTACCAAAATGCAAGATGCTCTAGATAAACTAGCTTCTGGAGCAACCACATATACTTCTGATGAAAAAGATGCACTGGGCATGCAAATACAAGCTCAGAAAGCAAAGATGCTACAAGAGATTGACGTAAGTTGGAATACAAAAGATAAGAATGGTAAGACTCAGACTGATTATTTAGGTGGTAAAGATAAAGCTGACAAGCTTAAAGCAGATCTTTTTGCACCGATGGATCGTCTGTCTGATCTAATTTATAACGAGAAGTGGGGACAAGCCGGTTCAGCTATGAGAGCTGTCAAGGCTACAGTAGCTGATTCTAAGATTAAACTAATGACTGATCCTGAAATGGGGGCTTATTGGAGAAATGCAGCTGCAGTTAATGAATTAGGAGCTAACTTCGATAAGTCCTTCTTCGATAGAATATTTATCAGAGGTGTTAATGGTAAGAAGAATATCGGAGATATAATGCAGACTTACATCGAAAAGGAAGCTGCAGGAGCAGTAACAGGTCTGCCTAATACTAAAGGTACATCTTACAATGTCAATGATACTATTAAGAATGCTCAAGCAGCTGGTGTCAAGGACCCTGCTGTCTTCGATTCTATCGTTAGGATACCAACACTGATCCCAGACAAGAGTTTCCCTGATTCAGCTAAGACTAATCTAATCAATTATACCTTTGGTCCTCAGAACCGTGGTGTTCTAGATCAAGTCGTAGCTGATGGAAGAGATCCTGCTACTGGTCGTAAGATACCTGGAAAGATGTCTGTCTTTCAAGCATGGACTGCTCCTGAGATTACCCAAGAGGTTATACGTCTAAACAATCAGGATCCGTCTAAAGGTCTGTGGTCTAATTATAAGAACTGGGCAGATGAGACATTCCAATTCCAGTTATTCAGTAGAGAAGCTAAGGACCTGAATACTATTCAAATGACTCCCGGTATGAAGATTACCTGGGATACTGAAAAGAACCAGTTTGATTGGAAGGTGGGCAATAAGAGCCTACTTAATCCTAATGAGGCTGTCCTAGGAATGACTGAGGTTGAGAAGTCTCTGACTGGAAGCAAGTCTCAAGTTAACCAAGCAGATATCACACGAGGAGTGGATTCTCTCAAACGTCTAAACGAAGGTCTCAAGAGCTATGCTAATATAGCCAAGGCAGGCAATGACGACGTAGAGTCATATCTACTCAAGGCTCTATTT
>Ga0184628_10000684_pt1 | contig 17510 bp, 19 predicted proteins | sample PLM4_5_b1_FD_133149 | JGI IMG/M metagenome (GOLD analysis project Ga0184628, IMG submission 133149) | Groundwater sediment microbial communities from an aquifer in East River, Colorado, USA - PLM4_5_b1 | ecosystem: Environmental > Terrestrial > Soil > Riparian zone | place: USA: East River... | reverse complement strand
GCGAGCGGACGAAACGCTGCGGTCGCGGTCTTCGTCCTGATATCCACGGCCATTGGAACCCTCGCCTATTTGTTTCTGTCCAGCGATTACTCGTACGCATATGTGGCCGAACATTCCAATCGCGATCTACCCAACTATTTCAAAATAAGTTCGATCTGGGGTGGCCAGGAAGGCTCGCTGCTGTTCTGGGGCTGGCTGCTGACGATTTACACGGCGCTGGTGGTCATTCAAAACCGACGGCGGCACATGTCGATGATGCCGTATGTGACGTCTGTGCTGATGGGCACTTCCCTGTTCTTCACCTCCATGCATCTGTTTGTTGCAAACCCATTCCAGATGAACGCCGCTCAGATTGGTTCCCAGGTTGTCGGGCTGTTTACTCCTGCCGACGGCCAGGGGCTGAACCCGCTGCTGCAGGACCCGATGATGGTGATTCATCCGCCAATGCTGTATCTCGGATTTGTCGGGATGGCGGTGCCATTCGCCTTTGCGATCGCTGCTCTGATTACAAAACAGCTCGGCGATACATGGATTCGGACCACACGGCGCTGGACAATGGCAGCCTGGGGAATCCTGGGAACCGGCATTCTACTGGGTGGGTTCTGGGCTTATCACACGCTGGGCTGGGGCGGTTACTGGGCGTGGGACCCGGTTGAAAATGCTTCCCTTATGCCGTGGTTAATTGCCACCGCATTCCTTCACTCAGTGATGGTTCAGGAAAAGAAAGGAATGCTGAAGGTCTGGAACATCGTGCTGGTCATCATGTCGTACATCATGGCGGTGTTCGGCACATTCCTGACACGAAGCGGCGTTGTGAACTCGGTCCACGCTTTTGCAAAGTCTCCAATCGGCGGATACTTTCTTGCTTTCATTGTGATTGCGTTGTCCGGTTCGTTATATTTGCTGATCGACCGTCTGCCGTATCTCAAGAATGAAAATCAGATGGGCTCGGTGGTGTCCCGCGAAAGCAGCTTCCTGTTTAACAACCTCGTGCTCCTGGTGGCGTGTTTCTCGGTTCTGTTTGGAACCATGCTCCCATCCCTTTCGGAATGGGTCACCGGCGACAAGATCACGGTGAGTAAACCCTTTTTCGATGCCGTAGACGTTCCAATCGCGATCTTTCTGCTCTTCCTTACCGGCGTCGGTCCGCTGCTCGCCTGGCGGAAGGCTTCAACAAACAGTCTCAAGCGGAATTTCATGATTCCTACGGCCGTCGCCCTGGCCGCCGGAGCGGTGTTGCTTGCGATGGGCGTGCGCCACTTCTATGCGTGGATTGCTCTGGTCATGGCAGCCTTTGTGGGCACGTCCATTATCCGGGAATTCTACAAAGGCGCACGTGCACGTTCGTTGGGAACGGGCGAGGGGTTTCTCGAATCCATTGTGAATCTCACGATGCGAAACACCCGGAGATACGGCGGATATCTGGCACATCTGGGATTTGTACTCCTGTTTGTCGGCTGGTCCGGCCAGGCATTTACTGCAGATTCGGAATTCGAAGCCGGCATCGGCGACACGCATCAGATACGGAGCTTCACAGTTCGCGTCGATGGGTTCGAACCCGTACAGGGCCAGAACTACTCAGGCGATCGAGTGATCGTGGGCCTTTATAAGAACGGAACTAAAATCGCCAACATGTATCCCGGCAGGCGAACCTACAAGGGCGCTGAAGACGAGCAGGCGGTCAGTGAGATCGCCATCCGCGAATCACTGATTGAGGATATTTATCTCGTGTTTCAGGGGCCCGCCCCTTCCGACCCATCGGGAAGGACGGGAGCTTTTCACATTTACCTGAATCCGCTTGTGGTGTGGGTCTGGATTGGTGGAGTTGTGCTTGGGCTCGGCACCATCGTTGCACTACTCCCCAACAGGAAAACCGCACCGGCAACACGCAGGAAGGAAGAATCCACCGAGGCCGTCAGAGAAGGAACTCCAATTGCGAAATCCCTTTCGTAGTAGAAACTTCAGCAACCAATTGCTGCTCGGACTGCTGCTACTCTATCCCGCGCTTGGGGCTGCGGACACGGACCGGGCGAAGGCCCTGGGCTCCAAAATGATGTGCATCTGCGGGTGCCAGCAGGTACTGACCGAATGCAATCACATCAATTGTCCCAGCTCTGTTCCAATGCGTAAGGAAGTAGACGAAAAACTGGCAGCGGGATTGACGGATGATCAGTTGTTGAAGTCGTTTGTGGAAAAGTACGGGACAATCGTCCTGGCGGCACCCGCATTTTCAGGACTCTTCAACAGGACGGCATGGCTTACGCCATTTGCGGTATTGGTGATCGGACTTGCCGGACTGGTCTTCTACCTTCGACGCATGAAATCCACCATCGATTCATCAACGGCGCCTCCGGCGCCGGCCACGACTGAGACGTCCAGGTTCGATCAGAAGATCGAAGACGAACTCAACAAATTCACACCGGAAGATTAATGGCATATTTGATCTGCGCGATTCTCGGCAGCGGCGTTCTTGCGGCGATTTGTGTTCCGCTTTTTCGCAAGGACAACAGCATTGAATCCGCCATCATTGAGGAAACCGAGTGGGACCTGCTGCAGCGGAAGAAGGAGATTCTTCTGGGCAACATTCAGGATCTCGATTTCGAATTCAAGTGCGGCAAGCTGTCGGATGCGGACTACCATCAGGTTCGAGGTGAAATGACCGCTGACGTCGCTGTCGTTCTCGATCACATTGAAAAGATCGAGAAAACGCTGGATCTTGACGTGCTGATTCGACGTGAAACCGACACCCGCAAGCGCGCTGATAAGCCGAAGGCTCAGACATCCTGCGATTCGTGCGGAGCGAAAAACCCACCCTCAAACAAATTCTGTTCGGAATGTGGAACCAGACTGAATCGTTCATGAAGACTCCCAATCAGTTTCGGTTGCGTTCCGCCTTTTGGACGGCTCTCTGGCTTCTTTGCGGGAGTTCGGTATTTGCTCAGGACGACAACACCCCCCGCAGCGCCGTAGTTCCCAGCCCGATGGGTATCCACACGTGGTTCATCATATGTGCCGTCGGCGCGTTTCTTGCCTGGTGTATCAGCTATTCCCTGCAGCTGCAGAAGGAGGCATTGAGACGCAGGACCAGCCGCGAAGGATTGATGCTTCGAAGGAATCAATACATGGAACAGCTTGCGGAACTGGAATCGCAGAAAGAGGCGGGTACCATCAGCGAACAGCGGTTCAAACGTCTGTATATCAACACCAAACTCCGTCTTGCGAAGGTGCTTGAACAGATTGGACAGATTGAACAGAGCCGGGATGCGTCGCAGGACGGCTAATGCAATCCGCGCTGGCATTGGAATCGCAGGACATCCAGAAAAAGTTCGGACACTTTACTGCGCTTGGTGGCGTCAGCATTCAGATTCCCCGGGGCGAGTTTGTCACGTTGTTCGGACGCAATGGCGCCGGCAAGACAACATTTCTAAAGATCGCCGCGACGCTGATGCGCCCGACTCACGGCTCGCTTCATATCGAAGGCATCGACATCCGAAAGGAACCGGAACAGGCGCGGCGGCACATCGGATTCCTGTCGCACAATACATTCATCTACCGCGACCTGTCTGCAATTGAGAACCTGAGGTTCTTCTGCAGGCTCTATGGCGTGAATGCCTCTGACGATCGCCTCATGGGTCTGCTGGAGCGAGTCGGACTGCGACGGCGCGCCAACGATGCCGTGCGTGCATTTTCGCGGGGGCTGCAACAGCGAATGGGTATTGCTCGCGTCCTGTTGCATGACCCGTCGCTCATTCTCCTGGATGAACCCTACACGGGACTCGACGCACAAGCGGTCGCGATGCTCAACGTCGTGCTCGATGAAATCGTCGCTGCCGGACGAACCGTGATTCTCACCACACACGATCTCGAACAAGGTCTTCGCGCGGCGACCAGGGCGATGGTCATGGACCGGGGAAAGGTTGTCATGACGAGCGATGCCCGTGATCCGGCAATTCGCGAAGCCTACTCCAGGCTCATTTTGATGGGAGGTTCGCGGTGAAACCGGTATTCGCAATCGTTCACAAGGACATTGCCATTGAATTCAGAAACAAGGAATCCATCAGCTCGATGTTCTGGTTTGGATTGCTGGTTCTCGTGATATTCAGCTTTTCCTTCGATTCGACGGATGCCGAGGGTATCAAGCCGGGGATACTCTGGGTCGCCTTTTCGTTTGCAGGCATCCTGGGCTTGAATCGTTCCTTGAGTATGGAGTCCGATAACGACTGCCTCCAGGGACTGCTGTTGGCGCCACTGGATCGTGGGGATCTCTATCTCGGGAAGGTCGCCGGGAATTTTGCATTTACAATTGTTGCGGAAATGATCATCCTGCCGATCTTTGCAGTCCTGCAGCATCTGAACTTCGATTTGAAGCTGCTCTGGATTTTCGGGATCACCTTGCTGGGAACCCTTGGTTTTGTCTCGATCGGCACGACGCTATCCATGATCTCGGCACACACGCGAATGAAGGAAGTCATTCTTCCCATTCTGCAGATTCCCATGACACTTCCGGTCATCATTTCCGCGGTGACCGCCACAGGCATGGTTCTCAGCACGGAGCCTGGAGCGATGTTGGGAATTTCCTTTCCGTTGTCGCTGCTTGGAGTGTTTAGTATTGTCTACCTGACGGCGTCGTATCTGGTTTTTGAACACGTCGTTGAGGAATAAATTCAGGAAACGTATGACGAGAAAACTTCTTGCGATTCTGTCGATGATCATGGTTCCGGTTGCCCTCTACTTTGCGTTTATTTACGCGCCGACTGAAGTCACGATGGGGCAGATTCAGAGAATCTTTTATTTTCACGTTCCACAAGCCATTCTGTCCTACACGTCCGCTATCCTTCTCGGATTGGCAAGCCTGCTCTATCTCATCAAAGGAGATTTGAAGTGGGACCGTCTCGCCTATTGTTCCGCAGAACTGGGAGTCTTGTTCACGGTCACCACGCTGATTACTGGAATGATATGGGCCCATCCGGTCTGGAACACCTGGTGGGAATTCGACGCCAGATTGACGCTCGAGCTCATGCTCGGCCTGCTGTTTGTGGGTTATCACATGCTGCGGGCCTACTTACCGGAGCGCGAATCGCGAGCGCGGCTGTCTACGGTTTTTGGCTTTCTCGCTCTCCTTGATGTGCCGATCAACTACCTCTCCACTTATCTGTGGGAACAGCATCATCCCAGACTTTATGGTCCGGGTGGGGGCGGAGCGGATCCGGCCATCAATATCGCATTGCTGGTTTCAACGGTCACATTCGGAATCGTGTATGCATACCTGCTGACACAGCGGATTGCCGTCGCAAGAATTGAAGAGGAAGTGGAATATCTTGAACAGGTGGTGCAGGCATGAATCCCTCAATTGATATTGCGCTGAAAAGTATCGTTGGCGCATACAGCGTTATCTTTGCCGGAATTTTCGTTTTCGTATGGCTCATGTTTGGGCGGCAGAGAAAACTCGAGAAAAAGCTGGACCAGCTTCGCGAGGAATTGAGGGAGACCTCTCTCCCGAAGGGAGAAGGTGGGCCGCAGGGGCGGTGAGGGAATAAGGTTCGAACTAATCGCAATGTTTGAGGAGCGAAGAAATATTTCGGTACCCCTCAACAGCCGCTCCAGCCTGCTGGCTGTCGCGTCGCCCTCTCCCATCAGGAGAGGGATTTCTTTTATATGAAAAAGCTCCTTGCAGCGCTGGCGTTATTCGTCCTTGCGGGCATTGCCTATTTCGCCTGGATCTTTCTAACCATGCCCGACGTCGCTTCTCTGGTGCGTACGAATCCCAAATCGACCGCGCTGATGGAGCAGCGAGCCTGGGAAAAGAATCTGAAGGTTCAGCCGCTCCGCAGCTGGGTCCAGTATAAGAAAATCTCTATTCATCTCAGGAATGCAGTACTGGTTTCCGAGGACAGCGCGTTCTTCAACCACTCCGGCTTCGACTGGGCTCAGATTAAGGAATCCGCAAAGAAGGACTGGCAGGAAAAGCGTCTGGTTCGTGGAGCCAGTACGATCACGCAGCAACTTGCGAAGAACCTGTATCTGTCTACTTCCCGCAACCCGTTAAGGAAGGTTCAGGAAATCTTCATATCCCGGGAACTGGAGCAGCATCTTTCCAAGGAACGCATCCTTGAAATCTATCTGAATGTGATCGAGTGGGGAGACGGTATCTACGGTATCGACGCCGCATCGAAACGGTATTTTGGAAAGCCACCCTCAGAACTGCGTCCGGAGGAAGCCGCGGTGCTTGCAGCCATGATTCCTAATCCTCGGCGATACACGCCCGGCCAGAACGGCGCTTATCTGGAAAAACGGAAGGGCGAAATCCTGGATCACATGGTCCAGTGGCACTACCTGGAGAGAAGCGACTACGAAAATGCTCGCGAGCGACCGATCACTTACCGGTAGGCTTGACGGGCGAGGTGGCTGGTCTGTTGCGCTTTTTGTCGAAAACCATCATCAAAATAAAAACGACAATAACGCTTGCTCCGCCGATGAGTACGGCAACCGTGAAACTATCCATTTTATCCATGGGCGATATTATACCGATTACGGCGTCGCTGCGGGAATCAGCCTGACGTCGACCGTCTCCTTCGAAGATTCGACAATATGTATCGATCTCCCTTTCTCCTCGAATTGCTTCAGAACATCGAGGTCGAAGTATGAGAACGGCTCAATGTCTTCCCAGGCGAAAAGCTTGTATTCGCCGGGCGAGATGCCATTGATGATGTAGTGGCCATTCTGGTCGCTTTGTACAATCTTGTAGATATCGCGCCGGTCGCGATTGCTATCCGGAATTAGCACGGTGGGAATGCCTCGCACCGGTTTGGCATCCTTATCTGTTACGATCCCGTCGATCTGGCCGGAATTGGCGCTGACGACCACCTGCAATGTTCCGGGAGATCTGTCGGATACTGTGAATCCCGAGGCCAGAATGTCGGCCTGCTCAAATCGGGCCGATTTGATGAACATTGCGGGAGGCATTCCCTGAATTGCGAAGCGGTATTCGCCGGCATTGACCTTCTCCAGTGAAAATGTACCATCGGAGCCGGGTCGGGCGAGTTGCAGCAACGATCCGAGCGATACAACGCCACTGGTGGGGTTGAGAGTCAATGCGATCCGGTCGAAGCCAAATGCTGGTGGAGGAGTACCCTCAACCTGAATTCGTCCTGGAATCGTGATTCCCCCTCCCAATGCGATCGTCAGATTTTCAACGTCCGCTCCGGATACTTCAAGCGGCTGAATCGCCGTCATGATGGATCCCAGAGCTGCTGCAACCGCATTCGCTGCAGTCTGACCTGCTCCGGGCTGAGGCGCACCCGCGGCGAGAGTCTGCAGCCAGTACGAGCCAGGGGCGACATCGCGCACATCAAAGGTTCCATCCGCGGAATTGTAGTTGTTGCCCCCACCAGCCGCACCAAGAATGGAGTCCAGAGGATTTTGCGCGACCGCCGAGTTTCGTGCTGAGAGACTCAATTGGGCTGTCTGCGGAGGCTTTCCGGTCGTAATGTCGATCACACGTCCCTTTACGTGGTATCGCTGCTGGCGGACCATTGTGAAGTGAATGGCAGTAATCTCAGAGCCCGGAAGAACTTCGATTGGGACAGCTCGCGTATAGTCGGTGGTGTTTGGAAAATAGGTTTGAATGTACCCCGGTGCAACAACTTCGTTGGTGTTGGCCCCACCACCTGGATTTGCAGCGGCTGCCAAAATCGCATCAAAGCTCGGGGCAGCTGCCAGGGCGCTGACGAAGTAACGGCCTGGCGGGACATAGTAAACTCGATATTCTCCAAGGTCATTGGTTTTCGCCGTACTGGTTGGCTGCAGAGTCCGTTTTCCGTTTTGATCGTAGGTGGATCGCAAAATCTGAACGGTAAGTCCAGGAAGTGGTTCGCCCAGGTCATCCACAATGCGACCGGTTACGGTTCCCGCTGGCGTCAGCTTAAACGCAACATCCTTCATCACCTGTCCCGCCGTAATGTTGAGCACGGTGCCTGGCCGCTTCAACAGCTTCTGGCCGTACTCCATCCGAGCGTATCCATTGCGTGCGGAAAACAGACGATAAGTACCAGGCTCAAGATCGGTGATCTGAAACTTCCCCTGGTCATCGGTAAAGACCGGGGCAATCGAAGGGGTGGCACCCGCAGCTGCACCGGCATTCGCCTGACCCGCGGCACCTTGAGGTGCGGCCCCACGCTGGCCGGCATTCGGAGCAGTCTGAGTTGCGGCCGGATTGGGTTGTCCGGGAGCCACGGGAGCGGGCGCATTGCGCACAATGGTGATCTGCGCTCGAGATACGGCATCACCCGTCGTCGAGCGGGCAACGGTCCCTTCAATGGTGGCTTTAGCAACGGGAACCTGAGGACCGCCCAGCCCCTGCGAAACTGCGTTCGCCGCGAAAATCTGCAGACCGGCCAGGAAAAGCAATGCTGTTACGAAAAACCGTTTCACAAGACACCTCCGGTGGGATTGGCCACGGAATTATAGCGGATTTCAGCCACTCTTTAGGTAGTACGTAAGGCGGTGAGGTTTATTACAGAGGAAATGAGCGAGGGGCAGAAGATCTGATCAATGGTCAATTCTCATCCGAGTCGGATGAGAATTGACCATTGGGAATTGAACATTGATCAGATACCCGGCTTCAGGTTTTATGCATTGGGGATCTTGGCGAAGATGATAACCAGCGTGTACAGACCGAGGGATTCGATCAGCACCAGACCGAGAAGCAGGGCAAATCGAATAGCGGGAGCCGCGCCCGGGTTGCGGGCAAGACTTTCGCACGCGGCAGCAATGGCCTTACCTTGAGCCAATGCGCAGACCGACGATGCAATCGCCATAGCGAAACCTGACGTGATCACGATCCACTTCACGGTTTCGCCAGACGCGGCTTCGGGCTGAGCAAATACCGGAGATGCAAAGGCCAGCATGGCCAGCGTCAGCATCATCAGAACAAGAAACTTCTTCATGAAAAATTCTCCTAAGCGAAATCGAAATTATGGGACATGCCATACGGAGGTGGTTGCCGTCCAACCCTCTTACAGTCCGGCCTCACGCGTACAGCGGGCTACGGGACAATTTAATGATCTTCGGAGGCCACAGCCATCGAGAGATACATTTGGGACATCGTGATAAAAATAAATGCCTGAAGTAAGCCGCCAAAAATTGCAAATGCGATAAAGGGCAAAGGCAGGAACAGCGGCAAGATCCCCACAAAAATGACAATCAACAATTCTTCGGCGAAGATATTGCCCCAAAGTCGGATCGTCAATGACAACGGACGCGCGAGATGGCTGATCAACTCGATCGGAATCATCAGGGGCGCAATCCACCATACCGGACCGGCAAAATGCTTCAGATACTTCACCAGTCCATGCTTCCGGATTCCGGCGTAGTTGTAATACAGGAAAATGAAGGCGGCACATCCCGCCGGAACATTGGCATTGCTGGTTGGGGAACCCAATCCAGGGACCAGGCCCAGAACATTGGAAAAGGCGATAAAAACTCCAAGGGTGCCAACTATTGGAAGGAATTGATGACCGTCGTGCCCGACGTTTTCCTCAAGCTGGCCTTCAAGAAATTCAACGACGAGTTCTGCCGACTGCTGAAGCTTTCCAGGATTCTCAACGGACAGACGAGACTTGATGATCACCGAGAGAATCATCAGTACCAGAACGACCACGGCACCCATGATCATCTGCATGGGAATCACATCCTGGCCTGCCGGTACATGAACGCCAAAAACCGATAACAGGGACGCAAATGGCGGCCCAAGTAACTCATTTACCCACTTAACGATCAGGAGCTGATGTTCTTCCATGATTTTCCAATTTCGAAAACGGATTCAAGAAGTATGGCTAAGACGTATACCAGCAGGCCGGCTACGATCAAGGCCGGGACTAAAATCGAATATCGGATCGTAACATACAGGGTCAGAGCGATCAACGCGTAACGGCCCGCATACTGCCAGGCAACGCGCTTCCCAACCGGACCTGTTCCGCCCTCGAGAATGACGTAGTCTACGGCCTGCTTCAGCCAGTGAAAGTTGACCGTGGAGAGGACTCCACCCAGTGCCAGGCTCAAGGCCGCACGCCACGAATACAGGAAAAAAGTAATTCCCGAAGCGAGAATGAGGAGGATGAACCCCGTCCGGTCCACCCTTCGATCGAATGCAGCATTGTCAAAAGTCATTTCGGCGGATCCGAATTGGCCTTTTCGTCGCGTTCAACTTGAGCAATAGTCCGGAAAAAGCTCACAAATCCCGACGCAATTCCAAATAGCAGAAAGACGACTTTCAAATACGTTGTGCCCAGCCACTGATCCAGGTAGTAGCCGATGCCATACCCGATCACGATGGATATCGGAAAGACCAGCCCGATTCCAAGCAGCGATGAAAGCTGCTGAAAGGATGCGCGTTTGTCGCCTTTTCTATTGTCCATGCCAGTTTTTGATGATGTATAATCCGCTGCCGAACAGCGGGAACCGCAGCTTCATGCACTTAGCTTTCAACACAAAGCCGACACAAGGCAACAGTATGTACATTCTCCAAGGAGGACTTCAATGTTGAACAGGTTAACTCTGTTCGTAATTTTCGGCACTATTACTCTGGGCCTGACCGCTTGCGGAGAGTTGTCTGCTCCACCCAAGGAAGCGGACGAGCCGAAGTCTGAAGCACCCAAAGCGGCGGCGGATGGACCATATTACGATCTGACCAAGGAGGCAATCACCAGTCACGCCGACTGGAGCAGCCGCAACGTCTCGGTGTTGGGAACCAGGCTGGGTGACAAGGTGGATGTCGCCGTAAAGAACTTCGGGCCGCAGCTGGGCGAAACGAAAATCCTTGCTGAGGAATACCTGACGTATTACCAGAAAAACGCAATCGCGGTTTACAGCTTCAAAATGACTGGCAAGATCAAGAAGATTGAACTCCTGCAATCTTTTTCCGACAGAGTTGCAGATCCCAAGTTAAAAAACCTGCTCGCCAGCGGTGACTTGAAACAGATGCGAGACGTATTCGGCATGGAAGAATCCATGGAAGAAAAAGCCGACATCATGGGTACCGAGTATGTCTACGACGCGAAGGGGATCCGATTCATCAAGTACAAGAACGGACTTACCGGCCTGCGCTTCTCAGAACTGAAGAAATAGCCACTGAGCTGATTGAAGACGCGGTCTACGACCGCGTCTTCAATCAGCTCAGGAAGACCGCTTCGCGAGCAAGATGGATGAACGGATCCGGATAGAATCCAATCCACAGAGTGAAGATCAGCGCGACCGCCAAAGCTACTACAATCCCCGGTGAAAGTGCCAGCCCGGTCTTCTCGTTCGACTCCTTCATGAACATCGCCACGACAATTCGCAGGTAGAAGTATATGGAGACCGCGGCATTCAGAACGGCAATCACTGCAAGCTTCGAATGATCCGATTCAATCAGGCCGGCAAACAGGTAGTACTTCGCGATGAAACCGCTGGTTGGAGGCATCCCCGCCAAAGACAGAAGGAAAATCAACATCAGGACGGCCGCCGTCGGGTGCTTGTAGATCAACCCGTTCAAGTCGTCGACTTGCTCACCAATGATGTCTTTTCTCCGCAATGCCACAACCACCGCCCACACGCCGATATTGGTGAAAGTGTAGACAAAAAGGTACATCACAATGCCCGTTACACCCGTCGGATTCAGTTCCGTCGAATTTCCGGCGATAAGACCGAGCATGATGTAACCCGCATGAGAAATCGATGAATACGCGAGCAGACGCTTGATATTCGTCTGGGTCATGGCTGCAATGTTGCCAACGGACATCGTGAGGATGGAAACGACAGTCAGGATCAGGACCCAATGCGGCCGGAGTGGCAGAATCGCAAACCAGAAGATGCGGACCATCATCGCAAACGACGCGGCCTTTACGGCAACGGACATATAAGCGGTAATGGATGTGGGAGCACCTTCGTACGCGTCTGGTGTCCACTGGTGAAACGGGACGGCTGCAATCTTGAAGAACAGGCCTGCGCAAAGCGCGACCAGGGCAATCATGGAAATGGGATCGCTTCCGGGGCGCTGTTCGAGAGCTTCGGCAATGTCCGTAAATCGAGTCGAACCGGCAATGCCATAAAGCAACGACATGCCGTAAAGAAGGACTCCGGATGAAAACGCACCCAGCAGGAAGTACTTCAGAGAGGCTTCATTGGATCGCTGATTTCCCCGAAGGAAGCCCACGAGAATATAGGTCGCTATCGCCATAGTTTCCAGGCTGATATACAACGTGATCAAGTCCATGGCTCCGGCCATGAACATCATGCCCATCGTGGCGAACAGGATCAGGGCATAGTATTCCCCGTGATGTTCCCTCTCAATATCCAGATACTTCAGCGAAATGATGATTGCGAGTGCCGCGCCCACCAGGAACAGCAACTTGAAGAACCACGAAAACTCATCGATGACAAGCAGACCGCTGTATGCCGTCACGTGGATACCGTGCAAGCGAAGCAGGAAGTATCCGGACCATGCGATTCCACCAAGCGAGATGAATCCGAGCCACTTCTTGTTCTCGACGAGCAAATCGGCGATCAGCAGAATCATGCCGAAAAGCATGAGTTCCAGCTCCGGAGCAATTGCTCCAAGATCCTGCAGGTTAAAGAACTGTCCCATTAGCGGGTTTCTCCAACGACACGCGCGGCCTGCGGTGCATTCGCTTTGAAGTAACCGGGGTGGACGGTTTCGACGAGTTTGTTGACGGGCTTATCCAGGACCTTGAAGAACGGAGCCGGATACAAACCAATCCAAAACGCAACGATGACCAGCGGAATCAGTGTCGCCAGCTCACGCGCGTTCAGATCGAGCAGATTCTGATTCGCGGGATTTTCGTTCTTCCCGAACATGGTGCGCTGATAGAGCCAGAGCATGTACGCCGCGCCAAGAACAATGCCGGCACCTCCGAAGACGGCCCACCATAGATTGACCTGAAGAGCGCCCATCATGATGGTGAACTCCCCGATGAACCCGTTGAGTAGCGGAAGTCCAATTGAAGACATCGTCATGATCAGGAATATTGTCGCGTAGACCGGCATGACGGTCGACAATCCGCCAAATTGTGCGATCTCGCGCGTATGCCGGCGTTCGTAAATGATTCCGACAATCAGGAATAGTGCTCCAGTCGAGATACCGTGATTGATCTGCTGCAGAATGCTGCCATTGAGTCCATTCGGATTCAGAGCAAACATACCCAGCATCACGAAACCCATATGGCTCACCGACGAGTACGCCACGAGCTTCTTCATGTCCGGCTGCATCATGGCGACCAGTGCGCCGTAAACGATGGCGATGATCGCCAGAGCAACCATCATCGGAACAAAGTGTTTTGTCCCTTCCGGCAGAATCGGGATGCTGAATCTCAGGAACCCATACGTCCCCATCTTCAGAAGAACGCCGGCAAGGATGACGGATCCGGCCGTTGGGGCTTCAACGTGAGCATCGGGAAGCCATGTGTGAAACGGGAACATCGGAACCTTGATGGCAAAGCCGACGAAGAATGCGAGGAACACCCACCACTGAAAGTTGTAGGGCAGGTACTGCGCCATCGCATGGAACGCGAGAACATTAAACGTCGGCGCAGAACCGAATTGAGCTACAAGTTCAGGATGTTGTGCGGCAATACCCGGATAGATGAAATAAAGCGCCAGAATTCCAAGCAGCAACAGAACCGATCCGACCAGCGTATACAGGAAGAACTTGATTGCCGCGTACAGACGCCGCGGCCCACCCCATACGCCGATCAGGAAGTACATTGGAACCAGCATCACTTCCCAGAACACATAGAACATGAAGAAGTCGAGTGAGATGAAAACGCCGAGCATGCCGGTCTGCAACATCAGCATGAAGGCGTAATACTCCTTCACGCGGTTCTCGATCGCGGACCAGGACGACAACACCGCCAGCGGTCCGAGAAAAGTCGTCAGCATGATGAGAAGCAGCGTGATTCCATCGATTCCCACATGAAAATCTGCCCCGAGGGATTGAATCCAGGTGAACCGTTCGACAAACTGCATTTTGTCGGAACTCTCGCGGTCGAACCAGAACCACAGTGGCAGGGAGATCAGGAATCCGGTGAACACTACCAGATTGGTCCACCAGCGGATCAAAGTCTTGTTCTCCTTGTTCATGAACAGAAGAACGAACATCCCGGCCAGCGGCCAGAAGGCTACGATGCTCAGGATATGCTGTCGGAAAAAGTCCATTGAATGCTCCCTAATTTCCCCACAAGACGTAACCGATCAGTATCAATACACCAAGAACCATCATGAGTGCGTAATTCTGCGTATACCCGGTCTGGACAAGCCGCAGAAACGAACTGAAAGTTCTCAGGAAGCCGCCCACGAAGCGGACCAGCCCATCGACGATCCATCGATCCCACCAGCCCGATCCCAGGGCACTCTGCACGGTACTTGAGGCCGCGCCGTTGACAACACCGTCGACGACGCTGCCGTCAAACTTCCACAGGCCTGTCCCGAGATCCTTTGCCCGATTGACGAACAAGCCGTCGTAAATTTCATCCACATACCACTTGTTCGACAAGGCCGTATACAGACCCTTGAATTGCGCGGACACGCGATCGGCTCGATCGCTCTTCTTGTAATAGGTCGAAAATGCAATATAGAAACCGATCAGGGCGATGGCCACGGAAACCGCCGCCACTCCGGCTTCAACTCCATGGCTGAATTCCCTCGTACGCGCCGCAACCGCAGCAACCGCAATCGGTATCGGCTCAAAAACCGGCTCCAGCCAGTGCTCAATAATATTGGAGCCCCCAAGCCATGCCGGTATTCCAACCCAGCCGGCTACGACGGAACCGACGGCAAGCACCATCAGCGGGATAGTCATCGTCTTCGGTGATTCGTGAATATGATGCTCGGTGTGATGATCCACGTGCGATTCGCCGTAGAAGGTCATGAAGAGCATGCGGAACATGTAGAACGCCGTCGTTCCAGCCACCGCGACACCCAGTATCCAAAGCAGGATGTGTCCATGAGGGCTGGAAAATGCGCGCCACAGAATTTCATCCTTCGAGAAAAAACCGGACAATCCCGGTGTGCCGGCGATGGCCAGAGTTCCGATGGCCATGGTCGCAAAGGTAATGGGGATCTTCTTTCGCAAAGCTCCCATCTTCCGCATGTCTTGCTCGTGATGCATGGCGTGAATCACGCTGCCCGATCCAAGGAACAGGAGGGCTTTAAAGAAAGCGTGAGTCATCAGATGAAATACACCGGCGCTGAACGCTCCCACACCAAGTGCGAGAAACATGTAGCCAAGCTGACTGACTGTCGAATAGGCGAGAACCCGTTTGATATCGTTCTGGACGATGGCAATCGATGCGGCAAAGAGTGCCGTCAGGCCACCAATGACGGCGACCACGCCCATGGCCTGAGGGGCCAGCTGAAAAATCCAGTTGCTGCGCGCAACCATGTAGACTCCGGCAGTCACCATCGTTGCCGCATGGATCAGAGCGCTGACGGGCGTCGGACCTTCCATGGCGTCAGGCAGCCAGACGAACAATGGAATCTGCGCCGACTTGCCGGTAGCTCCGATAAAGAGCGCAATCGCGATGGCCACGAACATGGTGTCACCGACATTGAAGAGGCCGGCCGCCGCTCCTTCACGAACAATCTCACCAACCTTTGTGAACTCGAGGCTGCCGAAATGGTAGAAGATCAAAAAGATACCAATGGACAGACCCCAGTCACCCACGCGATTGACAACGAAAGCCTTCTTGGCCGCGTCACCGGCGCTCTTTTTAAGAAAGTAGTAGCCGATGAGCAAATACGAACACAGACCTACACCTTCCCATCCGATGAACATCATCACGTAATTGCTGCCGAGGATCAGGGTCAGCATCGAAAACATGAAAAGGTTCAGATAGGCGAAGAAGCGGTAGAACCCGTCCTCTTCGTGCATGTAACCGGCAGAATAGACGTGGATCAGGAAGCCTATTCCGGTGACAACAAGAACCATGATCGAAGACAACGGATCCAGCAGAAATCCCCAGTCAATGATGAAGCTGGCGATATTGCCTTCACCGGTGTGGGCGGCTCCGGCATTGATCCATTCGTACACCTTCACGGTATGGGATCGATGCTCCGGCTCCAGTTGCACCAATTGAAACACCGCGCCAACGGCGAAAATGAAAGCAAGCAAAACCGCCGCGCAAGCGATCACAGCAACAGCAGATTTCGGCATGCGTTTGCCAAACAATCCGTTGATGACGAAACCGGCTGCCGGGAATAATGGAATGATCCAGATCAGATCGAGAAAGTTCATATCTGTTTCTTCACCGGGCTCTTCACGACGCTCTTCATTACCATTTCATGATGTCGATTTCGTTTATGTTCATCGTTTCCTTGTTCTTGAACATGGCAATCACGATCCCGAGGCCCACTGCTGCTTCCGCAGCAGCCACGGTGATAACGAATATGGCGAATATCTGGCCCGTCGCATGATGAAAATGATCGGAGAATGCAATCAAGTTGATGTTGACCGCGTTCATCATCAATTCAATCGACATCAGAATCACGAGGATGTTTCGCCGCGTGAGAACCCCAATAATTCCGATTGTAAAGAGAGCCGCGCCAAGAAATAGGTAGTGATATGTGGAAACCATTAATCGACCTGAGTCTTTCTTTTTGACAGAACGACGGCGCCCACGATCGCAACCAGCAACAAAATCGACGCTATCTCAAAAGGAAGCAGAAAGTTTGTGAATAACGCCGTGCCTACAATCTGGGTATTACCGGTCAATGTATCTGCCGTTGCCTGCGCGTCCGCAGGTGGAATCAGGAAAGAATCTCTGCCCCGATAGATTCCGTAGCCGAATTCCGTAATCAAAGCCGCTGCTGCGATCAGTGCAATCAGCCACTGCCGATTGAATTGCCGCTCCGTCACGGACCGCTCGAGCGAAATCAGCATGATGACGAAAACGAACAGCACCAGAATTCCGCCGACATAAACGATGACCTGAACGCCGGCAAGAAACTCCGCATGAAGTGTCAGAAAAAGTCCTGCAACGGACAGTAGCGTGGATGCCAGGAAGACTGCGCTGTGAACGACGTTCTTCTGGGTGATGACCAGAATTGCCGAAACAATCGTTATCGCGCCGAATATGTAAAAAAGAATCAGCTCAAGCATCGTTTTATCTGGTGTAAATCAACGGCTGAACTCCCGCCTCCAGTTGCTGCCGGTCCAGTTTCATATCTCTGCGACCGTACAGGCTGAGTTCGAATTCCTGTGTCAGCTCCAGACACGGCGTTGGACATGCGTCTTCACAGAGTCCGCAGAACATGCAACGTGACAGGTCGAACGTATACGTCGTCAGCGCCTTCTTACCTGCCGGATCCCGCTCCCAGCCCACTTCGATACAATGTTCGGGGCACGCAAGAGCGCAGAGATTACAGGCAATGCAGAGAGTCTCGCCTGTAATCGGATCGTTGTTCAGCCGCGGAGCACCGCGGAATCGCTCCGCAACCTTGGCGCGTTCCTTTGGATATTG
>Ga0184628_10000683_pt1 | contig 17524 bp, 30 predicted proteins | sample PLM4_5_b1_FD_133149 | JGI IMG/M metagenome (GOLD analysis project Ga0184628, IMG submission 133149) | Groundwater sediment microbial communities from an aquifer in East River, Colorado, USA - PLM4_5_b1 | ecosystem: Environmental > Terrestrial > Soil > Riparian zone | place: USA: East River... | reverse complement strand
TAGCATGCCGCGCAATGTTCGTAATTTCTGGATTACTGTAGACGTAGACGGCTCGAAAAAACAGGTGGCCACAGGGCCGAAAGGAGCAGGAGGCGGATTCTCCCTTGTCATCTGCCAGCGGGAGAAGGGCGATATCCTGCGAGCCATGGAAGTAGAAGGCCGTATTGACGATGCAGGCCGTCTCTTCCTACGCGCCTATGCCAAACCGACCCGCAACGGCCACGAAGGCGAACCGCTAACGGTCATCACAGAAAGGTAAACCATGTATAAGATTGTGCGCCACTACTTCAGAGGTTCAAAACGGGTCATCAAAACAGGCTTGACGCTAGAGGAGGCACAGAAGCATTGTCAGTCGCCCGAAACCAGCTCACGGACAGCCACCAGCCCATCGGCCAAGGCCCGCACACGTCGAAAGGGACCATGGTTTGACGGCTATACGGAGTGCAACCGATGAGACCGATTGATGCGCGAGTATGGCTACACGCGGCTATCCGTATCCTCGCTATCGGCGGATTGGTGGCGATTCTGTGCTGGCGGCTGAGCTGGTAACACGAAAGGAGTGTAATCATTACACCAAAGGAGAGTGGACGCCGAAGGCGGACACTCGACTGCACACAAACAAAAGTGTAGACATCTGCCCCTTTCGGCCTTACAATCTCATGGGGGGTCGAGGGGGTAGTATTGAAGGGGGAGAGGGGGGGATTCATGCGTAAACGACTCTGGAGCTGGTTTCTCGCGTGTTTTGGGTGGTGGTGGCTCCCTACGCCCACGGATTTCGAGCGCAAACGGGATATCTTGAGGAGGAGTGCAGACCATGAAACGCACATACACAGTGGCCGTCCTGCTGTCATTACTGTTCGCCCCATCCGCCCGCGCATCGAGTAACACCTGGATGTATGCTACGCCCGCGATGGGGCACGGAGCTGACTACCTGTCCTCGGTCTGGTTCAGCACACAGACTACCTGTCTAGAGGCAAACCCCTATACGCGCCATGGCGACGGGCGATTTCATGCGGGCAAGGGTGCCGCCTACATCGGATTCGCCATCGGCACAGAGTGGGCTTTTCTCTACCTATCCTCGAAGACGCACAACAAGTATGTGCGCTGGGTCGGGCGGTCGGTCGCACTGGTGCCCGCTGTGAATGCAGGAGCGACGGCGGTCTATAACGTGGCCCAGTGCCGCCGAGAGATGCGATAAGAAGTGTAATCATTACAGACGGCCCCCAGCGCTTGGGCCAGTGTTAAATCCTGCTGGGGGCCGGTCGATTTAGGTTGACTGCTAGACAGGGTTTGGTTAAGCTTCATCTCGTGCAGTTCGTTAACCGTCAGTCAGAGGAGAGACACACATGAGCGACAAGCTACTGCAACTCGACCCCGCCAAGGTTCGCGCCGAGTCCAACATCCGATTCAGCCTCAAGCCCACGTCCATCCAGCAGATGAAGGACAGCATCATCGAGCAGGGGGGCATCATCGTCCCCGTTGAGGTGTCCAAGCTGGAGGGCAAGCAGGAGGACGGCTGCACCCATCGGCTCAACCATGGATTCATTCGCCATGCCGCTCTGCTGGACCTGAACACCAAGCAGGACGCAGGGCTCACCCTCCCCGCCATCGAGCGGGAATCTGAAGAGGGGGGCGACCGCATCAAGCGACAGGTGGCCGAGAACAACGAGCGGGACAACATGTCCCCCATGGACAAGGCGAACGCCATCAAGATGCTGCTGGATGCGGGCACGTCACGCGGCGAAATCCGCCGTATCTTCTCCAGCTCTGGCGGACGCAAGGGCAACGAAGTGGCCCCTATGTCCAATGCCATGCTCAACATCCTGCATCGGCTGTTGGAGCTGCCCAAGAGCATTCAGGACAAAATCCACGATGGCCGGGTGGGCGTCGAAGCGGCCTACGCACTGGGCAAGGTGCCCCCCGACAAGCGGGCCGCCGTGATTGAACGAGCGGAAGCGGCCAGACTCGCCCAGCTCGAAGCGGAAGAGAAGGACGAGGAGCGTTACCTGGAATCGGAGCGCAAGGCCGCTGAAGCTATGGCCAAGGTGGAGACCGTGGCCAAGGGCATCGAGGAGACCGAGGCACAACTGGCGGAAGCGGTGGCGAACGTCGAAAAGGCCGATGCGGCGCGCAAGGAAGTGGGCAAGATGGAAGGCTTCTTGGACATGACCAAGGAGCAGCAGGCAGCGGCGACCGAGAAGGTCAAGGCGGCAGACGCGGACCTCAAGGCCGCGATGAGTCTTGCCAAGAAGGCCAAGAACGAGCTGGCCAAGGCCCACGAGGAGAAGAAGAAGGCCGAAGAGAAGGCCGAAGCTCAGCAGGCTGTGCTCGAAGCAGCCCGCAAGGCGGTGAAGGGTAAGAAGAAGACCAAGGCAGTCGGGAAGGCGGACGTGGAGAAGGCCGCCAAGGAGACTGGCGCGACCTCTGGCGCGGTGCCCCTGAACATCGGGGAGATTCGTCAGACCCTCAAGGACTGCATCAAGGAAGGCGTGCCCAGCCGGGTGCAGCAGGTAGCGAAGCTGTTCAAAGACTGCTTCGATGGCAAGGACACCACCAAGGAACTCCAGCACAACTTGGAAGCCTTCCTCAAGGCCGTCGAAAAGGCTGCGATGGAGAAGGTCAAGGGAGCCAAACCGGCAGCGTAATCATTACACGCGGTGGAGTGGGGGGGTTGACTCATCCATGGGTCAGCCCCCTTTTTCTGTCTCAATGTAGGCCGTAATGGGTCCGTAATGCAACGAACGAGAGGGGGGGTGCCACCCTAGTATGGGGTGGATTTGGTCTCAACCACGGTCACGCCGATTGACTCCTTCTAGGTCGGGGGGCTCCGCACTCTTGGGGAGCTGGTCCACTTCATCACACACCAACATGGCCAGCTTGACAGCAAGTTTGGCGGCGCGGGCCAAGGCCACAGGGTTGTCTGCATCGACACTCATACAGCCCACAATCGTGGCCGCCACCCGTATGAGCTGTGCGTCAGTAATGTTCATTTACCGCCCCTTTATCTGCACATCATCTGTAATGATTACACCCGGCCACTCGGCCACCTTCTCCGGGTCCAGTCGATACGCCGCTTGGACTTTGCTAATCATCAACTGCACACACTCGACGGGGATGAGCCCCTCGGCAATGCCTGCACAGAAGCTCAGCATGTCATCGACCTTGGGAGTCTTGAAGCTGCGGTCCTCGCTCGCCTGTCCCTTGACCTTCTCCGCTGGAGCCTCAGCCTCGGTGATGGTCTCGGCAATCTCCTCCATCTGCTCTTGCACCTTGGCCCGTGCGGCTGGCGTCTTCAAGAGCGCCTTCTTCCGCTCCAGCTCCGCGAGTGCCTCGATGGCCTCCTGCTCCTTGCGCTGCCGTTCCGCCTCGGCCTCTTGCAGGGCGCGCAGCTCCCGCAGCTTGAACGCCTTCATCTCTTTCTCGACTTGGTTCTCCAGCTCCTCCAGCGGCCGGTCAATCTCCCGGTTCAGCTCGTAGAGCGCTTCGAGCCCAGCCCGCACAGAGGGAATCGGCCCCAGCTTGGCCGGGGTGCCATACATCTTGGCCTTCCACGTCTTGCGAGCCTGCTTGATGCGGCCGAAGATACCATCAGCCGTTTTGTAGTCATCCTCGCTCTCGATGCGTCCCAGTTGGGCCACCAGAGGCTTAAGCGGGGTAATCAGGCTGAGCCCCTCCGTCTTGTTGACTGGGGTGGGGGGTGGGGTCAGCACCCGCTTCGCCATGGATGGGGGCACAAGGGTCGGCTTCTTGGTCACAGTCTCCTCCTCATTATGAACCGGGGTGTCGAGAATTTCTTCACCCCGCCCCTGCCCCTGTGGGAGGCAGGTATAGCAGTAGTAGAGGGGGAGCTGGAATCCCTGACTCCAGCCCCCACTTCCCGCATCCTGCCGCCGCGTGAATCGGCCGGCGCGAGTCTTCTTACAGAGCACGCATGCGTGAGTCGCCATCAGTGTTTCTGGATGGGGGGCACATTCCCCTCCCCCTCGTGCGTCATCACCTCTCTCATGCACTGCATGTAGATGGCCATCTGCATCACGGGATGGGCATCCGAGGTCACGACCAAGGGGGAAATCGCCGCAGCCGGAATCCCCATCATCTCCACAGGGGTGGCGACGGCCATGATGGCAATGAAGAAGGCATCCTTTATCACCGGGTTGAACTCCGCAATGCGCCGTCGTGCCTCCAGCATGACCTCACGGAGGATATCGGCCTGATAGTTAGCCTTCTCGTCCTCGGTCAGCTCCAGCTTCGGGGTCTCCTCAGTCACGGTCTCCTCCTAACGTATCTCTAGGTGCTTCGCCGCCGACCAGCTCTCCGCCAAGGCCCGTGCCGCTCGATGGTTGAGGATGCTGGAGCACTTGCCCATCACATACCCCTCGGTGGTCACGTCCCAGTGCATGATGGCCACCATACACTTGGCATGCTTGCTGTGGTCCACCCCGATTTCCATCGTGGGGTGCATGGTGGCCACCAGCGTGATGTAGTCGGGGTTGTCTTCCATCAGTCCTCCTTACGGATGTTGAGGACAAGCCCTAATGCTCGAAGGGTGCAGGCACATCCGATAAGAGCCATCACAAGTGTGAACCAGTCAAGGATAGACATGGCTACTCCTTGGGGTGCAGCAGATACATGGTGCGGATGTAACGGTTGAAGAATCCCCCCTTGCTCTGAGAGTCCCTGAACTCCTCCCACATGGTTTTGGGGACGCCAGTGGTAAGGAACGTCTTCTCTCCTCCCTTGAGCTTCAGGACAATTTCGAGCACCTGACTCCCGTAGTCATAGCTGGCGCGGGCGACCAGTTCAGACTCAGGAGACTCAAAGGAATCGGCATCGGGCATCCGGTCAATGTGGGCATTCGTGGTCATACACTCCTCCTCAATCTGTTGACGACTTCCGTCCCCATAGAAAGATTGGCACGCTGCTGTTTATCACCGCTCGCTTTACGTGCAATACCAACGCTACGACCGTTGGTGCGGCACTGAGGAACACCTATATGGGTTCGCTCAGTCATCTTGAGAGGGTTCAGCCCCGCGTTGGATTCTGGCGTGTGTGTTACAGAACAGACACCTCAATGGCGCGTGGCCCCTTCGGACTCTTCTCCGTCTCGAAGGTCACCCGGTCCCCCTCCCGAAGGCTGTCGAAATTGGTATCCCGTGACACCCCGGTCTTATGAAAGAACACCTCACTTCGGTCATCGCACTGGATGAATCCGAAGGCTCTCGTGGCCACGATACGCTTAATCACGCCTTCACCCATGGTCGCCTCCTCCGTGTGTAATGATTACAGTCTACTGACCCTTGAGCCGCTGTTCAATCAGCTCAATCTCTTCCGCCATCCCAGCCGACAGACGGTCTACCGTGTCCTCCACAGGAATCACGCTGTCCACATCAAACAGACCGCCGATGTGCATGATGTGTTCGTTCCGCTGGTGCTGAGCCAGCTCCTTGTTCTCACTGTGGAAGACCACGATGAGGGTATAGGCAAACTTCTCCATTAGAGGCTCCCTCCATCCAAGTAGCCGGTCACAGGCACAGAGACGAATGAGCCGTCGGCTTTTCCCGGCACCTCTTGCATGACCCGATTGTGGAGGTCGATACTGGTCTGCTCTGTCATCCAGTTCCGGTAGGTGAGTGTGGTGTAGAGTTCCGTGTCCACCACCCCATCACTGAGAGTGTGCCAGAAGTCCCCGTTGGACATTCCAGGTCCACCCAACCTTCGGGTGAAGTCCGCGATGCGAGCGGCAATGTCCTTGGGGTCTCGGAGGGCTAGAGTAGGGCCAGCCTCCCCTTTCCACCCTGACCCTTGGAAAAAGAGCATGTTGAGTTGAGCGAGCTTCACGGCATCGGTGAAGTTGACCAACCCATAGGACTCGCCCTGCATCAGGTCCGTGAAATGCACACCGAGCTTTGCAGCAGGCCACAGCTTGCGGGTCTGGACAAGGAGGTCCAGCACGATGGCAGAATCCTTGGTCACGCCATTGACCTCCATGATGCCCATGACGCAGCTCACCACATCCTGCGTGACATCCGCGACGGGCTGAAGGTAGCTGAGGTCGGGCCAGCGGGTGTCATCGAAGATGAGGATGGTCTGGAGCCCCCGATTGTGAATCTTGGTAAGGTCCATCCGAGTCCGTGCCGGGTCGAGCGCAATCTCCGCATAGTCCCGATGATAGGGCCACCCGCTGACCTGATAGAGCATAGAGTTGTGCCCCCGGTCGAGATGGTTCTGCATCATGGTGTCCTGCACGAAGGGGTCACTGACCGCGAAGGCCGGGTCCCACTGCGTCACGAGGTCCCGCCCGATGGAGAGGGCCTTGGGAATACAGAAGGCTCCCTTGGGCGACTGCCATGTCTGGGGTGGGGGCACCGCTCTGGGTAGAGCCTTGGAGATAGGCACAGAGCTGGAACCTCCAATGGTGGCCGGGTAGTAGCCCGCATCGGCATATCCCGGCTTGGAGAAGGTGACATTGTAGTCCCCCGGCCCCAGCTCCGTGAAGGTGTAGCCACAGGGGTCGGTGGGCGAGGCTGTCCAGTTGCCAAGAGTAGGGGATTCCCCCCGCACGGTCACACCTTCGAGAGGGGTTCCGGATTCATTGAGGGCACGCCAAATCACTACGCTCATCGTCTCCTCCTATGGGATGCTATATTGTCTGTCAGACAGGGTAGTCCGTCAAGTGTAATGATTACAGTTCAAAATCCCCCCACTGAGTCGCCATGGCCCACGCAATCCCAAAGAGGGTGCGGCTACGATTCTTCCACCGCTCCGGCCCCGGCGCTTCCCAGTGGACGCGGGGCTGACACTCTGACTTCGGGATGATGAGGGTGGGGTGCAGCTTGGGTAATCCCCGGAGCCACAGACACGTCGCCTTCAGCTCTGCCTCCCCAAAGAATCGGGGCTGGATAATCTGGTGAGGCTTCATCCAGTTGGACAACAAGCCAATAGGGTTCTCTAAGGCAAGCTGAGGGATGGGGAGGTTCCAGAGCTGCATGGCAAATTGGGCGGCATTGAAGATGACATCAGGGTTCCGCTGAAGCTTCTTCCTGAAGTGTCGAGCCCCCGCAATGGTCAGGTCCGTGCAGGGAGGATGGCAGATGCCCATGTCAAAACCTCGAAAGTCTTGGGTCAGCACATCCCCTTGCACATGGTAGGGGCTCCCCTGCTCATCGGGGAGAAGGTCATAGGACCATGCGTCGTGACCTCGCTCTCGTAAGGCGTCACGGACCACTCCGCTGAACTCACAGATGACCGCCACCCGCTTTTTCATTTGGGTAGACTACCCCAGTTCACGGCTGTGGCGCTACTGGCCCGAATGGGCACCCGCAACCCCACACAGCGCTCAAAGCACTCCGTAATCATCCCGCTTACGTCCTCCACCATATCCTCTCGGCACTCTCCAAGGATTTCATCATGGATGGGGAGGAGCGGGTGATAAAGCTCATCAAGCCCACACTCCTCAATCACATCCTGCACTTGGGCCATCACGAGCTTGAGGGTCCCACAGGCGAATCCCTGAATAGGCATATTGCCTGCTTCACGTAGGGCCGCAGAGACCACATACTCGTGGACAGAGCGCACAGCCGTGGTATGCAGGAGTCGGCCCCAGTCATCCCAGACGTAGCCGTATTGCTTGGCTCGCCGGTCGTCTTCTTTCTGCATGGGGATAATGCCGGGGTAGGTGGTATAGAAGGAATTGATTATCTCTTGGCAGTTGTCCTCATTCCAGAGCGGCTGAAACCCGAGACATGTGTCGGGATGGTCCGAGGCTTCTGCCCAACAGTTTCGACAAACGGTTGGCATCTGTTCGAGAAGACCGACAGCGGTGACCCGGTAAATTGCCGCGAGAGTGCAAGTCTTGGCGGGGAATCGATGCCTCTTCTTATCCACACCTGGATAGTGCCAACCGTCACGGTCACGGTAACGATGGTCTGGGAGTCGGAAAGCGGCAATGGCGAAATCGGAGTAGATATCTTCTTCGTTCTCGTAGACAGCCGTGAGCGCTGCATCCTGCGAACGGTGTGCCACAGTGCGAGGTTCAATTTGTGATTCGTCCACGCTGAGATAGACCCACCCCGGCGACGTAATAAACCCCTGACAAATCTCTCGCCCACGAGGGGTTCGATTTGGCATTGCCAGTAAGTTAGGCTCCTTGCAGTTGAAGCGTCCACTAGGGATTCGTGTCGTGCCGAGATTAGGGAACATACGCCACTCGCCATGACCAACTCGACGGGCCAATCGGGGCATCGGGACGACATAGGTGCCTCTCAGTTTGTCGTATTCTTTGTAGTTCAGAATCTTGGGGACACACGGGTGGTCGTGTTGAATGGCGACGAGGACCTCATTCTCCACGCTCTCCCGGTCCCCACTCTTGGTCATCTTCAGGCGGGCTTGCTTCAGGCCCAATTTCTTGAAGAGGAGCTGGCTGACCTGTGGCCCACTCCCCAGATTCACGTAGTAGCCGGTGAGCTGACGCACCTCCTCGGTCACCCGGTCCATGTCATCGGTCAGGGTCTGCTCCATGGTTTTGAAGTGGTCGAGGTCCACCTGCAATCCACGCTGCATCATGGCGTGGGTCATGGGCAGGGCTCCATGGTCGAGCCGCGCCACATTGTCAGGGGAGGGGCCTTCCCCGAGGAGGCGCACCCCTCCATAGCAGCGCTGTCTCATAGGAGTTTGTCGAGCCCCTCAACGTAGTCACTGGGGACGATATTGTAGACAGCTCGCATGGTGGAGGCCATTAGGGCATCCGTCTTCCCACCCCCACGAGCCCCCCCGTAGATGGTCTGATTCCTCCAGAATGTATAGGTGGCCACATTGATAGCCCCAATGACTGGGGGCCGAATGGGCAGGGGTGGTAGGAATGGTGCTGCCGCCACACCCCCAAGGAGTCTGAGAAAGTGTCTACGGTTCATCATATCCCCCGGTGAATGCCGCCACGCCGCTCAAACGCCTCAATCTCTTTCTTGAGCTGAGCCCGCTCCCGGCGAATGGCTCGCCACGCGAACACACACCGCTCGGCGAACGCATCGGTATCGGACTCCACCCCCTCCTCCAGTGTGGCTCGCTTCAGGCCCGGCTCCTGCTTATAGACGGGTGGGGCATTGGCGTCGTCCACGGAGGGGCCGGCCGTCTGATGCTCCAAGGCGGACATCATGGAGTCGATTTCCGCTTGGTTGGGGGCATCCCAATTCTTGACGGGGATGGTGACCGTCTCTCCTCCAATGGTCAGGTTGTTATCCTGAATCACCTTGCAGGCTTGGAGGGCCGCACTGCGCGCCTCCTCGACATTGGAGTTGTGGAGGGCGAGGGCAAGGAGCTTCTTGAGCTTGTCGATGGCGTCCATGTGTAATGATTACACTTTCACGATAAAGGTCTTCGAGCAGCTATTGCAGTAGTAGACATCCCCGGCCCGCTTGACCTCTTTCCCATCATGGTAGAGGGACGCGCCCACCTTCTCCGTCTGGGTGCTGGTGCAGTGAGGACAGGTCAATTGGCCCCCGCCGTCATCTGGCAGTCGATAATGAGCCCCCCCTCAGGTGTCAGGCCTACTGCCGTGTAAATCTTACGGCAGGCTGGGCAGGCATTGCGGTTGTTCAGGCCCACGATAACCATCATCACCCGCTTGTCTTGACAGTTGCAGTAGATGATGCCCGTGGGATACCACGTCAGAAACTCAAACGGCTGACCGACCAATGGAATCATGCGACCCTCCACAGCTCTTGGCTGAAATGACGAACTCTCGCCTTCATCCCCTGCAACACCGGCCACAGTCGGATGAGGGCATCCACGTCTCGGCATGCGTAGTAGAGGACCTTCTCAAACGGGACATGGGTGATACACTTCCCCGGCCATGGCCCATACACGTCTTCCATCATGGCTTGCTGGGCCACCCAGTTCTTCTCCCACATGATGAAGACATCCTTGGTGTCGGGGGCCTTCTCGTAGTCGGTAAAGAACCGCTTCAGCTTGGTGCTCATCCCCTGTGGCTTGTAGAGCTTCCACAGCCCTGTCGTGTCGTCCTGCACCAGCTCCTCCTCAGGCTTGGGCCAAGGATGTTCTTTGCAGAGCAGGTAGTAGTAGAGGACCATGGCTTTGGAGTAGGGGGTCACGAGGTCATCGAAGTCCTCCATGACCATCCCTAGCTCTCGGTAGGCGAGGGCCTTGAGCCCCTGAGGTAGATTGCCGAGATGATATGAGACAGCCATCGTGTCCACCATCCGTTGGTGGGGAAACCGAAGACCCATTCTATCCGTGACTGTCCAGTCATAGAGCCAATTGTGAAATAGGATAGGAGCTTCCCATCGTTGAAGACGTTTTCCCAACACGGATAGAAGGTCGTGTCGAGTGGCTCGAATGAGACGACCGCTCCCACGGTGTTGACTGTAAGTGAAGCAATAGGGGGAGCCATCTCGCTTCGATTCCGTATCACAAGCCAGAGGCAGGGTCGGGTCCAACTCACGTATCTCACGAAGCCCGTCCACTTCTTGGTAGTCTTCACATCCGGCATAGTCATCACTCCTTAGAGAGAGCTTCCCTTTCAGATACTTCCCCAGCCGCCACCAGTCCGTGCGAATCTGGAGCATCTTTTTGGGCTCGTGCATCCCACGAGCCGGGTGAATCATCGGGAACGCCGGGATGCCCCACGGGGTGTCTTGCGGGATGCCGTGTTTGAGGTCGAGGTCGAAGGCTTCCCCGAAGACCGCCCGACACGCAAAGGCCCCGAGGGGGACAAGTAGATGAGGTGGTCGCCGTGCAATGAGTGGGTAGAGATGATGCTGGGCACAGCAGGTGAGGAGGTCGATGTCTTTTTGCCGGCTGGCATCGAGCTTCCCCCCCACGCTGACAGGCAGGCACGCAATAGCATTAACAAAGCGAACCGCGTCTCTGCGGAGTCCGGCCAGTGGCAGATAGTGACGGTCAACTTCTTGTCCAGCTCGCCCAATGAACACCTTCCCCTGTTTGTTCTCGTTGATACCTGGAGCTTCCCCGATGAATAACACCTCGGCACTCTCAGGCCCATCGGGACCAAGGCATCGGTTCGTGCCGGGGCAGAGAGCGCAACGAGTCATTGACTGGACTGTTCCCCATCGATGGTGCTGCGGAGAGCCTCTAGTTCAAAGAGACGCTCCCTGAGTTTCCGATTGCTCTCGATGAGCTTTTGGTTCTGGTCCACATGGGAGAGGGCTTGGCGAAGCCTGACCATGAGCGCCATCTCCCGGTCCTCCACCTGAGTGAGATGGAGTTTCATCTCCTTGTTGGCTATTCGCTGCCGATGGACTCGGAGCTGGAGGCGGGCTATTTCATGTCCCCGATGACCCAGCTCTAGGAGGGCATATTTGAACTTCCCAAGGAGTGTGAGATGCTCTTGCGTAAATTGTGTAATCATTACACTCAGCGCTTGGCTGCCCCCTGCACTTGGCTCTCGTTCTGCTTACGGAGAGCGACGATGAGAGCCGCATAGGGCTGGAAGTAGGCCCGGTCATGGTCACTCAGGGAGTTCATTAGGTCTCCCAACGTGGTGTCAATCTGTTGGGTTGTGGGGCCATCGAGATATAGCACCACACTGGACCGCTGATACCAGTCAGTGACAAGGCTGAGTGCAGGGGCGGTAATCAGCTCAGCCGCTGCCGCATCCACGGCCTCGGACTGGAGGAGCGTGTAGGCGTGCTGCATCCGGTTCAGGGCCATTACGTCAGGAGGGGGCGCGGCCTGAGCAAGCAGTAGTCCACCCATGAGAATGTATTTCGTCATACCTTCACCCAGTGCCATTTCTGGCATGTCCGACACACCCACCATGTGCCGTAGAGATAATCAAGGATGCCGCCACAGTGGGGACGGCGACAGACGTGCAGTATCACTTGCCAATCCTCTCGATGCTGCCCTTCTTGTAGACTTCGGTGTAGAGCTTGACCCCGATGGCCAGCACACTGAGATTAGCCACGAGGATAAGGATGTTTGCCACTAGGATGAGAAGAGAGGTCATGAGGTCCTCCGTGGGCCGGGGTAGTGGGCTCGCTGGGGGTAGACTCGGATGTCTTTGAAGTTGAGATATTCGTAGGTCTCATCAGCGGGCACAGAGGAGGACCGGAGGAGACCGATAGGTGACACAACAATCTTGTAGGCATCGAAAAGGTCGTCGGAGATGATGGCCCAATCACTACCCACGGCCACCTCGGCATTCCTAACGACTTTGAGTACATCAATGATTTGATTCTTTTCCTTGAACGTCACTACCGCCCCCAAATCTGCTTGACGATGTTCCGGGCCGAGGGGACCCCGATGCCCTTTATCTTGAGCCACTCCATCTCATCAGCCTGAGCCAGCCGGATGGGGGTCTTGAACAGTCGCTCTGCCTCGGCACTCTTCAGCGTCCCCACCCCGTCGAGGTCATTGGCCCACTTGCGGACAAGGCTGGGCCGAGTGTTGAGGGTGGGAATGGACACCTTCTGCATCTCCAGCAGGGAGGTGTGCTTGTCCCATGCCTTCTCTCCGTAGTGCATCCATTCCACGATGTTGTAGGCCGTATGGAACGGGTCACGGGTGAAGGTCACAATCACCCCTGACAGCGTGACGGAGATAAGGTAGCGATAGAGCTTGCTGTAGAGGGGCCGCTGACTGCGATACTTGCAGAAGCCCCATGTCATCCCTCCGTTGAACCCCTCCATCAGCCAGCCCTGCTCATGGGCTCGCCAGTGTCCCTCAATGATGAGGACAGAGAGGTCATACATCTGCTTCATCCCAATCCGCTGCATGTTGTAGCGTGAGTCATCGATGCAGTTGAGGATATCGTGGAGCCCCTTCCGCTCGAAGCCCACCATGAGTTGAGAGTTGTCGGGGCCTTTAAGGACCACAGCGGCATCCCCATACGACAGATTGGTGACCTCAGGTTTTTGGTGAAGCTGGACGAAGTGTTTCTCCAAATCTAAGTTGGCCTTCTTTTTCGTTTCGGTCTCTTCCCGATAGTCCAACAGAATCAAAGGGGAGCCTCCTCTGCTGCGATAATGAGCAATTGCAATCCTTCGCCTGACAGCGGCCCCGATGATGGGTCAGAATCCCATGGGGGCAGTGTGGGCAGACTGTAATCATTACACTTCGGGGGGAGGAGCCTGCCGCTTGATGGCGGCATCAAGCATGTAGAGGTCCTCTGTCCTGACGTGCTGTTGACGCTTCACCATCAGGAGCTGGAGCACCACCCGGCAGAGCGCCTGAATCACGAGCCATTGGGTCATGTGAGATACTCCTCGTCATTCTCCTCCACCTCAATGACCACCCGGCCATTGATGAGGGAGACTTCATCAATCTCAAATCCTTCCCCGTCCACGATGATTTCCACCTCCATCTCTGGGGTGGACCCAACCAGTGAGGCGAGGACCTTCCGCAGCGCTTGCAGTGTCATCAGAACCCCCAATCACTGAGTGGATAATGGGGGTAGATGAACTGCACCAAGGATTGCATGTTGCAGTCATCCCCCCAGAGTTCCTGTCCCTTGAGACTCATGTTTGCTTTCGCCTCTAGGATGCGGATGCCAAATTGCTGTTTCTCCTCATCGTAGAGGTGGAGGAGCTGCACCTGCCATAGGTAGCCGTGGTCAGAGAACCCCTGCCGCTCGTAGGTGCCATCCCACTCTCGCACGGGCTTCCCGTCATACATCACAGGGGTCCCGGTCACGGGGTCTATTTTGTCCGCGTAGACCTTCTTAATCTTGTTCGTGGCGATAATGATTTTCCCCGAGTCGTAGAGCCGAGAGACGAACAGGCGTCTGGCCGCGTTGAGCCCTGTCCGCATGATGGCCGGAATCTGAGTGAGCTTTCCAAACTCCCCGAGAGTCTGAAGCTCAAAGCCATCACTGTCCCCATCGAGCCCCACCGTGCGGGCCTCAGGGATGGCAAGGGCTGCGTAGGTGGTCTCTCGAAGCGCCTTCCAGTGCTCCAAGTAATTCTCCTTCGTGGTGCTGAGGTTCAGGGGAATCGTCACATTCTTGATGACGAAATCTGGATTGCGCCATGATGGAGGGTCGGGGTTATCGAGCACCGCTTCCCCCTGCCGGTCAAGGCACACCATAATACCTGGACCAGCCGAGGAGAGAATAAACTCGGACTTGCCCGTGTTGGGCGGACCCTCGGTGGCAATCATCAGCCGCCGATACTTGGGCTTCACGGGAGCCACAAAGCCCGCTTTGGCGAAAGAGGCAGGTATCAACCCTTGACCCTCCCTGTAAATATCCAGCGGAGCCGGTCCCGCCATGTGAGCTTGCCCATGAATTTGAGCATGATGTCAGCCAGCAGCTTGTCCCCGTGGTCGGAGTAGCGTTTGAGTTGGGCGACCACCCGGTCGTCCTCCAGCCCGAAGTGGTCCCGAAGGACTTCAAGCTCCCGCTTCAGGTCCTCCAGCCCCTCCACCCGACTCTTCTCTTCCGCGAGAATGGCTCTGACGAACGCATGTTCGAGCCGGGTGATGGCGGTCTTGTGATTCTTCTGCTCAGTCTCATTCATAGCGCCTCCTCTGAATCCTTGAACGCATCCTCTGCGACTTGAAGCTGCCGATGTCGGACGTATCCGGTAATGATGTCCCAATTCTCGTCCAGCTCCTCTTGGGTAAACTCCAGCCGCCATGCTGTCATCTGGTCCTTGAGCGGCCCAATTTGGGGAGTGATAGGAAACTTGTAATCTCCACAGAGGAAGAGGACATGGAGGAAGGCCAGCCGGGTCCCTGCCGCCTTGCAGTAGGCTTTAATCTGGCAGAGCCACATCCACTGGCTGGACAGGTCCCCCACGGTCTTGGTGCTCTTGCTGGTGAGCTTGGTCTCGTGGATGGCGACCACATGATGGTTCTGCCGCTCCACTCGAATCATGTCGAGTGATTCTCCGTCAGGCGTCAGGTAGATGCCATCGAGTTCCATCTCGCCGGGGTGAGGCACAACATAGCCAAGGTTGGGCAGATACCACTCATCCCACGCCATGCCCATGGCAATCAGAATCTGGGCACGCATGGGGAGTCCGGTCCACCACTGCTCTTGGCTGGCATCAATCAGGTCCAAGCTCTCCACATACTCAGGATTGAGAATCCCGTTTTCAATCGCAATGTTGCGAATCACTGAGGAGACGTGGATGCCTTTGGACCGGGGCATCCCACCATCAGGGGGGAGGAGCTGAACCGCGACGTGGGAGGAGCGCATAAAGTGTAATGATTACACGGGGTGAAAGAATCCGGGGGAGGACCTGCCAGAGTCCTGTTGCCACCCCTGCCTAGAGGGGGTCCCCCGGTGTGACCTAGCCGACTTTGACCTGATTGCCTGCGAGCGAATACCCCATCTCGGCCAAGAGACCCGAGAGGGCCTCATCGTTGGCGAGGAAGGTATCCATGACGGCCTGACCCATCTCGCCGGAGACGGTATCGTTGACCACCTTGAACGCCGCGGTGCGGAGGATGAGCTTGGCCATCCCCTTGGTATTGGCGGGCTTGGCGAGGACAGTGGAGATGGCGTTGATGGCGGCGGTCTTCACCTCATCCTCGTCCATCCCCTCAGCGGCCTCTTCCTCGACCGGAGCGGGCTTCGCCGGGGCCTTGAGTGCGGGCTTGGCCGGAGCGGCAGGCTTGGCCGGAGCCTTCGGGGCAGCGGCCTTCGGAGTGGCTGGAGCAGCGTCCGGTGTCGGAGCCCCTCCCGTGCCTTCCCACGGCTTCCCGTCGTCCTTGATTTCGGTGACGATGGGAATCTTGCGGGGACCCTTCTGTTCGATTTCCACTTCACCCGTGGCCGTGCCGAAGCCCTTGCGGTCAGCGGGCTCATCGATGAGTTCCGTGTGGACCCACACCCCGTCGATGGTGGTGAAATCGTTGTCCAACGTCCCCGCAGGCATCCCGCTGTTGTAGAGGGATTCGAGGAAGATGAACCAGTTGGTCTTGTTGTTGAACGTCGCGGCCGGACCCCCCGGCACCTTGACCAGCCCCTTCCCGTTCTCCGGGTCGGGCGCGTAGGAGAGGTGCATCTTCGAGCCCATGGACATGAACTGGAGCACGGGGTCTCCCCCGGTCAGGGGATACGCCTGAATCTCGACGCCGAGACGGCGGGGACCCTTGGACTTCTCGTGCTCCCGCTCCATGATGACCTCGAAGTAGAGGGCATAATCACCCTCTGGCAACGTGAAGCCACCTGAGTAGAGTTCCAAGGCTCCGAAACTGACACGTTCGACGGCGGGCGCGGCGGGCTTGCGGACGGGTGCTGGTGACATGCGATTCTCCTTGAGATGTTGACTGAAATCGACCATGGGCTTAGACGTGGAGACGACTAGTGATATCTGCGAGTCGAGCGAGGGCGTAGCTGAGCATCTGGTTGTGCATGTGAATGTGGTCGAGGAGCTGAGGGGTTTCCCGCGCCTCCTTCTCGTTCTTTACCTCTGGGGGAGGACCATCGGCAAGCACGGGCCGCAACCGTCCCTCTAGCTCGTTGATGGTCTGGTGCAGGCCGCGAATGGTATCCCGCTGTTGCAGGATAGCGCCCTGAATGGGAGGGGTCGTGGAGGTCGTGGGGGGCTGGGCTCCCCCACTAAGGCCCCCCATCTGGCTCATATCCCGGCTCTTTTGGTTGTAATACTCTGACGATGGCCCACTCATGTGCTCCTCCTCGAAGTGTAATGATTACAGTTTGGGTGGGGGAGGTGGCACGACGCGCACCTTCTTGAACACCCGTAGAAACGACTTGCTGGCGAGATGCGCAAACTTGGGCAGGAACCAGTCGAGGTGCTCGTCGCCAATGAACCCCTCACACTGGTCCTCCTTCGAGCGCATCCCCCGCCCGAAGGTCTGCTCCATCTTGGTCATGGCCTGATAGGCTCCATACTCGGAGTCCGCTTCCTGCCGTGCCCGGTGAATCTTCGTCTGCCCATTGGGGAAGGGTATCTTGCAGAGGAATTGCCATTCACATTGGGTGAGCGGGAAATCAAACCCGGCCCCAACCGAGGGACTGACCAAGATAGTTCCCGGCTTGGACCGCTTGAACGCATTCACGATTTCGGTGGCAGCTTCTCCTTTCGAGTTGACCAACATTGCAGGTGCAAAACGAGAGCGGGAAAGTATCGCCTCTCGCCGCAGGTAGGACACGGTATGGACGATACCCTTGCGGTCGGTTCGTCTGGCCGCAATTTGGTCCAAGAGTATCCAGAGTTTCGACAGGTCAGGACTACGAGAATCGACCCGCATGGTGGGCACGTAATAGACCGGATGGCGAGCACCATCGAACTCGGATTCAAACTCTCGATAGTCATAGTGGTCCTTCCCCACGCCTATCATGTGGAGGGTCTTCGGCCGAATGGTGGCACTCACGACCAAGATGCTGGGCACACGGAGGAGAAGGGCTCCCTCGGAGTAACGCCCCGGCCGCACGGGGTCAAACACATAGCCCTTCTCTGCTGTATCGGCTATCCAGTTCTCCGGTTGCGCAGTGGCCAGTACGTTGAGCCGCTTGCAGAGGTTGGTCAGGTGGAGGAAGCGGCGCACCTCTGTCCCATTACCTGGATTTCCTCGGACCCGT
>Ga0184628_10000682_pt1 | contig 17604 bp, 22 predicted proteins | sample PLM4_5_b1_FD_133149 | JGI IMG/M metagenome (GOLD analysis project Ga0184628, IMG submission 133149) | Groundwater sediment microbial communities from an aquifer in East River, Colorado, USA - PLM4_5_b1 | ecosystem: Environmental > Terrestrial > Soil > Riparian zone | place: USA: East River... | reverse complement strand
TCGAAAGACATCCGCGATGGCAAGATGCGGGTGGAATACACGAACGCGTAAGACCCCAGGGTAATGACAGGGTGCATCCGGTGGATGCACCCTGTGCTTCAGAGAAGCAGAACCTGGGAATAGACATAGTAGAGACAGCCCTTCGGTGAAGGGTTTGTCTGGCCCGCCTCGGTGAGGATGTGGTCCGGCTCCGGTGGAGCTGCTTGGTAAACTTCAACCTGTTACCAAGGAGAGTTCACACATGGCCGGAGCACTTGTTACCACCAACATTCTGGGCACGACTGTTGCGATGGGTCTTGCGACCCTGCGCGAACGTGTTCAGCTTGTTCACATTGCCAACCGCGATTACGAGCGGGCGATCACGGGCCAGACCCGTAACGCCACGGTGAACGTCGCCGTGCCCGCCGCTGTCGCCACCCGAGCCGTCACGCCCGACGTTGTGCCGCCCGCGGTGACCGCCGTCACGCCCACGATGGTCCCTGTGACGCTGGACACCTGGCGGGAGGCGCCCTTCGCGATGGACGACAAGGGTCTGAGCCAGGTCGATCGGGGCATCCTGCCCATGCAGGCGAACGAGGCCATCAAGGGTCTCGCAAACTTCATCGAAGACTTCCTGTGGACGAAGGTCACCGCGAAGGCCTACGGGTTCGCGGGGACAGCGGGCACGACGCCTTTCGCCACGGACCTGTCGGCGTATCTCGATGCCCGGAAGCTGGGAAACAGACAGCTGATGGACATGGAGCCACGCTACGTGGTCCTGGATACGGACTCCGAAGCGAATGCGCTCGGTCTCCGCGCCTTCCAGGACGCGTCGTTCGGTGGCGGCACGGATGTCATCCTCAACGGACAGATCGGGCGTAAACTCGGAGCCACGTGGCTCATGTCCCAGCGGGTGCCCACCCACGTCGGCGGCACCTACACCACCGGGACGACTGTCACGGGCGTGAACGCGATTGGCGCGACTGTCATCGCTCTCTCGGGCGGTGCGACGGGCACGATGATTGCCGGTGACATCATCGGCATCGGAGCATTCACCTACAACGTGGTCTCCAGCGTCGGTGGCGCTACACCGTCCAGCGTAACCATCACTCCCGGGCTGTTCGCGGCCACTGCGGGCGCCGAGGCGATCGTCGGGCGCAAGAGCGGTGCGAACTCCTTCGTTCAGAACCTGTTGATCCACCGCGATGCAATTGCATTCGCGATGGCGCCGCTGATGGACACCGTCCAGGTGCCCGGTGCGACGTTGCAGGCGGTTGCGATCGACGAGATCAGCGGGCTGTCGCTCCGCCTCGAGGTCAGCCGTCAATACAAGCAGGTTCAGTGGGCGTTCGACGCCCTGTTCGGAGCGAGCGTCGTCCGCGATAACGCTCTCGTCTACATCGGCGGGTAAGTGGGAGATCTACACGGAGGCGAGCCTATTCTAGGCTCGCCTCCGCCCAGTAGATCGACAGAGGTGCCACAATGAGCAGTGATCTTCGCAACTACCCACAAGGCAGGGGTGCAGTCCAGGCCCGCTACATCAGAGACATCCTGGTCGAGTTCGGCGTCATCAAAACCTTCAGACAGCGTGTGGCAGCCGCTTCGCTGACCACAGCCGGTCTCGCATTCACTCCGTGTCCGGCTCTGCCAGGTGTTCGGTGGCGGCTCGTCGATGCGATACTGATCGCTATCGGCGGTAACGCGACCACATCCACTTCCATCAACATCGCGGGCACGGTTTCGGGGGCGGCTGCTGAGTTGCTCGTTGTGGCCGTTGCAGCACTGACCAGAAGCGCGGTGGTCAGAGCCGGTGCAGCGAACGCCGTCGTGCTTGCAGATGGTGCGTCGTTCACTCAGATGGATGCCAACACGGGGCTTACCCTGCATTCCGTCGGCGGCACGTTGACCGTTTCGACATTCGTCGATTTCTTCCTCGACTACGTGGCGGATCCGGCATAACACGTCATGTCCGTCTCTACGCTAGTAATAACGGCTGGATCGGCGAGCGCGAACGCTTACTGCGACGTCGCGTTCGCTGATCAGTATCATGCTGACAGACCTGCGGTAGGCACGACCTGGGCCATCGCGACTCCTGATCAGAAGAGCGCCGCGATCCTATGGGCGACAAAGCTCATGGATGCACTCTGGTGCTGGTCTGGCTTTCCAACTGATGCCGTCCAGGCGCTGTTGTGGCCCCGTCAGGGCATGCTGAAGCTGAACGGTTGGGAGTATGTGGATCTCCACACAATCCCGGTCGAACTTCAACGCGCCACGGCGGAGTATGCACGTCAGTTGCTCGTGAGTGACTTGGCGGGCAACTCCGACATTGAGACGCTGAAGATCACGTCTCTGCGAGCAGGTCCTGTGGCTTTTACGTTCGGCGAGGGCGTCACTGCGAAGCCTGTGCCGGATACAGTTTTTGATCTGATACCGCCGGACTGGGGCTATCCGCGGAGTCGTAACTCCGGTGTGAAGTCTCTAGTGAGGGCCTGATGGCACAATTTCAACTGGGCGTGCGAACCAGCAACGTCACCACCAACAATGCAATCTGCGAGATCATCGCAGGTCCTTTGAAGCCCTGCTGGTTGAAGATTCTGCAGGCCACACTGGCCACGGCTGTCACGGGTGTATTCGGCCTCGGTAGGCCCGCCGCAGCAGGTATCACGCCTACCAGCCCCGCTCAATTCCTGTCGGAAATGGGCGTGGGTGCAGGTTCTGAAGCCCGTCTGGCGCTGGCGTGGGGCACCAGTCCTACAGTCCCCGCGGCGTTCTTCAACCGGATGTCTGCCCCGGCCACAATAGGGGCGATCCGAGATGTTGTGTTAACGTCCGCCTGGGCGCAGTCTGGGCATGGTGGCATCTGCGTGCCCGCGGGTTCGACGTTGGTGCTCTTCAACATCACGGGAGGTCCGACGCTGGATCTTTCTTTGAGCATCGACGAATGAGTTTCCTGGGGAGCATGGTCGCGCTCGCTGATAGCCTGACGCAGAACTTCGCGCTCCAGGCAGATGTGATCTACTATGCCTACAGCAGCTCAGATGGCGCAGGATCGAAGGTCTACGCGCCAGGTGTGACGCGCAAGGCCCTCTACACGCGCAAGATGAAACAGGTGCGGACGTTCTCGGGCGAGATGACGATGAGCACGGCTCAGGTGGTGTTCCTGACGCCCACCGCGATCAACGAGTTTGACAAGATCGTCACGCCGGTAGGTGGTGTGCTTGACTCTAGCTCAGCGGCACGTGATGCCGCACAGCCCATCTTGGGAACCGATGCCTTCGTAGACGCGTCCAACAGTCCTATCTTGACGGAGATCTTCCTTGGGTGATGTATGGCAGGATACTCCATCTACCGTGGAGCCGACGCTGCTATTCGTGACATCCGGAAGCTTCGTGCTTTCGCGCCAGACGAGTTTGCCCGGGCCTTGTATCAGGAAGCCCAGATCGAGGTCAAGGAAATCAAACAGCGAACTCCGGTGGATACTGGGGCGCTACGTGCAAGCATCACCCTCGAGGGTCCTGTTCGCAACGGTCGCCGGATCTACGTCACAGTCGTTGCGGGAGGCCCTTCGGTTCCGTATGCGTTCGTCGTCCACGAGGACCTTGAGGCGTTTCATAAATACGGTGAAGCCAAGTATATCGAGCGCCCGCTCCGTGAGAGCGCACCTTATCTGGCCGACCGGATCGCGGCTCGTATCGATTTGAACAAGGCGCTATGAGGTGATGTGGGTCTCATTCCTGATTTTATCGTCTTGCTTGAGGGAGGTGGGTTCAGCCTTGCATATGGCACAAACCTCTTCAAGGGGCCGAAGGCGAAGATCCCGGACGGTCCCGGGCCGTTCGTCTCGCTCATTCGAGATGGTGGTGTGGACCCTGAAGGGACACACAACTCTGTCAATGAGCCCGCTTACGAGAAGCCTGGGATGCAGGTCGTTGTCCGTGCCGTGGATTACGACGTCGCAGAAACATTGGCGCTCGCTCTATTCAAGTTTCTGTGGCCACTCAATGACCTATTCATCAACGGCACGTGGTATCGTCAGGTTAACCTCAAGGGGTCGGAGCCGTTTGATCTCCCTCCTGACGAGAAGGGCAGAGCCAGGTTGGCGTTCAACCTTGACTGTGTGAAGAGGATGTCACCCGCTTCAAGCTAAGGAGTCTCAGATGGCAGCTACCGTTACATCAAAAGTCGTCGTTCAGCTTCAGTCCCTTCTCTCGAACTCCGTTGGCCTGGCGACAGCCCAGGCGGCGATCGACACTGGTCTGAACCAGGCGATTGCGACCGGGACGGGCGCCACCCAGGCCGATCGCATCTACTCGGAGAGTGCAAAGTCGATCTCCGGCGCCTACTCGCCCGACTTCTCAGGGGCGCTCTTGGACGCTCTCGGCGCCGCGGCTGTCTTCGCTCGCGTCAGGGCGTTCCTGATCGTCGCGGATCCGACGAACACAGGCACTGTGATCGTGGGTGGAAACGCCAACGCTCTGTTGCTTGGGTTTGGCGCGTTCGGCCATACCTTCGCCGTGAGAGCCGGCGGATTTCTGTTTGCTTACGCGCCCGATACGACGGGCTACGTGGTGACCGCGGGCACAGGCGACATCCTGACGTTCACCCCGAGCGCGGGCACACAGGTTTTCAGCTACGCGGTCCTGGGATGCAGCGTCTAAGAAGGAACTGAAACCGGTAGCAGAGGAGAAGCTCAATGTCGAATGCGGTCACAACGACAGGGATCCTGATCAAGCGGGCGCTGTTCGCCACGCCTACCACATTCGTGACGATTGCCGAGATCACGGAGATCGATCCCGGTGGCATGTCGCGCAACAAGATCGAGACGTCAACCCACAACGACGGCTCGGAAAGCCACGTCCTGGGACTGCTTCGGCAGATGGATCCGACGTTCAAGATCAACTACGTGGCGTTGGACGGGACGCACATCAGCATCCTGACCGACATCACGAACAATGTCAAGAACGCATGGCAGATCCTGTTCCCGTCTGGCAAGACGAGGACGGGCTTCGGCTATGTGCAGCAGTTCAAGTTCGACGTGGCGCCCGTCGATGGGAAGCAGGGCGCCGCGCTGGCAATCACGTGGGCCAGTGTCGTCACAGAAGCGTAATTCGTCAACCCCGCGTTAGTCAGAGGAGGAGCGTAATGTCCCAGCCATTGCTCTCCGCGGACGCCATTCGTAGCGCCGTGGACCTGAAACACGAAATCGTCACCGTCTCAGAATGGGGCGGTGACGTCCGTATCCAGCAGCTCGGAGCCGCTGAGATGACGGAGTTCACCCAATCCCTCCACACCGTTGAAGGCGAGAAGGAAGGCATGTATGTCATGCTGATCTATTGTCTTCGTGACGCGGAGGGCAACAGGTTGTTCTCCATGGACGACTTGCCCATCCTGCGGAACAAGAACTTCTCCGTCATGAACAGGCTTCAGAGTCTGGCTCTGACGCTGAATCAGATGGACAAGGTGAGTAAGGCGGCCCTAAAAAAGGACTGAAGCGGGGCGGCATGCGCCGCTTCGCTTATCGCCTTGCGCGACGTCTCGGCTATCTCGACGTTGATGTGATGCTTAGCACCATCCCGGGCTGGAAACTTCTAGAGTGGGAAGCCTTCTACGAGCTAGAGCCTGACGGAGACGAGAAGACGGAATGGGGGCTGGCGCACATCGTTCAGGCTATCATGAGGACCGGCAAACCTCTGATAGAGTATCTGCTGCCGTTTGGCGACAGACCTGGACGTGAGCCCGTGAAACAGACCATAGAGTATCAGGAGATGGTCATTGACGCCTGGATCATGGCAAGTAACGCCGCTCTCATGAAGAAGTAGGGAGTTCACGTGACAAATATCGCCCCTGTTAAAGGGCTGATAGAACTTACCGATAACTTCACCAGCGAACTGGGTCTTGCTGAAGCCGCGCTCGGAAACTTCACTAAGACGAACCAGGAGAGTCTCAAGGCCGTCTCCATTGCGGCGGGACTCGTCGCAGGCGCGATTACTGCGATAGGTGTCGCCACCATAGAGCTTGGCAAGCGTGGCTCCGACGTCAACGACGTCAATGCCACCCTCGAGCACTTCGCAGGCGGAGCCAAGCAAGCTGAAGATGCAATGCAGGCCCTGCGGGATGGCACCAAGGGCACAGTCGATAACTTCATTCTGGCCAAGGACGCTGCACACCTCCTCTCCGCAGGTGTGCAGCTCACCGCGCAAGACTTCGGAACACTAGGTCAGGCCGCGTTCGTCCTGCAGAATCGAGGGCTCGGGGGCACCAAAGAGCAATTGGAACTGGTGTCTGATGCCCTCGTCACAGGTCGCACCCGGGCGCTGGCCATGGCGGTCGGCGTCGTGGACGCAGGGGACGCCGAAGAAAACTATGCGAAGTCACTAGGCACGACGGCCGACAAGCTGTCCGACAGGGGCAAGGTAGAAGCCCATCGCATTGAGGTGATGCGGATTCTGAATGCTGCTGTCAAGGATGCGGGTGCTCAGGAACGCGACTTCGGGGAAGAGATCGAGTTCGCTAAGACGAAACTTCAGAACTGGGTCGATGATCTAGGTTCTGCTATCGCGTCGTCAGAGGTCTTCAAGCAGGGGTTCAAGGCCATTGAGACGGCCGTCAGTGCCGCCTTCGGAGACGACAAGAGCGAGTCAATTCAGCGGATCGTTCATGCCATTGAACAGGGCGCTATCAAGGTCCTGGAGTTTGGGCAGGTAGCGATTACAATGGCGCGGGTCGTAGAAGGCGCCTGGGAGGGCATCAAGACTGTCATCCTGGGGACCGAAACTGTCATCGTAGGCATCGCGGACGGTGTCGTAGAGGCGATCGCTGCTGTCGCCAAAGCAGGCGCCGCTCTGCACATTATCCCACCGGAAGAGCTTCAGTCTATCGAGGACACCCGCACGAACCTCCGGGCCATGACTGCCGACCTGGCTGCACAGACCGTCGAAGCGGGGAAGGCCGTCTTCGGGCATACAGAGTTCGACAAGACATTGGACGGTCTAAGCGCGGGTTTGACCAGCGTGACGAATGCGATGGCGTCCGCAATAGACACCACGACACAGAATTCTGAAGCCACTAATATCGCCGCCGCGAATGCCAAGAAGCTGGCCGCGACGTCAAAGGACCTGAATGCCGCGATGCTCGACCAGACGAAGATCCAGGCGGAGCTGGTCAAGAGCAGCACAGAGCTGGCGGGCATCTGGGATGACTATTACAAGCAGATCGTAAAGAACTCAGGCACGACGCGGGATGCACAGATTGCGGACATCGAGGCCACCTTCAACAAGCAGGTCCAGTCACTAAGCGCCCTCGATCCGTTGTATAAGGAGAAATACGCGGCCTACGAAGCGACTGCTAAGGCATCCCTGGACGCCATCTCCATGGACTGGGATAGTGTCAAGGACAAGTCCCTTGAAGCCCTGCAAGAGCAGGCCGACAAGATGCGGAATACATATGAGGCCATGCAGACGTCGGGCCTCCACTTTACTCGTGAGGTGCTTGACGAGCAGCGTAAGAAAATGGAAGATGCGGCGTTAGCGGCACGTGGTCTCGGAAAGGATTACGAAGCCGCGATGGCACGGGGTAAGGCGGCCACTGAAGCCGCCAACAAGGCGCTTGACGAGACGAAGAAGAAAGCTGATGCCGCCAAGGCTGCGATGGAGGCCATGGTGTTCAAAACGGACATCACCAAGGCCAACTTCTCGCAGTTGCATGACGCCAACAACCCTGGAACGTTCATGGGTCAAGACAAGGGCGCTATCTGGAATCTGCTTGTCTTGGGCTTCTCCCTGCAGAATGCGATCGCTATTCTCCAGGCCCATATGGACTATAAGGACTGGAAGGGTGACAGGGGCCCGCGGGTGCCCGGGTTCCGTTCAGGGGGTATGGTCGATATCGTCGTGGGGGAGGACGGTCCTGAAGCCATGCGCGTGCCTATGGGGACACAGGTCTTCCAGAACGGCACGGGCCCCGGAGGCGGTGGGTCTATCACCCTCAACTTCCACGTCAATGGCACCGCGGTCCAGGCTGCACAACAGATCAAGGACATCATCATGCGGGAGTTGATGATGCGGAAGCAGTTCAGCGCATCCACTTTCTAAGGAGACGACATGGCACTTGGTTACTGGAACACACTGGTCAACTCTCAGGTGGACGGCTCTGCACTGACAGCAGCGGCGGCCGCCTCGGCCATTCCTCCGGCCGCCCTCTACACGTTGCCCGCGAACTATTTCGACTTCATCGGAAAGCAATTGATCGTCAAGGCTAGCGGCCGCGTATCTGTTGTGGCCACGACGCCCGGGACGCTCCGCTTCGATCTTCGCTTCGGTGCGGCGGTTGTCTGTGATTCACAGGCCATCGCGCTGGTCGTCACGAACGCCTACACCAACATCAACTGGGAGTTGGAGTTCAGACTGACGTGTCGAGCGATCGGAGCTACAGCGAACCTGATGCAGGGTGGGTGGTTCTCCGCCGCGAACGTCTTGGGTGGTGCGAACGTCGCCATGCCCATCGGTGGTGTCGTGGCTAACCTGCCGTGGAACACGGCGCCCGCGGTCGGCGCGAACTTCGTTTCCACAACGTCACAACAGATCGACTTCTTCTTCACTCAGACGGTCGCCACTGGATCGATGACCGTTCATCAATACGCTGTTTACGGCCCGAACTAAGTGGCGGGTCCTGACAGGCCTGTTGGCCCGGTTGATTTCAGGCTTGAGCCCTGGACGCGTGATCAGCTTATTGCGATCACGACTCGCCCCGTGGTTTCAGGTGTCGTCAGCCCTTCGGGGAGGACGGCCGGTGGGCTGTCGGTCACCATCACAGGTCTGCATTTCAGAACGCTGCCGGACGGCACACTCCCCACGGTCACGTTCGGGGGTGTGTCAGCTACGGCCATCGTCGTGGTCAGTGAGACCTCTATCACTTGCACGACGCCTGCCAATGCCACGGTCGGAGCTGTAGACGTTATAGTCACCGTAGGTTCAGAGTCGGGCACACTCCTTGGGGGCTTCCTTTATTTCTCGGGACGCATCAATGCGATAGACCCACCGTTCAAGTCGTTGGCAGGTGGCGATGTCGTGGTCCTAGGGTCCAATTTCGTTCCCGGATCCACGTTCACCGTAGGCAGCGCCACGGCCACGGGCGTGACGTTCATCGACGAGTCCCATGTCGCCATCACGGTCCCAGCCCATGCCGTAGGCTGGGTGAATGTTGTCTATACGGAGCCTGGCGGTGCGACGTCCACTCTTGTCAATGGATTCCAGTATACCTCACTGACAAGGGGCAGTGACATCCGACGACAGCCCGGTATCTCCATCAACAAGTCGTCAGGCAACCAAGGGAACACGGCGTCCTTCGTCGTGGATGGGCGAAGTAACAAGCCTCTGGTAGGCGAGGAGTTCACCGTCAACGACGAGAGCGACGGGAACAGAGAGCTGTTCAAAGGCGTCGTGATGACAGTGGATCAAGGCTACGAGGGCCAGATTGATCAACTGGTTTGGAACTGCACAGCCCAAGACTTTCTCTTCTTTCTGAACCGACGTCGTCCCTTCGGAACCTATACCAACGTCTCTGCCTCTGAGATCGTCATCGACCTAATCACCCGCTATGCCCCTTCGTTCAGCACGTCCTTCGTGCAGACGAAGCTGGCGCTGGTGACTGTCAGTCTTGACGGCACGAGAACGATGGGCGAAACGTTCGACGCGATCGCCCAGGCTATCGGCGGAGGGCGTTGGTATCTGGACGGCTATGTCGTCCACTTCTTTCACCCGCCGCTGCCTGACGACATCATCGTTCCGATTGATACCGGGGGTGGTGCAGACTTCACCGCGCCGACGTTGTCCACGGGGCCTGCAACGAACTCACCGGCGCTCTTCCCCGCTGGGTATTATGCGGTCCGGGTCACATTCATCTATTCCAATGGCGTCGAATCACGGCTAGGACCTGCCTCGAACATCATGCCCTTCGACGGGTCGAAGTTCATGCGGATCTCCAACATCCCAATCGGATTGAATCCGTCTGGGACGATCACCTGTGCAAGGAGGAAGATCTATTATCTGAAGGGTAATGACCCACTCGCGTCTGGTTGGACCGTGCTAGACAACACGACAACCACGATCGACGTCACGCCTGTGGCTGTGCCGGATACGCCCGTGATCGAGGACAACAGCGGCGATCCTGTGACAATACCCGACACAGGCAGCGGGGGCACGACGACACAGCCCCCGCCCGCGGGCACGTCTGCCTTGGGCATTCCAATTCGAGGGGGGCTAGGCTTCTCTGGGCACGTCATGGCCGTAGGCGGAGGCATGCTGGCGACAGGGCCCATCCATGGGTTCTTGATCAGCAGCGGTATTACCTACGGGATCTATCGCTTCAAGGTGTCGGTCGTCTATGCCAATGGTTCCGAATCACAGCTGAGCACGTTCAGCCAACCGTTCGCATTTGGCCCGGTCGCTGTTGGAGGAGGGGGGGCGCATCAGTCGTTCACGTATTCGAACGGTCAGACATTCATGGATCGTGGGTTTGACGTTTGGTGCTGGGATGCCCCTGACGCGCAGGGCGTGATGGACATCTTCCCGGGTGTCCCGCCTATGCTCTACAAGTTCTACGCGAGTGCGTATCAGCTCCCTGCGCCGGGTGCAGGTGGAGGCTGGAACCCCGCGGCGTGCTACAACGACCCTGACGCAGGCTATCAGGTATTCGGCATCTGTCCTTACTTCAAGACGATGACGACACCGGATCACAATCCGATTGATCCGAACCCTGCATCGCCGCCGAATACCCCTCTGGATACGACGACGCCCATTCCTCCGATCATTACTGACTTCGGCGATAAGCCTGTCATCAATCCGAGCGATCCGACACAGACACTGATCTGGCCGAACCCGGACGGACCCTATCTGGAGAACTTCACACCTCCAGACGACATCACCAATACGAATCCGGATCTGTTGCATGCGGACTCTGGGAGTCAGCCTTTTGTCTCGTCGGAGGACATCACTCAGCTCCGGAACCGCGTCAAGATCTATGGTGCGGGCACGACGACGGTTCAGGATGCAGCCGTCGGCGACAATCAGATTCAGGTTGCGGACGTCGCTACGCTGTCAGTCAACGGGGGGCAACTGTTGGCCGCCAACGGTGTGCCTGTTGCATTCTTCTCTACGTCAGACTTGCCTACAGGGAAGTTCATCCTTCTCAATAACGCCTTGACGTCGCCCATCCCTGCGGGCACGACCTTACAATACTATTCGGAGGCCAACGATCGGAAGTCGCAGATTGAGAGGGGGAAGGTCGAGCTTGACACAAACGGACTCCCGACAGACGGAATCCATGAGTTCGTTGTCAACGATACCTCGCTGGCGACTGCTCAGCAAGTCTATCTCCGAGCGCAAGCTGAACTCCACATCTTCTCCAAGCCCATCATCACGATCAAGTATGCCACGCGTGACGTCAAGACCCGCGTAGGCGCGACCGTCCATGTGGACCTGACGAACCCGCCATGCAAGGGCGATTTCCTGATCCAGTCAGTCACGATCGATCAGATCCATGACGAGTCGGACACACTGATGCCTCGGTATACCGTGCAGGCGTCTACCGTCAGATATCAACTCGACAGCTTCCTCTTGGCGTTCGGAGTCGTCACGAGCGGCGGGGGCATCCCGAGCACTGCGGGTATTGTGCAGGCCGCATCGACTGAAGCCTCTACAAACTCGACGTTCATGCCCATCCCAATCGGGACGAAGCTTCTGGGGAAGCGGATCCTGTGGGGCAATGCAGCGGCCAAGGTCGCATTCGGAACGGCATTGACGTTCGTAGGTCAACCGGGCACCGCGACGATCACTGGTGGCGCATACCAGAACGACAACGACGGGTATTGGTTCTCGTCTCAGTCTTCTGCAGGGTCTCAGGCACAGTTCACCGGGCCTACAGCCTTTACCCGTTTTGAACTGGAGCCGCTCTTGCAGGTGCGGTTCCGCCTGGAAGGTGCAACATTCCCTGATCGTATTCTGCTCTCTCTCAATGATGGACCTTCCGCCGTCAACACAGACACTCCGAACCTGACGTCGCAGAGGGGTATCTACCTCCGTTACTCCCGCATTGCAGGCGATTCTGGTTGGCGCTTGATGTGTGTCAACGCCGCAGGGATCTTCTTGTCAGACGTGTTCCTGCCCGTGCAGCGGGTGACGACGATCTATCTTGCTCAGATCAAGGTGACTGCTCTTCGGGATACTGACGGTCTCTTGCTCAGTCCTCCTCAATTCTCTGTGACGGCGACTGTGAACGGCGCCAGTGTAACGATGACAGATGGGATACAGGCCACGACAGAGGTCGGTTATGCGTTCCTTGTTCAGGGGGTAACTTCGCCCAGCACTTCGGCATGGTTTGACTTTCAATCCCTTTACATGGAATCGAATTGATCTACTGGGAGGAGTCTGACGTGGATGAGTCACAACAGCAGAGGAGATCGGAAGATAGGGACCGAGACCTGAATGGCCGCTTGGATCAACTGGAAAAAGCCTATGGTGTATTGACCTCGCAAGTCGCTAAGATGGAGTCCAGCGTCAATATCGTCAAGCTGGAGCAGACTCACTTGAAAGAAATCTTCGATGCACGTCTGAAGGTGATAGAGGAAGGACAGAAAACACAAGTTCTGAAGTTCGATCACTTGGCTGATCTGATCGTCAACATGTCCACCGACATTACGAAATCAGCGGCTGGACGACAGGTCAATGGCTACATTCAGCAACTCGAGGCGAGCCTGGCTCAGCAGGCCGAGACAATCGAGAAGCACGCGGAAACGCACCGCAAGCTCAAAGAGTGGCAGGATCGTGTGGACACTGTCATCATGATCATGAAGTGGATTGGCCCGATGGGTGTCGTGGCGCTTGGCATCCAGGTAATCAGACTGTTGGCTAGAGCATAGCGCGAGGAGGATACCCCAGTGAGCACGGTTCCATTCGTCCCCTATGACAACGATGCCCGGGCCATAGAATTTGGCACAGGCATCAACGCTGCGAACGAAGCCTATCGACAGCTTCACAGTGGCGCCAACATCCCATACGATCCAGGGATGATCTCCGTGCAGGCCCAGCGGGCCGACTGGGATTTCTACATGGGTGGTATGTCATGGCCAGCGTCCAGAGACAAGCACCTGAACGAGTATCGTGACGTCTACAGCCTCCCTCACATCAATCCGGGTCCCGGTCCGATTCCTGGTCCCGTGCCCGTGCTTCCGGCACCGCCCTCGAGGAAGCAGCTACTCGAGGGCAGGTTCAAATTCCAAGGGCTGCAAGTCACGCTCCCCCGCTTCGGCGTTATGCCTTGGTGGGGCGCCTGCTGGATGTGGCTGACAGAAGACGAGCGAAAGTCGGCGGCTGCACAACTGATCGCACAGGGCATGGAGATTCTGGACATTGAAGTGCCGTCAGGGCGGGCGCTCTACGACGAACCGAGTCAGTTCTACTCCGCGGACAAGTTCCCGGCCATCGACCCGTCGATGCTGGAGATTGCCAACGCGATCTGCTTCGCGATCAGCTACGGGTTCAAGGGTGTCTGGCTGTTCCTGGGAGGGGATGACGGGCAGAATGGCTATCCGGTCGCTATCGCGCAAGTGCAGGACGCGGGCAGCGTCTTCGGATTGCACCCGTCGGGCGACGTCCGGAAGTTTGTCGTTCCGATCCCTGGGTATGACGGCGTCTGGCATAAGCCGAATCCGTCATCGGGCACGGGATACGACCCCCCGCAGATCCGCCAGTTCAGCTTGACGGCACGCGCCTCCGGATTCAAGTATCCGGGCATCGAAGGTGGTGTCGGATACTTGCTCTGCGGTGAAGGCGGGGGCAACTATCAACCGGGCGGCGCCATGTCAGCCTACTCGTTGATCCTGTCGGAATACAACGATGGCCAGTTCGTAACGGGCGACTATTGGCAGATCATGGCCCGCTACCTGGGCAAGCTCTACATCGTGCCCTCGGAACAGAAGCAGCATGACGTCCCGGGAGATCCGCTCTACCCCGAGGCGCATGATCCTCACCCTGAGTTTGTGCTCCTGTCGCCGAACGAAGACGGTGACGCCTACGTCCACCGTGCCTTCGAGTTCGGACTCTACGGTGGGGTGAGGGGCACACCGCCCAGCACCATTGCTCAGTGGCGACAGAAGTTCGTAGATACGGGTGCCCCTGAGCACCTGGTCTGCTAAGGAGAACAGATGAAACGTGCATTCTGGCTCGTCTTGCTGGTGCTAGCATCTGCACCAAAACCCGTGTTCGCACAGGCGCCCCCAACACTGATTCTCACCGCAACGAATCGTTTTGGGTGGAATTGGGACGCCACGAACCCGTTGGTCACACTGCAGAACTTTAGAGCAGACTTCTATCTGAAGGCTACGGTGACTTGCTCAGGGACGCCGGTGGTCTGTGCAGCCCCCACGACGCCACCGAATCAACAGGTGGATTTCGGCAAGCCCACGCCTGACGGCACGGGTCTCTATCTTGGGCCGTTGCTCTCAGGTATCCCCGTGCTTCAACCTGGTGTGGAATACTTCGCTACACTGCGGGCGATCGCGTCAGGGGGCTTGGTCTCTCCGCCATCGAACGTTGTCGGCCCTTTTGGTTTCCCGGGTCCGCCCTCTGCCCCGACGGGTCTGGTAGTCAAGTAACGATCGCCGTCACCTCGTGGACTGACCGCGTAGCAGCGGGCTTCCAAGGCGAGGTGAGACTGAAGCTAAGTGCGCCTCGGCAGGTCATTCAGATCCAGGTCAAGTTCGGAACGTTGGTCGTCGGGCAGATCGATGGCACAGAGCTTCGCAACGTCACGGGCATCGCATTCGGTGTGCCTGCTCGTGGCACGTATAACCTCACCGTAGGCGCGAAGGATCAGGCGGGATGTGTCACGTTCACAACCGCGTCCAGATCAGTAACCGTTTTTTGAGGTGGTTGACGCATATGATCAATGTCACTGTCAACGTCTCGGTTGATGGGGTGTGCTGTCATTCCCACCACCCGAAACTGTCTCTGAAGTCGATTGGTCCCGTCTCAGAGCAGTCACTCCCAGGACCTACAGCAGGAGTTCCCATGATCGCAGTGCTTGGAGACACGAAGAAGGTGCTTGTCACGTATGGCGCCCCCACGGACGCCAAGGGTTTCCCCGCGCCCATCCAGCCGGGCTCGCTCGTGTGGAAGACGTCAGATCCGACGTTCGCCACCGTCACACCGGCCACAGAGGATCCGATCGCCGGCACCATCGTGGCGGGCGCTCCTGGGGTTTGCGAGATCTGGCCCGAGGCCGATGCGGATCTTGGTGACGGCGTCGTTACCATCGTTGGTGAGAAGGTCGGCGTGCAAGTGACAGCAGGTCAGGCGTCGGTGATTGGCTCGCCTACGCTGGGCACCATCGAAGATCAGTAAGGCGGAAAAAGAGCGGGGCATCAGCCACCCAGCTCTTTAAGCGGTGGCGGTGAGGAGGAAGTCTGGGGCCTACTCACCGTCGCCGCTTCGTTTGAGTGCGTCACGGTGCAACTCGACTCGACTCAGATAGAAGTCGTCACCCGTCTCCTCATAGGCGCGTAGGTCACGCTGGATCTGCAAGAGACTGGCGTCCCTGTCGCTGAGACCCGGCCTCCAGGCGTCCCACCAATCCCACCTGTAAGTTTTGACAGTCTGAACCGGAGCCGGCTTGACGGTCTGAGGGTCTCCCTCATCGTCGTCGAAGGTAAGCAAGCCCTGTGCCATGCTGTCTCCAGGTTGTAGCGTGCTCTACGTCGTGCGATCTAGGCTGCGCCCGAGTAAGTCCCTAGGCGCGACCGATCGCTAGGCGTCCTCTCCCTCAAGGAGGTCCACGACGTCGTCCCATCGTCTGGAGGCCTGGCCCAGCAGCCTACGATCCTTATCCTCTGACTCCACCTTCTCGTTCCACAAGTCGGGGTCTCGGAACTCCTCTATCGTGTCGCGGATGAGCGCGACTAGGACGCGGGGCTCGAGGGCGTCAAGCTCCCACGACTCGTGCCCGAACTCTGCCACGTAGGCGGGCGCTCGGCTGTCGGTGAGCTTGGTTGGATTCGGCGGAGGATTGTAGTGCTCGATCTGATCGTAGTTGAGCGCCAGACGTCGCACCTCCAGCCCGCCCATGAACAGCGTTAGACGATCGATGATGTCCCGCGTCATGTCTTTCCCTGACGGATCGTGATCTCCAAAGTGCAGGATCAGGGGTGTCTGTCCATCGCGGACCCTCTGCTTCATTCTCATCGCGCCTGCCCACATTTCCGATTGAGATGTGTAGCCACGACAGCTGAAGTAGGCGACGTCCAGCTCCTGACAGACACCTTCAACGACACCCGCGACGGCATCCTTCTCGATCCAGACCTCAGGCCGCCAGGGTTGGTTCTCCCACTTGTCGATCCTGAACTGCTTCGCCACCACCTCCATGATGTCGGCGGGGTCTGTCCAGTGCGGCACGCTGGCCAGGTTGCGGGTGCGATCGATGATCGCGTGCCAGTCAATGAGACCTTGGAGACGTCCGTCGTTGATCGCGGCGCCCAGATTGTCATACTCCTTCTGGTTGTTCGGGATGATGTCTCGCGCCACAAACTGGTAGTAGAGCTGTCGGAGTGTCAGCTGAAATCCCTGTGCCTGATACTCCTCAATGATGGCGTTCGCTTGCGCGATCACCGTCAGCTTGCCCTGGCTCAGGTTCTTGTGAACGTATTTGATCTTAGGCATCACAGTCCTCGTGAACGATCTTCTGCTTCGTCTTGAGCGTGAGCAGATCCCGCATGAGACCCAGTCCGCCTATACGCTCCAGCGTGCCCCCTTGGATGACGTGGATGACGTCACCCTCCTTGAACGCTTTGCCGCACATCTCGCAGCAGGTCCCTGGAGTAATGAACATCGCCACTCAGCCCTCCAGTATCGCGAACCCGGTTGTCGTGCCTGCCTCGAACTCTTCGAAGGATCTCACGGCACCCTTCATCGACTTGTATTCGGTCGCCCGACCGCGATCGTTGACGTGATCGTATCTGTAACCGGGCGCCTGTGCGATCTGCACCCTGCGGAGATACGTGTCGCCCTTGCGGATGACGTAGGCGCCTGGGGTGGCAGGCTTCGACCTGCCCTGCCTGAGCACAGGCTCTGGGACTGCCGAGACGTCAACGAACTCCACGATGCTGTTAGGTGAGATGTCGATCGTCCTGCGTGACGTCGCTTGGAACGTTCGATCACCCATCGTGACCTGTTCTTGTTTTTCGCTGGCGCAGTGCGCGCGGGAGTCGTTGACGTGCAAGACGCGCCAGATCTCTTCTCCCCCGCCCAGCATCTTGAACCGTTGCCCCGCTGCTAGGGTTGCCATTATCTCACTCCTGTGAATCCGACGTTTTCCAGCTGGACGTCGATGCAGCCAAAGTTGATGCCGGCGAGCTGTCGGGCAATGTCGAGCCCGTGCTCTGCCTTGAACCGAAGTGCCTTCTCACGGCGCCCATACTTGATCTTGCCGATGCTGTAGCCCGGACCGTCGTCATAGCTGCATCCCGTGACGTAGCCCCTCTGGCCACCCTTGCAGGCGATGCTGATCAGCATCAGATTTGGCACGGGCTGAGCATTGACGAGATCGATGCGGGCCTCCGCACGCTTGAGATCGTTTTCG
>Ga0184628_10000677_pt1 | contig 17679 bp, 17 predicted proteins | sample PLM4_5_b1_FD_133149 | JGI IMG/M metagenome (GOLD analysis project Ga0184628, IMG submission 133149) | Groundwater sediment microbial communities from an aquifer in East River, Colorado, USA - PLM4_5_b1 | ecosystem: Environmental > Terrestrial > Soil > Riparian zone | place: USA: East River... | reverse complement strand
GTGCACGCGAGCGGCGCCATCACCGCCAGCGAGCGTCTGACGCACGACCTCACGCCCACCGCGGCGATCAAGCACGCACTGGCCGGACTGTGGAAGACCGACGACTTCGGCGACGCGCTGTTCACGGTGTCGGCCGGCCTGGCGACGAAGATCTCGGAGAAGGTCCAGCTGTCGATCGACGTGCTCGAAACCTACAAGACCAAGCCGCCCACGGCGGCCACCAAGAAGAGCGACATCGCGTTCGTGACAGCCATCGCGGCCAAGTTCTGATCGACGCACGACCAACACGGGAGTTCAGCATGCTGAAGGAATTCAGGGAATTCGCGATGCGCGGCAACGTCGTGGACATGGCCGTCGGCATCATCATCGGCGCAGCGTTCGGCGCCATCGTGGCGAGCTTTGTCGGCGACGTGCTCATGCCCCTGATCGGACTGGCGTTCGGCGGAATGGACTTTTCAAATTTCTTCATCGTCCTGAAAGAGGGGACCCCGCCCGGGCCCTATGCGTCGGTCGCTGCGGTCAAGGCCGCCGGCGGGGTTGCGCTGGCGTACGGCGTGTTGATCAACACCCTCGTCAACTTCCTGATCGTCGCGTTCGCTCTCTTCATGGTCATCAAGGCGATGAACGCGACGAGACGCCAGCAGACTGCGGCGCCGGCGCCACCGCCCGGGCCGAGCGGCGAGGAGCGACTTCTGACCGAGATCAGGGATCTACTCGCGCGCCGCTGACAACTGGCAGCAGTCGGTGTGCCTCGTGGCCCGGCCATTGACTGTTCAGGGGCAACGGTCTACAGTCGGCCACGAGGGGTGTGCATGCGTTTGAAAGTGCTGGTATCGAGCGCGGTGGTGGCGTTGACCCTGTCATTGGCAGGCCCTGCGTTCGCGCAAGAGTACGTCGAGTTCAGGAGCCTCCAGGACGGCGTCGGGGTCACGTTCCCCGTGCAGCCGACCGTTACGGAGATGACCATCACGTCGCAGTTCGGTTCGATGCTGCCGGCGCGTATCTATGCCGCCGAGTCGTTGGCGGGCAAGTTCAAGTTGACGGTCATCGACTACAACAACATCGAGGCCATCGCCACCGAGAAGGCCAAGACGTGTCCCCCGGGTGCGGAAACGTGCCGTGGTGGGGGGAGCTCGACGGGGCCCGGCTATTGGAAAGCAGACATCCAGGGCGCGGTGATCTGGGCCACGTGGGCCATCATGGAGCGCGAGGGGGTCAAGGTGACCTACTTCGCCTGGAACAACATCGATCTGGTCGAGGGCCACATGCTGTACGCGACCAACCCAGATAAGTCGCGCACGTCCGCGGGCATCTACATGCACGAGAACAAGCTGTATATCCTCGAGGGAACCGTGCCGGCCGGCCGGCCCGATCCCGGCTTCTTCCAGCAGTCGGTGCAGTGGCTCGACGCCAACGGCAACGGCATCCGCTATCAGACGACGTATCACAATGGATTTCCGAAGCCCGCCACCGGTCGCGGCGGCGCCGGCGGTGGCCAGGGGCAGGGACAGGGCCAGGGTGGACGCGGCGGCAACGCCGGTCCGGGTGGTCAGGCGCCGCAATAGCGCGGTACCTCAGAGAGGGGAGTCATCATGCGTCTGAGTTCCGCACTGACCGCGGCCTTCGTGTTACTCGTCACCGGCACGGCGGTCGCGCAGGAGTACGTCGAGTTCAAGAGCCTGCCGGATCGCTTCTCCATCGTGTTCCCCGTGCAGCCGAAAGTCACCGAAACGACCTTCAAGTCGCAGTTCGGATCCGTGCTTCCCGCGCGTGTCTACACCGGCGATTCGGGTCAGAGCCGCTTCTCGGTCACGGTGGTTGACTACAACAACATCCAGGCGATTGCGACCGAGAAGGCGAAGTCGTGTCCCGACGGCGCCGAGCCCTGCAAGGGCGGCCTGGGCGCGGGCAGCTCAACCGGCGCCGGCTACTGGAAGCCCGATATCGAAGGCGCGGTGATGTACGCGACCTGGCAGTTCGTCCAGCGCGATGCGAAGGTCACCCTGGTGTCGTGGACCAACATGGATCTGGTCGAGGGCAATCTCGTCTCGCTCGTTAACAACAAGGACAAGTCGCGGACGTCTGCCGGCATCTACATGCACGAAAACAAGCTGTACATCATCGAGGGCACCGCGCCGGCGGGGTATCCCGTGCCCGACTTCTTTCAGCAGTCGGTGGGCTGGCTCGATGCCACCGGTAACGGCATCCGCTACATGACGATTTACCACAACGGTTTTCCGAAGCCCGAGATTGCGCGCCGTGGTGGGCAGGGACAGGGTCAGGGTCAGGGCCAGTAGCGACACACCTGCTCATGCGGGCACACCTCGCTGCGGCGCTGGCGCTGCTGGCTGCGGGACAGGTCTACGGCCAGGCACTGTACACGCGAGACGCGGCGCGTGATCCAGGCGCGCGGAGCTGGGCCATCGAGCGCGCGGCGCTGCCTCCATTTGAGCCGCCAAAGACCGCCGATGGCCATCCCGATTTGCGGGGGCGATGGGCCGGAACACCCGGCGGCGACGACCTCGAAGAGCACGAGTACAGGGACATCAGCTCACCTCCGGAAGAAAGCTTCCTCGCCGATCCTCCCGATGGGAAGCTGCCGTATCAGCCGTGGGCGCTGGAGGTCCGCGCCCGGATTCGTGCTGGCCTGGCGCGCGGATGGCCCGGCGAGACCGAGCGCCTGTACACCGATCCGCAGACCTTCTGCCTCTATTCGGTACCGCGTGCCACCTATCGGGGCGGGTTCGAACTCGTCCAGGAGAGAGACGCGGTGCTCATCGTGTACGGCTTCGGCCACTACTACCGCATCATTCCCACCGACGGGCGTGCGCACGGGGTGGGCCCGGCGGTCAAGATGTGGATGGGCAACTCTGTCGGACGGTGGGACGGCAACGCGCTGATCGTGGACGTCACCAGCCTGAACGGCCGCAACTGGCTGGATCAGTCGGGCAACTTCTTCAGCGATCGCGCCCACGTCACCGAGCGGTTCGCGCTGGCCTCGCCGAACATCATCGACTACCAGGTCACCATCGACGATCCCTCCGTGTTCACGAGGCCGTGGACGATTCGGCTTCCGATCAGGCGCGCGCGGGTGGACGGCGGCGATCGCTATGCGAACGAAACCTGGGAGAACGCCTGCCACGAGGGTAACCAGTCGGGCGACGATTCCCGAGCGCTCGGGTTTCAGTGGTTCCGCGGCGTGTCGCCTCCGAAGTAATCTGTCGCGACTCAGGAGGAGCATCATGACGCGCGAGGCAGCAGCCGGGCTCCAACAGGGATGGCACGAGGCCATGAACGACCACGACTTGGACGCGCTGATGGCCTTCTACGCCAGCGACTGCATCGTCGAAAGCCCGTTCGCCGCCGGGAAGGTCCAGGGTGTGGCTGCGAACGCCAAGGTCTACCGGGCGTTTTTCGACGCGTTTCCCGACGTGACGGTTCAGGTCGATGAAGTGCTGATCGACGGCGAGCGCGTGGTCGAGATCGGCACGATGCGCGTGACCGATACAGGCGGGTTCATGGGGATGGCGCCGAGCGGTAGGCTCGCCGTGGTTCCCATCGTGTTCCTGTTGAAGATCAGGAACGGTCAGATCGAGTACGAGCGCCGCGTCTACGATTTCACCGGGCTGCTCGTCCAGGTTGGCGTGTTGAAGGCCCGCCCGGCATAGCGCTCACCCGAGGTACCTCACAACCATCGCCGTCACGTCGTCGTTCTGGACCGCTCCGTGCGTGAATTGCTTGACGGCGGCGAGCAGCGCCTGCAACGACGCTTCCGTTGAGCCGGTCCCCGCGGCGGACACCGCCTCCAGCACTCGCTGTTCGCCGAACTCCTCGCCGCTGGCGCTCAGCGCCTCCGATACGCCGTCGCTGAACACCGTCAGCAGGTCGCCAGTGCCCAGGCACACGGTTTCCTGGTCGTAGGAGGCTTGCGGGAACAGACCGACGATCATCCCTCCGGTCTCCAGGCGGTGAACGCCACCGGACGTGAGCAGCAGGGGAGGATTGTGGCCGGCATTGCAGTAGGTGAGTTGACCGTCCGGTCTGAGGACGCCGAAGAAGATCGTCGCGAACCGCGACTCGACGCCGCGCCCGATCAGGGCAAGGTTGACCCGCGAGAGCAGTACCTGTGGCTCGACCTGGGTGAATGCCTGGCCGGCGAAGATGCCCTGAAGCACGGCTGTGAGGAGGGCCGCGGGCGGGCCCTTGCCCGAAACGTCACCGAGGGCAAACCCGAAGCTGCCATCTGGCAGGTCGAGATACTCGAAGAAGTCGCCGCCGATGGCGCGGCAGGGGATGGAGGCTCCCATGGCCTCGCAGAACCCGACGCTTTTGCGGGCCTGCGGCAGCAACGCCTGCTGGATTTGCGACGCGATCCGCAGTTCCTCGTCAAGGCGCGCCTTCTCCGCCGCCTCGCGGTAGAGGCGCGCGTTCTCGATGGCGACCGAGGCTTCGGCGGCCAGCGTTTCGAGCGCCGTCCGGACGCTGTCGGAGAGCAGCTGTCCCTTCTCGCGGCTGTCGAGATAGAGGACACCAATCGCGCGCGCCTCGCCGGCCATGCCGGGCGCGTCCACGTAGTGCACGAGTCGCAGCGGCACGCAGAGCACGTGCCTGATGCCGAGCGCAATCGTTCCGCCGTGCGCCTGCGCCAGGCTTCCGTCCCGCAGATCGGCGACGATGCGCGGCTGGCCCGTGGCGAAGACGTCCTCGGGAATCTTGCGGCTGGTTTCAAATCGCGTGCCCGAGAGCGACACTTTGCCGCGCAAGCGTGCGAGCTTCAGCTCGAGCTCGCCCGCGGGGTTGGCGAGCATGATGAACCCACGCTCGGCGCCGGTCACGTCGATGGCGGCGTCCATGACGAGCAGCAGCACCTCGTCGAGCACGCGCGAACTCCCCAACGCGCGCAGCGACTCGAGCAGCGCGGCGACCTGTCGGAATCCGCCCACGAGCGACGATGCCCCGGAGAGCTGCTGGCTGATCGGCGTATCGTCGAGCAGGAACACGAGATCGGCGCCCTCGGTCTGGCCGATCTGGATGCGATCGCCGTGCTTGAGAGCGTGTTCGGTGATCGCGGAGCCGTTCACGCGCGTCCCGCAGCGCGACCCGCAATCACGGATCAGGAATTTCCCGTCCGTCTGGATGATCTGCGCGTGCTCGCGGGAGACGTCCGTTCCTGTGAGCCGCAGGTCGTTGGCCGTGCGACGGCCGATCGAGAACAGCGCCTTGTCGATGGGCACTGTACGGCGCCCCTGGGGCTCGATCACGTCGAGGCGCGGCTCGATCGTCATGTAACCTGCCCGGCGTTCTGTCCGATGTGCTTGGACAGGACGACCTCCGTGCCGCCGTCCGGCAGGCACCGCACCTCGACAGCGTCCATGAAGGCCCGCATGAGGAAGAGACCACGCCCTCCGGTCATCGACAGGTTATCCGGGGCGACGGGATCGGCCACCGCTTCTGGCTGAAAGCCACGACCTTGATCGAGGATTCGAACGACCACGCGGGCCGGCGAGGTGGTCGCAACCTCGAAGCTGAGGCGAACGGGCTTCTCCTGGTCGTTGCCATTGCCGTGTCGGATCGCGTTGGCTGTCGCTTCGCGGACTGATGCTGAGAGGCAGTGGACGCCGTCCTCGTCCAACCCGGCGAGGCTCCCGAACTCCTCGCAGACCGAGTCGACGACCTTCAACATCGTGACCACACTGGGAATCTCGAGATGCACGTATCTGGCGGTCATGGGCTCCGACGCGAGGCTACAGGGGATCGCACGGCCACATGATAGCGAACTGTTGGATATAATCGCGCAGCGTCTTGCGGCGCCGGGTGATGGAGGAGGGGTGAGATGGTCATCGGAGAACGGGTCGTCGGTGGCGTGACGGTACTGGATCTCAGTGGAAAGCTGGCTCTGGGAGACGGTGACGGGTTGCTCAGGGACAAGGTGAACAGCCTGATATTCCAAGGGTCGAAATCCATCGCCCTGAATCTCGGCGAGCTGACCTACATGGACAGCGCGGGCCTCGGAGAGCTCATATCGGTGCACAGCAGCACCACACGGGCGGGCGGGCGCATCAAGATTTTCAGCCTCACCAAACGGGTAAATGACTTGCTCGCGATCACGAAGGTGTTGACTGTCTTCGACGTGTTCGACTCGGAGCAGGCGGCGCTCAAAAGCTTCGACTAGCGGCGCCGCGCGTTTTCGGTTCACTCGGCGTTCGCACCCGCTGTCCAGAGAAACGGCAGCATGCGGCCCCAGAACATCACGCCCACCCACAGGAAGAGCGAGATCGCCGCGATCGCTTTGGCTGCGGCCGGGGCGTCGTCACCCGGACCGAGGGTGTCGACGCGGCGCGCGAGTCCCGTGACGTAGAACAGCAGGACGTTGAGACCGGCCAGCAGGATGAAGAGTACCTTGAGCCGGAAGGCGATGCTGGCAGCGTAGTTCGACGGGGCGGCGCTCACGAAGATGAAGCCCGTGGCGAGATTGAGAACGAAGCCGACGACGGCCCACGGGATGAGCCGCTGCATCGGGGCGATCGGCAGGCCCCGGGCGACCCCCAGCATGCGCAGGTCGAGCATGCCGACGATGCCGACCAGCATGGCCATGCCAAGGAAGTGGACGGTTTCGCACAGGGGCCACATCCAGTGGAAGTGGTCCACGAGCCAGAACGCCCACGGCGTCTTGAAGTAGTAGACGATCGTTTCCACCCGGTATCTCCTCTCCAGCCAGACGCTAGGAGCTCGTGACCACGAAAAGGGCCATGAACTTTCTCCAACTGTCGACGTAGGCCGTCAGGCGTCCCGCAGTGATCGCGACGACCCATACGGCAATCGATGCGGCCGCCAGAAGCTTTCCCGTCGTCGTCGGATTCGCGTCGCCTGCGGTTGCCGTGCCTCTGCGAAACACGGAGACTCGAATCAGTTGCAGCAGAAGGACGCCCAAGAACACCAGCGCCATCTTCAGCTGGAAGTCGGGGTGGAACGTCCAGCGCGTGGCTTCGGGGGCAAACAGCAGGATGCCTGATACGACGTTGATCCAGAACCCCGTCATCATCAGCGGATAGAAGCCCTCGAGCGGTTTTAGTGGCAGGCGGCGCGCAATCCCGAGGATGCGCAGGTCGATCCCCACGCTGATGCCGACCAGGATGGCCAGTCCAAATGTGTGGAACGTGAGGATCATCGGATACGCGAAGATCGTGTCGGCTTCCTGCACCCACCTGAACGTGTCTTCGAGCCACAGTAGGAACGCCATCGGGACAGCGATGTGCACGAACCGGGCCGCGCTCCGCGCGGCGTTTCTCATCGGCTAGCTGCGCCTGGATGGCTCGGAACAGGCGCGGTGTGCGGAGATATTCGCGGCTGATGGGAAGTTGCCCGCGGTCACAAGGCGCGCAGCGCCGTGACGTGTGCCGTGACGGAATCCGCCAACCCGTCCAGCCGATATCCGCCTTCCAGCACGGACACCAGCCGGCCCTCGCATAGTTGGGAGGCGATGTCGACCACCACGCGGGTGATCGCGGCAAAGCCCTGGGGCGTGACGTCGAAGCGACCGAGGACGTCGCGGCGCATCCCGTCGAATCCGGCGCTGATCAGCACGAAGTTGGGCTTGAATGCTCGGGCCGCCGGTACGAGCCGGTCCTCGAAGGCGCGGAGGATGTCGGCATCGCCTGCACCCGGGGGCAGCGGCACGTTGAGCGTGGTCCCGGCACCGCGGCCGCGTCCAGTCTCGGATGCGCTCCCAGATCCCGGGTACGCGCCGTAGTGGTGGGTGCTGAAGTAGAAGACCGAGTCGTCTTCGTAGAAGATGTCCTGCGTGCCGTTGCCGTGGTGATAGTCCCAGTCCACGATCAGCACGCGCGCGACGCCGTGCACCCGCTGCAGGTACCGCGCGGCCACGGCCACGTTGTTGTAGATGCAGAAGCCCATGCCGCGGTTCTGGGTGGCGTGGTGCCCCGGTGGTCTGACGGCGCAGAAGGCGTTGCGGAGCCGACCGGCGACAACCGCGTCGGCTGCGTTCAGCACGCCTCCTGCCGCGGCGCGGGCGGTGTCGAACGAGTCGTGAGAGACGAGCGTGTCGCCCGTGCTCAGATCCTTGAGGCCGCTGACATTCGAGAGTTCCCGGCGGGTGAGCTCGATGTAGCGCCGGTCATGCGCCAACGCCAGCTCGTCGTCTGTGACACGGCGAACGGCGACGCGTGTCAGCGCGCTCAGCAGTCCGGCCTGCTCGAGACCCGTGCGGATGGCCGTGAGACGCTCGGGTCGTTCGGGATGGCCGGTGTCTCCGGCGAGATGCCGCAGGTAGACCTCGTCCCAGAGCAGGCCCGTCTGGCGTAGGGGAGGCGCAATCGTATTTTGCGATTGTGATCTCGAGACGAGACGTCCTGACGCGCCCAGCGTCAGGAGTGCCAGGGCGAAGCCGCGCCGCTTCATCATCTCTACCTACTGCCGGCCGCCAGCTGCGAGCTGCCCGCTGCCCGGAGAGTTACACCGCCGCGCGCGCGACCCTGGCTTCCGCCGGCGACGTCACCGACGTGCGGCGCAGGCTGAAGGCCATTGCCGCGGCGATCAGGGCGAGGGCCGCGCTGCCGTAAAAGCACGCGTCCCAGGTGCCGAATCGCTCGAACAGCAGGGGTCCTCCCCACGCGCCGATGACGGCCGCCACCCCCTTGGCGGTATAGAGCACCGCGTAGTTGGAAGTGGCGTGCTTGGTCCCAAAGTAGTCGCCCGTCGCGGAGGGGAACAGTGAGTAGATCTGCCCCCCGGTGAAATAGACGAGCACGAGGCCGAAGGCAAACCATCCACCCGACCACTGACCGAGCGTGAGCACGAGCAGCAGGGCCGCGGCATTCAGTGTGAAAGCGACCACCATTGCGTTTTCCCGTCCCGTGCGATCAGACGCCCAGCCCCAGAAGATGCGGCTCGTGCCGTTGGCAATTGGGCTGAACGTCGCCGCCAGCGTCACCGCCGCGGCGGTCAGGCCCCACGAGCGGGCAATCGGGGCGAGGTTGGCGGTGGCCAGCAGGAATCCGGTGCCCATCATCGTGAACGCCGCGTACATCACATAGAACTGGCGCGTCTTCAGCATTTCCAGCGTGGTGAAGTGGGAGCCGTCACCGAGCGTGGCCTTTCGAGCGTCGGTTGCCGGCGTAGCCTGCGTCGCATGAGCGGGATGGCGGAGGAACTGCGCGACGACGATGATGACCACGCCCTGGAAGATGCCGGTCTGGATGAAGGCAGATTGATATCCGCGGTCGGCGATGACGGAGGAGATGAAAGGAATGAAGAGCGCCGTGCCACCGCCGAAGCCGGCCGCCATGATGCCCGAGGCCAATCCGCGCCGCTCCTTGAACCATTTCAATGCCGACCCGATCGATCCGCTGTAGACGAAGGCCGCACCGATGCCGGCCATGCAGTACAGCGTGTAGAGCATCGGGAGGGATGTGGCATACGCCATGCCGGCCCAGCCAAGCCCGCAGAGCAGGCCGGCGACGCTGATGAACCAGCGGGGGCCGATGCGGTCAATGAGCCAGCCATCGAGCGGCTGCACCCAGGTCTGGAACAGGATGAACAGCGCGAAGGCGCCCTGGATATCCGAGAGTTTCCATCCCGTCCCCTGCTGCAGCGGCTGAACGAACAGCGTCCAGGCGTACTGCAGGTTGGCAATCATGATCATCGCGATGAGCGACGCCACGAGCTGGAACCATCGGTTCTGGATGTTCATGACTGACGCCTCCGGCGTTCCTCGGACGGGTGGGGTGGTCTCGATGACATCGGCCGTGACACTCTGCCTCAGCGCGGGCGTCTCGTCAACGGGGCTGCTACAATTCCCCCTTGGCCGGACCACAACTCAAAGTCATTCAGTCGGGCACGCTGCGTCGTGAGCTCGAGGCACAGATCGCCGGGGAAATTCGATTCGATCCCGTCTCAAGGGCGCTCTATTCGACCGATGCGAGCGTGTATCAGATTCACCCGCTCGGCGTGGTCATCGCCAAGACGCGCGACGACCTCGTGCGGACGGTCGGCCTGGCGCGCGCCCATGGTGTGTCGATTACGGCGCGCGGCGGGGGCACGTCGCAGGCGGGCCAGGCCATCGGCGAGGGCCTCCAGCTCGACACCTCCAAGTACTACAACCGGATTCTCGAGCTGAACGTCGGCGAGCGCTGGGCCATCGTCGAGCCCGGCATCGTCCTCGACGAGTTGAACGCCCAGCTCAAGGCGCACGGGCTGCGGTTCGCTCCCGATATCTCGACCGCGAGCCGCGCCACCATCGGCGGCATGATCAGCAACAACTCGTGCGGCGCCCGGTCGGTCATGTACGGGAAGACGATCGACCACGTCCTGGAGCTGGACGTCGTGCTGTCGGACGGGTCGCAGGTGCACCTGCGACCGCTCAATCGGGCCGAGCTCGAGGCGGCGTGTCAGGGCGACTCGCTCGAGGCGCGGTGCTATCGCACCGTGCGCGACGTGTCGCGGTCGAACGCGGACGAGGTCGCGAAGCGCTATCCGAAGGTCGTGCGGCGCGTGGGCGGCTACAACCTCGACGAGTTCGTGGACGAGTCGCGGCCCTTCAACCTCGCGAAGATCATCGTGGGCTCCGAAGGCACGCTCGCGCTCATTACCGCCGCCAAGATCAACCTGGTGCCGCTACCGAAGGAAAAGGCGGTGCTGACGATCGAGTTCGACGAGCTGCTCGATGCGCTCACCGCGACGCCGGTGATTCTTCGTCACAAGCCGTCGGCCATCGAGGTGATGGACGGATTCATTCTCAACCACGCGCGAGAGAATCCGGCGATGGACCGGATGCGCCGCGCCATCCTGCAGACCGACAACCCGGGCGCACTGCTGTGCGTCGAGCTGTATGCCGACCGGGCCGATGAGCTGCCACCGCGGCTCGATGCCATCGAGCGCGATCTCGCCGCGTTCAAGTGCGTGTACCGCAGGGCGGTCGCACCGCCCGATCAAGCACGCATCTGGAGCTTCCGCGAAATGTCGCTCGGGCTCTCGATGGCGATGAAAGGCGATGAGAAGTCGCTGTCGTTTGTCGAAGACACCGCGGTCAGACCCGAAGTACTACGCGACTACATCGACGAGTTCCTGGCGATGATTCGCCGGAATGGCAGTTCGTCGGGCGTCTATGCCCACGCCTCGGTCGGCTGCCTGCACGTGCGACCGGTCGTCAACATGAAGACCGAGGAAGGCGTCGCGCGCTTTGTAGCGATCGCGACGCAGAGCGCTGATCTGGTGCTGAAGTACGGTGGGGCGTTATCGGGCGAACACGGCGACGGCCTGGTGCGCGGCCCGTTCATGGAGAAGATGTTCGGTGCCACGCTGTATCAGGCGTTCCGCACCGTCAAGCAGGCCTTCGACCCGCACGGCGTGTTCAATCCCGGCAAGATCGTCGACACGCCGCCGCTCACGGCGAACCTCCGCTACGGCGCCGCCTACCGCACGCCCGATCCCGCAACCTACTTCGACTACACGGAGTACGGCGGATTTGGCCGCGCGGTGGAGATGTGCAGCGGCGTTGGCGCGTGCCGCAAGAAACTCGAAGGGACGATGTGCCCGTCGTACATGGCGACGCGGGACGAACGGGACACGACGCGAGGCCGGGCCAACACGTTGCGCCTGGCGATGAGCGGACGGCTGGCCGAGGCGGGCCTTGGCGAGGAGGGCGTGCTCGAGGCGCTCGAGCTGTGCCTGGAGTGCCGCGCGTGCAAGGCCGAGTGTCCCGTGGGCGTGGACGTCGCCCGGTTCAAGAGCGAGTATCTCGCCAAACATTGGAAGACGCACGGCATCCCGATGGGCAAGCGCGTGCTCGGTAACGTACGTGCGCTCTCGGAAATCGGAAGCCGGTTCGCGCCCTTGTCGAACCGCGTCGCCGCCAGCGGCATCGGGCGGTGGATGAACGAGCGGCTATTCGGCATCGATCGCCGCCGTACGCCGCCGGCGTGGGCAAAGCAGACGTTCGAGTCGCGGTTTGTGCCAAAGACGGGTGGGGCGGGTGGGGCGACCAAGGTGGTGCTCTTCAACGACACGTTCACCAACTACAACGATCCGGAGATCGGTGTCGCCGCCGTGCGGGTGCTCGAGGCCGCCGGCGCCGCGGTGCGGCTCGAGCCGCATGTGTGCTGCGGGCGTCCGCTGATCTCGACAGGCCAGCTCGACGAGGCACGCGCGCTCGCGCAAGGTAACGCGGACGCGCTCTACGAGGCCGCCTCGCGCGGCGACCGCATCCTGTTTCTCGAGCCGAGCTGCCTGTCGGCCGTACGTGAGGACGCGCCGGCGTTGCTGCGTGGCGAGGCGCAGCAACGGGCACGCGTGGTAGGTGAGGCCAGCATGCTGTTCGAGGACTACCTCGAGAAGGAGCTGGCGGGCGGGCGGTTGACGCTGCCGCTTCGGAGCGGTCCCTCCGCCGTGGTGCTGCACGGACACTGCCATCAGAAGTCGATGGGCCTGCTGCCAACGGCCAAGGCCCTCCTGTCGAGAATTCCCTCGTGTACGGTTGTCGATCTCGATTCGGGCTGCTGCGGCATGGCCGGATCGTTCGGCTATGCGAAGGACCATTACGACGTGTCGAAGCAGATCGGTGAACGGCGACTGCTGCCCGCGGCCCGGGCGCTCAAGCCGGGCGAGGTGCTCGCGGCGGCGGGCACGTCGTGTCGCCACCAGGTGGAGCATTTCGCGGGAGTGAAGCCCGAACATCCGGCGGTGCTATTGAGCCGGCTGATCGGATAGGCTCTTGGCGCACGGCTCAGCGGGGCGTACGGCTCAGGGCTGAGGGCTGAGGGCTGAGGGCTGAGGGAGAAGAGCATGGAAGCGACGCGCCCGCGAATTCAGGCGACCACGAAAGTTCTGATCCTGGTCTGCGCGATGTACTTCATCTCGTACATCGTCCGGCAGAACATCAGCACCGCGATTCTGGCGATCCGTCCCGAATTCGGGCTGACCAACACGCAGGCCGGATTCATCTTCTCGGCGTTCGGCTACCCGTATCTGCTCTTCCAGATCATCGGCGGCGTCACCGCCGACCGCTTTGGGCCTCGCCGCACCCTGTTTTTCAGCGGGCTGGTGTGGGCGGGTGCCACGGTGCTCACGGCATTCGCGTGGGACTACTACTCGCTGCTGTTCTCGCGCGTGCTGATGGGCTTCGGCGTCGGCGCCACGCTGCCCACCGCCACCCGGGCCATGCAGTACTGGGTCGAGTCGCGGAAGCGTGGCTTCGCACAGGGCATCACACACGCCTTCTCGCGGCTCGGCAACGCGCTGACGCCCTCGCTCATCGTCGGCTTGATGGCGGTGGTGACCTGGCGCGGATCGTTCGTCGTGATTGGCGTGGCGGGCTTCGTGTGGGTGGCGGTGTGGTCCTGGTACTTCTGCGACGATCCCAAGGATCATCCCGGGATCACGGCCGAGGAGCTGGCCCTGTTGCCGCCCCAACGGGCGAAAGGCCCGGCGCCGGCCGTGCCGTGGGGACCGCTCGTCTCGCGCATGTGGCCGGTGACGCTCACGTATTTCTGCTACGGGTGGTGCCTGTGGCTGTATCTGAGCTTCCTGCTGATCTTCTTCAGAGATAAGTTCGATCTCAGCACCAACGAAAGCGCGATGTTCGCGACGATCGTGTACACGATTGGCGCCATCGGCAACACCATCGGCGGCGTGGTGTCGGATCGCGTGCTGCACAAGAGCGCAAACGTCCGCCACGCGCGCATCGGTACGGCCGTGTTCGGGTTCGTCGGCGCGCTGGTCTCGCTGATGCCGATTCTCGTACTCGAGGACAAGATTCTGGTGGCGGCGTGCCTGTCGGCCGGCTTCTTCTTCGCCGAGATGGTCATCGGACCGATGTGGGCGATTCCGATGGACATCGCGCCGAAGTACTCGGGAACGGCGTCGGGGCTGATGAACTCGGGGTCGGCGCTGGCGGCGATCCTGTCGCCCGTCGTGGCAGGGTTCGTCACCGACCTGACCGGCGATCCGCAGTTGCCGTTCAAGATCGCCATCGGCGTGCTGATGCTCGGTGCCGCCAGCGCGTTTCTGATGCACCCCGAGCGCCAGTTCACCGAGCAGGTGCCGACCTCGCCGTCGGCCGGGGTCGCCGTCTCGCCAGGAACACCCTAGCGCCTTCCCGCCTGGCGACCCCTATGCCCCGGTCCACTGGGGCCGGCGTTTCGACAGGAAGGCCGTGACACCTTCCTTGAAGTCGGCGCTCATGTAGCACATCTCGATCAGGTCGGCGTCGCTTTCGGTGGGCCGGCGAGCGGCGAGGATCCGCCTGGTCATCTCCTTGGTGGCTCGGATGGTGAGCGGCGCGTTGCCGGCGATCTCACGCGCGGTCTTCAGCACCTCGGCCTCGATCGTGTCCCTCGGCACTACGCGGCCGATGAGGCCGATGGCCTGGGCCTCGGCCGCGGGCAACAGGCGCCCCGTGAACAGCATCTCTTTCGCCCGGGCCGGACCGATGAGGTCCACCAGCCGCGCGAACGTGCCCGTCGAGGCGCAGTTGCCGAGCGTGCGCGCGATCGGGATGCCAATCGACGAGTCGGGCGTCGCAATAGTCAGATCGCACGTGGCGGCGATGCCGCAGCCGGCTCCGGTGGCAAAGCCCTCAATCTGCACGATCGTCGGCTTGGCTACGAGGTCGAGCCGGCCGAGCACGCGGCTGATCCGCCGTTCGTACTCGATGGCGTCCGACGGCGTGTGGAAGCTCTGGAACTGCGAGATGTCCGTGCCCGAGACGAAGGCCTTTCCGCCAGCGCCCTTGAGGACGAGCACGCGCAGGGCAGGGTCGGCGTCGACACGTTCGCACGCGGCCACCAGCGCGTCGTACATCGCCCAGGTCATGGCGTTTCGCGCCTCGGGGCGGTTGAACGTCAGAATGGCGAGCGGCGGCTCGATGTCAAAGAGGGTCTCGGGGCTGGACATGCAGAAGTCTTATCACATCGTGATTGAATAGGACCGATGCCTCCGAGTCATCCGCCAGGCGCCCTGCACGGTCTTCGCGTGATCGACGTCACGCAAGTAATGGCCGGCCCGTTCTGCTCCATGCTGCTTGCCGACCTCGGCGCCGACGTGATCAAGGTCGAGCCACAGTCGGGCGATTCCACGCGGACGATGCCCGGGGCCGTCGGCACCGACAGCCCGAGCTTCAACGCCGTCAACCGCGGCAAGCGCAGCGTGGTCGTCAACCTGAAGACGGCGGCCGGCGTGGACATCCTCAGGCAGCTCGCGGCGTCGGCCGATGTGCTGGTCGAGAACTATCGGCCGGGCGTGATGGAGGCGCTGGGTCTCGACTACGGTCGATTGTCGGCGTCCAACCCGCGCCTGATCTACGCGTCCATCTCGGGCTACGGGCAATCGGGGCCGATGAAGAACAAGGGCGGCTTCGACCTCGTCGCGCAGGGCGTCTCGGGCATCATGTCAGTGACAGGCGAGCCGGGTGGCGCGCCCGTCAAATCGGGCATTCCGCTGACCGACCTCGGGGCGGCGCTATTTGCGACGGTCGGCATCCTGGCGGCGCTCGAGCATCGCCACCACACCGGTCTCGGGCAGCACGTCGACACGTCGCTGCTCGACGCGGGCGTCGGGTTGTCGGTCTGGGAGGCCACACAGTACTTCTCGGGACGCGGGATTCCCGAGCGACTCGGGTCGGCGCACCGGATGAGCGCGCCCTATCAGGCCTTCCGCTGCGCGGACGGCTTCATCACGATCGGTGGCGCCAACGACCGGACGTTTGCGCGTTTATGCGATGTCCTGGGCCACCATGAGTGGATCGAGGCGCCCGAGTTCAAGACCGACGGGCAGCGAATCGCGCATCGGGCCGAGCTGGCCTCGAGAATCGAGTCGATCACCACGACGCAGCCGCGGAGCCACTGGCTGGCGCTCTTCGACGCCAGCAGCATCCCCTGCGGGCCGATCAACGACTACGAACAGGTGTTTCAGGATCCGCAGGTGATCGCGCGGGAACTGGTCGTGGAGGTCGAGCACCCCACCCTGGGCGCGATTCGGGCGCTCGGCTCGCCGATCAAACTGAGCGCGACGCCGCCAAACGTGCGGCGGCGAGCGCCGCTGCTCGGGGAACACACGCAGGAAGTGCTGCGCGAGATCGCAACTAACGAGTAGGGGCGAGCGCGTCCGCGGCGAGGGTCTCCATCGCTGCCAGGACGCCGCCGGGTTTGTGCGCGGTGCCCGCGAGGGCCAGGCCCATCTCCACGCCGGCGAGCGTGCCCGCGAGCATCAGGTCGTTGAAGTCGCCCAGGTGCCCGATGCGGAAGATCTTGTCCTTGAGCTTGCCGAGACCCGTGCCGAGCGACATGTCGAAGCGATCGAGCACGACCTGGCGGAATGCGTCGGCGCCGCGGCCCTCGGGCATCATGACCGCCGTTAGCACCGGGCTGTACTCGACGGGATTCTGCACCACGATCTCCAGGCCCCACGCTTTGACCGCCGCGCGCGTGGCGCGTCCGAAGCGCTCGTGCCGCGCCAGGATGTTATCCAGCCCCTGTTCCTCGAACATGCGGATGGCTTCCCGCAGCCCGTAAAGCAGGTTGGTCGACGGCGTGTACGGGAAGAAGCCCGCCTTATTGTCTCGGAGCATCGAGTCCCAGTCCCAGTAGGCGCGAGGCATCTTCGCAGTCTTCGACGCGGCGAGAGCCTTCTCGCTGACCGCATTGAAGCCCAGGCCGGGAGGCAGCATGAGGCCCTTCTGGGAGCAGCTGATCGTGACGTCCACGCCCCAGTCGTCGTGGCGGTACTCGATGGATCCGAGCGACGAGATGGTGTCGACGAGCAGGAGGGCCGGGTGCCGCGCGGCGTCGATCTGGCGGCGCACATCGGCCACGCGGGTCACGGCACCGGTCGACGTTTCGTTGTGCACAACGGCGACGGCCTTGATCCGGTGCTGCCGATCGTCGGCCAGCTTCGCGTAGACCGCAGCCGGGTCGGCACCGTGGCGCCAGTCGCCTTCGACGAAGTCCACTGCAAAGCCCAGGCGAGTCGCCATTTCCCGCCACAGCGTCGCGAAGTGCCCGGTTTCGAACATCAGGATGGCGTCGCCTGGCGACAACGTGTTCACGAGCGAGGCTTCCCACGCACCAGTACCCGATCCCGGATAGACGATCACCGGCCCGGCCGTCTGGAAGATCGGCTGCAACCCCGTGAACACTTCGCGCCCGAGCGCCGCGAAGGCGGGCCCGCGGTGATCCATCGTCGGCTGCGCCAGCGCGCGCAGGATGCGGTCCGGCACGTTGGTCGGACCAGGAATTTGGAGAAAATGGCGACCGCTTCTGCTCATTCGATCCTCTAATCGGAATTGATGATTGGCGATTGAACGATTGGTGACTGTTGTCGATTGTCGATTAATGGATTGTCCGAATCAATTGATCCACTGTCGAGATCAATAACCCGATTGCTCGAGTCGATCAACGGGTTCGAGCGGATTCAAGCAATCGCCAATCACCAATCAAGTCCTCACATCACCAATCGCCAATCATCAACAGTCTTCAATCATCAATCTGCAATCATCAATTCAATTTGTCGCGTTCCTCGTCGCCGGCCGGTAGGTCTTCGTAAAGTTGTTGCGCGTGTTCGTCACCGAGAAGGTGCCGTCCGACTGCGCCGTCACCCTGAAATAGTTCGCCTTTCCATTATGGACCGGTGCGGGAGGCGCCTGCTGGCCTGGGAGCGGCGGCGTCCAAG
>Ga0184628_10000675_pt1 | contig 17683 bp, 18 predicted proteins | sample PLM4_5_b1_FD_133149 | JGI IMG/M metagenome (GOLD analysis project Ga0184628, IMG submission 133149) | Groundwater sediment microbial communities from an aquifer in East River, Colorado, USA - PLM4_5_b1 | ecosystem: Environmental > Terrestrial > Soil > Riparian zone | place: USA: East River... | reverse complement strand
TGGCGTCGACTACGCCGAGGGACTTACCGACCTGACCATAAACACCGGCGGTCAGTGCAAAGGTCATTACCAGAGCTACGAACAGTAAACGATGCTTCATGGACCTGCCTCCTTATTTGAAACCTAAAACGTTTTGAAGTTACGAACTCCCGGATCTAGGACGCTATTTGTCCCTGGAATTCGCCGGATGGCGAAAGGCGTACGCCAGGCCCAGCAGGCCCAGTTGCACCATAACACCCGGCGCCAGCGCCGGCGGCGCCTTCGACGTCATCACCTTCTTGAACAGAGCAAACCCGGCGAGAGCCGGATCGACCTCCGTCTGAAATTCCGCGCTCCCCCGATAGTGCAACCCGACGCCGGCCGCACCTGCCAGGATGAACGCCAGCATACTAACACGCATGGCACGCAGGCTGGATGGCGTCGCCGATACAAGATGCCAGCCAATCACGAGCATACCCACTGTCATGAGGACAAGCGGTATGAGCTGCAAGACACCCTCGTCGTGACTCAGCAGCAACAGCTCAGCCATCGTGCCAATTACTCCCAAGGCGAGGATGGCGAGTATGATCCTGCGCATCGAGCCAAGCGTTGTTCTGGGCTCTACAGAATTCGCGGAAGACACACAGGAAGTTTAATCGCCACCGTTGAAATACCGCAGTAATAATGTCGAAGGGGACGTAGCCAGTGCTGTCCAGGTTAGAGAGATGTTTCGGCCGGCCATCTTTTGATGGTGCACCTCCCTTCGGGAGAGGGCTCGCCCGAAACATCTCTCCGCTTCGAGGCCTGGAAAGCATTGATGTAACTTCACCTGCGGAAAGTCGAGGCGTGAAGCCGTGCTAGATTCTACCGTAGGACAGACAGTTCATATGAAAACCGAACAACAGATCCGCCGGCCGATCGTCGTGTTCACCGACGGGGCTGCAAAAGGGAATCCAGGACCGGGCGGGTGGGCAGCTGTCATTGCGGCGCCCGAAGGCTGGGTTCGAGAATTCGGCGGTGGATTGCCGCACACGACGAACAACCGCATGGAGCTCACGGGGCCGATCGAGGCTCTTGCACATTTGAAAGCAACGTCAGGACGCCTCGCAGTCTATACGGATTCGACGTATGTGATTCGAGGCATTTCGGAATGGATAGCCAACTGGCAGCGCCGCGGATGGAGAACGGTGGACGGCAAAGATGTCCTGAACCGGGAACTCTGGGAACGATTGTGGAACCTGGTTCAGGATCGAACGGACCGTATCGACTGGCACTACGTCCGAGGTCACACCGGTATTCCTGGCAACGAGCGCGTGGACGAAATCGCAAATGCGTTCGCGCTCCAGAACGACCCGGGGTTGTATGAAGGTCCGATAGCAGACTATGGCGTCAACATACTCGACATCCCCAGCGACACCGGTCTGCCTCAAGCGTCCGGTAATCGTTCTTCAGCATCGGGTAAGAACAAAAAACCGTTTTCGTATCTCAGCGTAGTCGATGGCGTGCCGATGCGGCATGCAACCTGGCCGGAATGCGAACTACGCGTGAAAGGCCGATCCGGCGCGCGTTTCAAGAAAGCCCTGAGCGCGGCCGACGAGGTCGAGATCCTGAAAGCCTGGGGTGTTCGACCAGGGGAACGAGGGGCCTGACCGGATTTACTTGCTGTCCTTCAGCTGCTGATACACCATGCGGACGAACCGATCCGCGCTCGTACCGTTTCCGGCCGGAAGCAGACCGCCAGGAACCTTCGCGTCGTAGGGCGCGGTCACTTTCGCGGCCAGAACTTCCGCTTCGGTCTTGCCCTGCGCAATCAGCTGCTGAACCTTCGCCTGCACACCCAAAATCATGTCGCGGTACGGCACGATATCCGTTCGATGAATGTACGTGCCGTGTCCCGGAATCAACTTTGTATCGGGCCCCGCGATCTTCGTGGTCAGATCCAGAGCTTCGAGCGCGCCTTTCAGAGAGCCGCCATTGGCGACATCGATAAATGGATATCCAAAGTTGCGATAGAAATCGCCAACCATAATGGCGTCTGCGTTCACGAATCGAATCATCGTATCGCCGCCTGTATGCGCGGCCCGCACAGGAATCAATTCCACAGTCTCACCGTTCATTCGAAACTTTAGCGGATCACCCATCCCGTAGGTGATGACGGGAAGTCTCGCGGGATCCCCTCCCTGCGTACGCAGCATCCCCTGGCGGAGTTCTTCACGAGCAAAAATAACAGCGCCGAGTTTGGCAAACGTCGCGTTGCCGGCGGTGTGGTCGGGATGAATATGCGTATTGACAAGGAAGCGAATAGGCCCCGGATCAATCTTTCTCACGGCCGAAAGCACCTTGTCCCCGATCTGCAGATATTGCGCGTCGACCATGAAGATGCCGTCTGGCCCGGCGAGTACACCGATCCGTCCGCCGGCGCCATCCGGATGTCCGGGATCCACGTTCTCGGAACCCGACAACATATACAGATTCGGCGCGATCTTATCCGTGAGGATTTCGATCTTGTCATACGGAATCGTTTGTCCCTGCCCGAGAAGGCGGACTGAAAGTACGACCACCGCCGATGCGGTGAAGAAATAGTGCAACATCAACTTCATGTTCATGGAAGTTTCTCCTTCACTTCGTTGCGGCCCGTAACTTTGCCGCTTCGGTGCAATTCTGAACGACCGCAAAGTAGCGTGCGACCGCTTCCCTGCCCACTTCGTACGGATTAGTTGCGCCCGGCTTACGGGCGGCAGCAGTGTGCGCTCTGAAATACCCGTTGTCGAACTCGGTATGATTCGTCATCAGCACGGTTGCGCCGAAATCGGCGGCAGCCTTCGCCATCTTCTTCGACGATGCAAGGTAACCGTCGTAGTACGCGGCATCGCTGTTGAACGGGATGGCCGTCCCGCCGACGTAGGCGATGCGCATGGGCTTGCCATTGTCTTTAACTTCAAACAGAAAGGAGAGTGTCCCCGGAGTATGGCCCGGCATGGTGATAATCTGAACCGAGGCGTCACCCACAGAGATCTTCATGCCGTCAGTACCTGCAATGTCGCGTTTCGGCTTGCCACCGGCGTGGTTGGTCGACCGGTCCACCGCGTCCCAGTCTTCGGCACCGTATACGAGATGAACACCAGGAATCTCATCCTGAAGCAATTTGGCGCCACCGTCGTGATCGGCATGGGCATGCGAGAGGATGACGTATTTGACCTTGCGGCTATCCAGGCCAAGCTTTTTCATGCCACCAATGATTTCGTCGGGCGCCGCATAGTCGTACAACGCTTCGAGAATAATGATGCCGTCGCTGCCGACGATCGCCCAGGCGCTGTGAACTTTGGTGCCGAGAAAGTAGAGGTTGTCTGCAACTCTGGCGGGTTCCGCGTACCAGGTCTCCCTCGCGGGAACTCCGCCGCGCGCCGCGGGCGCGGCTGGCGCTGTGGCGCTCTCGCCTCTTGCGGGAGCCGGAGGTGGCGGAATGCACAGGCGAAGGAACGTGCCAGACCATTCGAGCCCCGCAGCATTCTTTGCCGCACCGACAAGACCGTCAATGGTGGCGGGCGTCGTCTGTGCCCGTGCAATGCCGACTGCGGCAAGGATTACACCAACGCCGATCCTGACTGAAAGTGGCTTCATCATTACAATTCTCCGTAGTGGGTTTGATGCCGAATTTGCCGCAAGCATAGGATTGTCGAGACACAATACGGTAGGATTTTCGTAGTTATGTGTGTGTCCTCGGATCTGTGTCATGTCCGCAGGCTTTGGAATCCTGCATTCCCGCAAATATTCCCGCGGTCTTCGGTGAGGAACTGATTACCCTGTAGTGCGTGACCTCACTGCTGTCGATACTGATTTCCGATGTTGCTCCGATCTTCGTCATTGCCGGAATAGGATTTCTTTTGGAACGGCGTCTTGGCGGAAGCGTGAAGGTGTTGTCTTCCATTTCGTTCAACGCGCTGTCGCCGTGCCTGGTTTTCACACAACTTGCAGGGTCATCGATGAGCGCCGGGGACGCGGGCCGGATGGCAGCGTTCTGCCTGCTTCTGACGGCAATTATGGGATTCATCGCGCGTATGGTGGGATCGCCTCTACACCTCGGAGGAAAGACACGAACAAGCTTTATCCTCACTGTCATGTTTTCCAACAGCGGAAATTTCGCACTGCCCGTAATTCTCTTTGCGTTTGGGCGCGAGGGCCTCGCTCACGCGAGCATCTATTTCGTAACCAGCGCGGTTGTGGTCTACACCGCTGGGGTCTTCATTGCAGTTCATGGCGGACATGGGTTTCAAAAGGCGATGTCCGGAATGGTGCGGGTTCCGTCTCTTTATGCCCTGGCTGCGGCGTTCATCTTTCTGGTGACACGCACGACTATCCCGATTGCGATCATGCGTCCCATCGGGATGTTGAGCGACGCAGCGATTCCGATGATGCTTCTCGTTCTTGGGATGCAGCTCAAGCGGGCGACCTTTCCGGAACGCCCTTCGGCGGTCCTGGTTGCTGTCGCCTTGTCGCTGCTTGTCGCGCCCGTTATCGGTATCACGCTCTCCGCGTTGCTGGGTATGACGAGCCTGGCGCGTGACGTCGCCATTGTGGTATCCGCCATGCCGGCTGCCGTCGTGACGACCGTTCTGGCTCTGGAGTTCGACCTCGATTCCGCATTTGTCACCAGCGTTGTGTTTGTATCCACCCTTCTCAGTCCACTGACGCTCGTGCTGCTGATCGCATACCTGAAGGGATAGCTCGGGAGCTGCAGCAGAGGAAGAATTTGCGCTTTCGATCGCCTGACGTAAGATACGCGATCATGAACCCTGGTTCCTCCCGTAGTGAAACCCAGGAACATTGGTGGAATTCATGGGAATTCCATCCACGCTCCTTTATCTCCAATGGTTAGAAAAGCCGACCACAGCAAGACGCCACGCAACAAAATCCCAGGCCCACTTGTGGGCCAGACGCTGCAGATTCGCGTGCTGGGAGAATTTCAGATTTTGAAGGGAAGCACGCAGCAGCACCTTCCCAAATCTCGCAAAACACGAGCACTGTTGGCATACCTTGTTCTTACAGGTCGACGTCACCGCCGAGAGCGGCTGTGCGACTTGCTGTGGGACGTGCCCGACGATCCCCGTGCTTCACTCCGATGGTCATTGAGCAGGTTGCGACCGTTCGTCGATGCGCCCGGCCACGTGCGGATCGTTGCCGGCCGTGAGCATGTACTCTTTGATCCTGAATCCGCGACTGTCGACCTGTTCGAAATTCGAAGGGAGCTTGCCGGAGGCGCCGATGTCCTCTCTACAGAACGTCTGATCGATCTTGCGGGAGAATTTCGCGGAGAACTCCTGGAAGACTTCGCAATTTCCGACCTGCGGGACTTCGAGTCCTGGCTGCTCACGGAAAGGCAAACGGCGAAGCGGACACGCGCCACTCTTCTCCATGTCCTGGTGAACAGGCTATATGCCGAGGGTCGGAATGAAGCGGTGCCGTATGCTCGAAAGCTCATCACGGCAGACCCCTATTCGGTTTCTGCTCACGCCATGTTGATTCGTGTTCTATCTGCTACCGGTCACCGGGAGGAGGCGGAGCGCCAACACGAAATCAGTGTCAGGGAGTTCAACGATGCAGGTGAACAGGAGCTCAAGAGGTTGACCGAAGCGCTTTCTGTTCGTCGATCGACGATCGATCCGGATCTTGTGGGCCAGAAACCCGGGACACGGCTCGAACAACAGATCCGCTTCTGTACCACAAGCGATGGAGTACGCATTGCATATGCTTCAGTGGGAGATGGACCGCCGTTGATGAAGACAGCGAATTGGCTCAACCATCTCGAATAATGCAGGAAGGATAATGAGTCCGATTGTGGGAACGCAATTAGAACTTCATCTCGACTGCGAACACAAACGATGGCTTGTCCGCGTCAGGATTGAAGGCATAACCGGTAAAGTTCAATCGCTTGAAAGAGACGCCCGCGACCAGGCCGCGCTGAATGTCGCGATCGGTTTTGTACGCGCGAGTCCGTTGCGTCACCAGGCCAAACCGAAACCAATCCACCGGCACCAGAGTCAGTTCCGACCAGTTGTAGAAAAAACTGTCCTCATGATTACCCGTGTCCGCGACGTACTCATTTTCGCTGTAGAGTTCGAGCTTCCACCAGGCCAGTGATCCCTTGAAGCCAGGAGCAATGCCAGTCGTGTCACCAAATACGCCGCCGATGATCGGCGTCAATTCCCACTGCACTGTTTTTCCGCCGCTGAAGTTGTAACCGAACCAAATGGAACCGGTGTCGAGACTTTCGTAGTTGTAGCGAGCTTCAAGGTGAAGCCACCCGCGATCGGCGTTGAAGTTGGGCTGCACGTAATTGCTGTCGGGAACGATGTAGGTGTAGGCCGAGGCGGAGAAAGACCAGGCAGTCTTCGTGTTTTCTGTCGCCGCCGTTGGAGCAGGGGGCGCCTGCGCATGGCAGTTGCCCCCAGCCAAGACAACGGTTGCCGCGACAACGGCAAATGACCGGACAATCCACATCTGGAATTGACGAGAAAGTGCCATTGATCGCTGCCTTCAGATCACGGCCTTCGATTTGGACAAAGCCTGAACCTCAGAGCCCGACGATAGCAGAACCTCAATCCAGCTGACCTTTCCTGTTTCATCCGTACCTGTCTGTAACCTCTCCAGGGCTGACCGCATTCACGCGGAACGAGCCGATAAGACGCTGAATTTCAGGATCTCTGCGCGAACGCCTGAGCGCCCTTTGCAATGGCGCGGACTCCAGATCCGGCGGTAAGCATCGCAATTCCGATGAATAGCAGCTTGATGCCCAGGAAGACTCCGATCGCCCAGCCACCCGACAGAGGATACTGTTCCCACATCATGATCCCGAGAAGGATCGAGACGACGCCGCCAACGATCATCCACAGTCGACCGGCCTGGGCGCCGAGCCGGAAGGCTCCAGCGATCTCTGCCACTCCATCTGCGATTAGATAAATCGCGATCAGGACTGTCAGAAATCCAAATGCAAACAGTGGATCGGATACCAGCGAGAGGCCACAGAGCAGCGTCAGGCCGCCAATCGCGAATGCCAGCAAGCCGGTGCCGAAACTGCCCGCGCCAAACGCCCACATCATTCTGAGAATTCCAGCAACAATCACGAGTATGCCAACCGCCACCACGATCGATACGCCGGTGATGAGCGGTGCCGCGATGGATGCAAGCCCCATGATGATGGTGATCACGCCAAACGCCGTCATCCCACGTCCGACGGACTGGACTTCTTTTGCAATTTTGCCCATGATTTTCTCCCTGTTTTTGAACGGTTGTTTTTAGCTGGGTGTTTGCGCAGCCATTATTTCAGGGAACTCTATAGGTGGAGTCCGAGGCCGGGTACTGTCAATACTCACAGGTAGGGCTCACAGGTAGGGATGGAAAAGAAGAATCGGATTGCCCCAGAACCCTGTCGCTGGATTTCAGTGGTGGTGTCGGATAGCACTTCCTATGTTGGGGCTTTGTCGAAGGCCACAACGTTTAGTGCCCTCACTTTTCGTCACGGGCTACACGGCTATTGTGCAGGAATGTCAACAAAGCAACCGTTAGTCGTCGCCTTCATCCGCAGCGCTCTCAACTCGGCCAGAAGAGCTGCTCTCGTCCCGGCATGCTGGGAATCATCGTAGAGATTGGTCGTCTCCCAGGGATCGCGTTCCAGGTCGAACATCTGCCAGGCGGTCCCGCTATAGAGCAACTTGTAGCGCTGGTCGCGAATGGCAAATTGTTTCATACCAGCGCCGGTGTTCGCACACAGTTCGGTGAAGGAATACTTTCGGCCGGTCGTGGCCTGGTCTTTACTCAACAGGGGTACGACGCTGTAGCTGTTGTTAATCGTGTTGTTTGTTAGTGGAACCCCCGCCAGTTCGGCGATCGTCGCGTAAATGTCGGTAGCGGTCACCAGGTGGGACTCCCGGCCTTTGCGTGTGACGCCTGGGCCCGCGACGACCAGAGGAACACGGACACCCCCTTCATAAACGGATTGCTTGGAATTCCGGATTCTGGCTGCGACATCCTTGACGGAAGCGGGCGTCCCGTTATCACCCATGAAAATGATCACCGTATTGTTGAGCTGTCCGGCCTGGTCCATAGCCCGGAACAGCCGGCCAATTTCCGTATCGAGCGCCTGTATCATCGCCTGATACACGGGGATGGCTCCGTTGTAGACGGTTGGCGAGCCGGCAGGGCGTGCGCCGACGTCCACGGTAAACAGATTTGCCGGCGGCACCTGAAAGCCATCACTTGGCGCAGTGCCGTGCGGAGCGTTGTAAGGCAGGTAGACAAACCAGGGATCGTTTCCGTTCTGTCCTCGAATGAAATCGATAGCGAAGTCCGTTAGTAACGTCGTCGAATAGACGGTTGTAGTTGCCGATGCTGCGGTGCTGCTATCCAGAGTCCAGTTGTAGTAATTGGTAATGTGGGAACCAAGGAAACCCTTGAACAGGGGAACGCCGGTTTCCTTCACCACATGATTCATCCCTACGGGGCCGGCGGCGGCGCCGGCCAGATGCCATTTGCCGAACACGCCCATGTTGTAGTGCGGAGTCGATGTCGATGCTGCCAGGAGTTCAAATATCGATGTCGTGCTTCCCGGAAGAATATTGCCGACCGTGGTCACTCCCGTATTGTGGCCATACAGTCCGCTGAGAAGAGCGCCGCGTGTGGGCGAGCACAAAGGTGAGGCCCAGACGTTGTCGAATACGATTCCCCTGGATGCGAGTGCGCTCAGAGTCGGAGTGGGCGCCTGACCCAGGGCAGAAGGAGCACTGGCGTTATACAAAGAAGGATAGAGCGGAGAAGCCTCTGATCCCATGTCGTCCGCCAGAATAAACAGAATGTTGGGACGGGTTGCCCTGCCAGCCGCCGCTGGAGTCTGTGCTCCGGGATGCGGAAGTGCCGTGAGAGACGCCTGTACCGCCAGAACAAGAATCACCAGGCAGATTTTTTTCATTTGGAACCTCCGGTCGAATGCGCGACATCTTATCGCGAAGCGGCGTGGAGGCAATATCAAGATTCCTGGGTCCAGCTCATGCGCTTACGAAGTCCGGTGATATGCGCGGTGTGATGTCGTCCATGCCAGGCGTAAATCGAAGCGTTGACGTCCAGCGCCAACAGGCCACGTTCGGGATGATTGAACTTTCTCTGCCATTCCAATTCTGTCAGCGACTCGAACAGTTGAACCCAGCGGGCATGCAAGCCATCCAACAGCGATAGCGATGGCTCGAGCGGCCCGGATTTCGCGTCCCTGATCCCGGCCCACAGGTTCTCATCGTAAGGCATGATTGTTGGTTCACTCAGTGTCAGCGCGAATTTAGTCCGGATATAAGAGTGCATGTGACTGTCTGCGAGATGGTGCACGACCTGTCGTACCGTCCACCCTCCCGGACGGTATGGCGTATCCAACTGGCTGTCGGACAACCCTTCGACAGCGTCGCGAACCCGGCCCGGCGTATCCGCAATGTCGAGCAGAATCAGTTTGCGGCTCTGCGAGCCGGGCTGAAAATGACCAATGGGATAACTCAAATCTGTTGCGCTCATGACTTCAGATTCTAACAGCACAGGATTGATGGCCGGTTTGAAAACGAATCTGCGATGTCCGGGTGCATAAGCAGCTCTATCGCTGTGTGGAAGGGATGGACCTTCGGGTGGCACATCACGCGCCGCGAATCACTCCGGTAGTCCTGTCGAAGCAGTTACTGCCAGTTTGTCGAACAATCCGGGCCACTCCCGGGGAATTCCGACTTTTTGGCCAGGAGCGCAGACTGAACCTCAAGCCTGTATTGCATAACCTCAGGATTCGACGGATGCACAACTCCTGGCTAGAATGGAAGACGGACTGCAATAGACTCTGGAGGAGATGAAGATGCGAAGGAGTCCGTCACGTTCATGGTTCATCTGGATTCTGGCTGGCCTGTCGCTGCTGCTCACTCCGGTGATCGGCGCGTTGCAGGCCCAACTGGACGAAAGGTTTGATCATGGGCTCATCGGTTACTCAAAGAAGACCCCAACCGATGCGGTGGCCCGCCTGCAGAGCCGCATCGATTCAGGCGAGGTCACTCTGGAATCCGACCCGCGTCTGGGCTATCTGCCCGCGATACTTCGCGCACTGGACATTCCCCTCTCCTCGCAAAGCCTGGTCTTTTCCAAAACCAGCTTTCAGTTCGCCCAGATTGTTCCCAGCCACCCACGGGCACTCTATTTCAACGATGAAGTCTACGTGGGACACGTACAGGGGAGCCGTCTGCTGGAGTTCGCTTCCGTCGATCCGAAGCTGGGAGCAGTCTTCTACACGCTCGATGAAGAGGAGAAAGGTCCGCCTCGATTTCAACGAGAGGTCTACTTCTGTCTGATTTGCCACGATTCCGCCACAATCACCGGCGGCGTTCCCGGGTTCATGACGTTATCCGTATCGCCAGACAAGGACGGCAATGCCATCCGGTCGGCTACATCCAACGCGATGAGCGATCAGACTCCATTCAATGATCGATGGGGCGGATGGTACGTTACTGGAACGCATGGAACACTGCGCCATCGTGGCAACATGGTTTTTGCTTCGGGCAATCCGGCGGCGGAACGGACGGACTGGTCGAGGGGCGCCAATCTTACCAAACTCGACGGACGGGTCGACATCGGCAGGTATCTCACGCCACATAGCGACATCGTGGCATTGATCGCATTGACTCACCAGACGCGGGTTCACAATTTGATAACACAAGCGAACTACGAAACGCTTCGCGCAATCCAGGACGAAGAGAGCGCTTACAGGGAAGTAAAGCGGCCCGGCGAGCGGTACTCGCGTATTACCGAAGAACGAATTCACGCTGCGGTGGAACCACTTCTTCGTGGCATGTTCTTCGCTAATGAAGCGCCACTGACGGATTCGGTTCGTGGCACTTCCGGATTCGCCGCGGACTTCGAGAAGAGTGGCGTTCGCGACCGCAAAGGACGGTCCTTGAAGGATCTGGATCTGAATCACCGTTTCCTTCGCTACCCGCTCAGCTATCTGATCTACTCACCATCGTTCGAGGCCCTTGCCGGCCCGGCAAAGGATTACTTCTATGAACGTGCCTGGACGATACTTTCCGGCGGTGATGCAGTGACCTTCCGGCATCTGTCCGCCGAAGACCGGGCTGCAATCCTCGAAATTCTGCAGGATACAAAACCGGACTTCGTCCGCGCGGCTCACAAATAGACGCGTCGTCCGGTTCTCACATAGACGTCCCTGGGAACCATCGCGTTGGATTTACTCAAGGAAGCTTGTTAAAGGCCACAGAGAAACTTCGACAGAAGCGTGTCTGCCCAGGCATTCCCCCATTTGCGGGTATCCGACTCCTGGCCGTCTTCGGGACACGCCGAGACAATTGCAGTGCGCCACTTTGCTGTAGGACCCAGCAACCCATGGAACCGGATCATATTCAGGCGAAGCACCGGAACTAATACGGCGAGCCGTGATTTCACCCATTCTCCTATTCTTGCGGTCCTATTCTTGCGGTGTCCTATTCTTGCGGTTGACAGGTTGGAATCGTTTTACGTAAGGTCAGGCGCATGGCGTCCGGTTCATTTGCAAAAATCCGCGGTCAGATTCCATATGGAACGTCTGTGGTTCTCGGCGCGCTTCCTATCGTTGCGATTCTCCTGCTGTGGTGGCTTTTTACATTGGGCGCCCCTGAGGAAAGAAGAATCGGGCCGACTATCCTTCCCAGCCCGGTCGAAGTTGTCCAAAGCATTCCGGAACTGGTTTTGAGCAAGGATCTGTTGCATCACGTCTGGGCCAGCGTTCGCAGAGTGGCATTGGGTTACGCTCTGGCCTTGATCATTGTGTTGCCACTTGGAATCCTGATGGGGGCTTTCGGCAGTGTCGGAGCAATATTCACACCTGCCGCTACGGCAAGCGCCTACATCCCGATTGCCACGCTTGTACCGTTGACAATGTCGTGGTTTGGAACCGACGAACTGCAAAAAGTCATGTTTCTGGCGATGGCTTTCGGAATTTATCTCCTGCCCATGGTTGTAAACGCCATCGAAGCGGTGCCCGATATCTACCTGCGCACCTCCTATACATTGGGCGCTTCACGCGTCGACGTCATTCGACGCGTCCTGATTCCAATCGCATTACCCGACCTTTGGCACGCGATGCGACTGGCATTCGGGGTTGGTTGGACCTATATCGTCCTTACCGAAGTCGTGGTCATGGTCGATGGCTTGGGATTTCTGATTCAGATTTCGTTCCGCCGCGGCCCGCGAGAACACGCGTATCTGGTGATTCTTGTCATCACCTTGATCGCATGGATTGCGGATCTTGCCTGGGAACGAATTGGACGCGTCCTATTTCCTTACCGGCGGCTTCAGTCGTGAGTGATTCGCGCTCTGTGACAGCGCCAATAGTCGAATTCCGCGGCGTGACATTACGATTTGGCAAGTTCACTGCCCTGCTCGACGTATCGTTCAAGGTCGAGAACGAGCTCAATAAAGGAGAATTCGTCTCCATGATCGGCCCCTCCGGATGTGGCAAATCAACGATTCTCAACCTCATTGCCGGATTTCTGCAACCAACGGAGGGAGAAGTCCTGGTCGATGGAAAGCCGGTGACCGGACCCGGAAGAGATCGGGGCATGATCTTTCAACAGTACAGTTCATTCCCGCATTTGACCGTGCTACAGAATGTTCTTTTTGGATTGGAGATCAACAAGGAGGACATCAACCTGGATCCGTCCGCACGTCTGGCTCGCGCCAGCGAGCTCATCGAACAGGTCGGTCTAAGCGGTCACGAGAGCAAATATCCGAATCAGCTCTCCGGAGGTCAACAACAGCGCGTCGCCATCGCCAGAACGCTTGCCACCGAACCGAGAATTCTTTTGATGGACGAGCCATTCTCTGCGCTGGATGAACCGACACGCCTGGAGATGCAGGAGCTTCTAGTCGGCCTGTGGCACCGCATTCAACCCACGATATTTTGTGTCACCCACAGCGTGAGCGAAGCGGTGTATCTTTCAGAGCGCCTGTGGATTTTTACGCAAACGCCCGGACAGATTGCATATGACATTCGTGAAGCCATTCCACCCTCTGTTGGTATCTCACCGCTGATGGCGCAGGAACGTCCCGAGTTCAAGAAGGCTGCCATGGTCGTGACCGAGGCCTTCCGGGGCGTGCTGGAGAATCCGGCTGCGAAACGCAAAGTGAAATCCCTATGAAGACGGACTTTTGGGATTACATTCGCGCGGCATTCAATGCGCGGCCCTCCGGCATGTTCGTGCCACCCAACTGGATTGGCATTGGCGCATTCGGATTCCTGGGTATTCTCAACCCCGGATTCTGGATTATCGGCATCGGCTGCGAACTCGCCTACCTTGGCTGGCTGGGAACTCATCCGCGTTTCCAGCGAATCGTCAATGGCGGCCGGTTGCTTGACGATCAGCGGCAGTGGCAGGAAAGACTCAGCGACTTGACCGGGCAGCTTCCAGCGGAAGATCAGCAGCGTTACCGTACTCTCGAAAGCCGTTGCAAGGGTATTCTCGAACAGCAGGTACGGGGCGCAACGATTTCTCCGGGCACGGAGGAACAGGGCGCAGGTCTCGGAAAGCTGGTGTGGATATACCTCCGGTTGCTCCTGACCCGGGAATCGATACGGAAGGTCATTCATGGTTCTCCAAATTCACCGGATGAAGAAGCACGAATGGATGATCGGATTGGCAAACTGCAGCAGCAGCTGAAGGATTCTGCCGTGGGCGATGATCTACGCAAGAGCCTGTCCGGACAGATCGAGATTCTTCAGCAGAGACTCGCCAAAAAGCGCGAGGCGGTGGAAAAGCTCGCATTCCTGGATGCGGAACTGACGCGCATCCAGGAGCAGGTGGAATTGTTGAGGGAGCAATCCGTCCTTGCTACAGATCCCGAGACCGTATCCCAGCGGATCGATCAGGTCACCACGACGCTCGGCGGCACCAATCAGTGGATTCACGATCAGCAGAAGATTTACGGCGCCATGGAAGACCTTCTCGCGGATCCGCCGCCGCTCACTGTACCCGGAGCAAAGGAATCACAATGACGAACCCATTGCCGGACTGGGCATCCCAGATGCGCGATCTGTTCCGATCCGGCTCGGTAGCTCAATTTCTCATCCATGGAAACATCTTCGATGTCGTGCCGGTTGAAGACGCCGCCGGGAAGCGGCTTCTTTCAGTAAAGGCGTTTCTTGAAGGAGTCATGTTTGAAAGCTACGACGTCGTGCTGGAGTACGACCGCAGCAGAGGCATACGTCCGATCAAGGGCGCCGAAGATTGGGGCGACTGGTTAACGCAGGTGCTGGGTAATGAGGCGTCCATGCAGCAAACGCGCGAACCCGGCGCCGCTCTTGAGCTGATCGACCGCTATCTGCTTCGCACGCTGAATCTGCAGGTGGTCCGGGGGCGCGAAGGAACTCCCCGAAAAATTGCCGTGATCATCGACTTTGCGGAATTCGTCGTGCCTCGGGGAGAAGCGATACAACTCAGCGGACCATTCAGCGCCAACATTGTGAAGGTGCTCGGTTGGGCGAACGACCCTGCCATCCTCCAGTCCAACATTGTCACCGTGCTTCTGACCGAAGGGTTGCACGACCTGAACCCTCTGGTCGTTGAAAATCCCCATATCGCGACTCTGAAGGTCCCATTACCCTCCGAACTCGAGATGCTCGCTTATCTTCAAACTCTCATCTCGACGCAGTTTCCAGAGCTTCCCTCGAAGTGCGAAGTGACGATCGAAGTTCTGTCGCGCCGTCTGACAGGATTGAGCCGTGTGGGGGCCCGGAGAATCCTTTCGACCGCATTGACCAATGGCCAGTCGATCACGGCTGCCTGGCTCATGCGAATGAAGAAGGAAATGATTGAACGCGAATGTCAGGGGTTGTTGGAGTTTCTCGAATCGCCCTTTACTCTGGACCATGTTTCCGGCCTCGATGCGGTAAAAACCTGGCTCCGTGAAGATACGCAGCTGCTTCGGCGTGGAATCATGAACGCGCTTCCGATGGGCTACCTCATCACAGGGCGCATCGGAACCGGCAAGACGTTTATCGTTCAATGCTGGGCGGGCGAACTGGGTGTTCCTTGCGTCGTCTTCAAGAATTTCCGGGATCGCTGGGTAGGGGCAACGGAATCCAATCTCGAGAAAATATTTTCGGTTCTGCATGCGCTCGGGCAGGTTGTGGTGTTTGTGGATGAAGCGGATCAGGCAGCAGGAAAGCGTGGTGGGGAAGACGGCGACAGCGGGTTGTCGGGCCGTGTCTACGCCATGCTTGCAAAGGAGATGTCGGACACACGCAATCGCGGCCGCATCGTATGGGTCTTCGCGACCTCCCGTCCGGATCTTCTCGAGGTCGATTTGAAACGGCAGGGCCGTTTGGATGTCCATATCCCCTTGTTTCCTCCCCAGACTCACGACGAAATGCAGTCGCTGTTGCTGTCCGTTGCAAAAAAGCTCCATTTTCCGATGGAGGTCACGGATATCCCGCCCCTTCCCGATGGAATTGTTCTGGGCGGCAATGAAATCGAAGGTATCTTCGTTCGGGCTTTACGCTTGTTTGAACTGCAGAAGGAACCTCGCTCTTCCCTGCGGGATATCATGGGAAGTGTATTCAAGGACATACGTCCGAATGCCCATACCCGCAAACTCGAATACATGGATCTGGTTGCGGTGAAGGAATGCACCGATTCCAGTTTCCTGCCTCTTCAATACCGGAATTTGACTCCTGAAGAATTGGAACACCGGATCGAAGAATTACGTAGATTTGTATAAGACATGGATCTAATCGGCATTTTGCGAAAACTTGGGGATCGCGTCGGGATCATCGAGATGTCGTCCGCTGAAAAAGAGGCCTCGGCTCCTGCGAAAATTCAGACGCGGACCATTACTCTTTCCGAATTGATGATGACCGTTCAAATCTCCGATGTGCACGAACTGGCAGAGCGTCCCGCCGACTTGTCAGTCCCCTTTGAAGACATTTTCAAAGCCGCCGGACATGATGCGGAGAAAGCGGGCTGGACCGTGGAACGCTTGCAGGAATTCCTGAATAGTGATCGAATTCGGAAAATGAGTCGCGACGATGCGCAGCGTGCGACGCTCCAGATGCTGACTGAGGAAAACGTCGATGCAGCGGACATTATCAAGGACGCAATCTTTCGCGATCAGGCATTGGATGCGTTTGAAGACTCCATATCCAAAAAAAGACAACGCTGGCGCGCGGATCAGCAACAATTGCTTTCCGATTTGTCGGCGCGGATGAAGCAGGTGGAAAAGGAAATCGCTGCGGAAGAAGAACGGTGGAGTAATTGGCGCCGGCAGAAACGGCAGCGCGAACGAGACATGGCCCATGCCGTTGGATTCCTGATCGACCGGCCCGTAATCTCGATCGATAATGAGTGAAACTGGTCTAGAATGCTTTTCATTTTTCACACCCAACTGAATTGAGGACTCTATGGCAGTAATGGCGCGTTTAAGCAGGCTGTTCCGAGGATTCCTTGGACTTTTTGTCAGTGGCTTGGAGGAGGCCAATCCAGAGGCGCTGATGGAAGCAGCCCGTCAGGAATTCCGGGATAAAATGGCGCAATACAACCTGGCGCTGGCTCAAATGGCAGGCGTTGCGGAACGCCTGAAGAACCAGATCAAGAACAAGACGGCGCGCGCTCAGGAACTCTCACGAAGAATCATGGCCAATCACCAGGCCGGCAACCTCGAGCTGGCCGGTACTCTGGCTCGGGAACTCCAGGAACTCAAGGGCGACCTGACGACCGATACGAACGAGCTTCAGGAAACCGAGACCGCTTATCAGGCCAATCTTCGCCAGGCCAAAGTCAGTCAGAAGGAATTCGAAGACAAGATCAACAAACTTCAAAAACAGCTCTCGCAGGTGAAGATCAAGGAAGCCCAGGCGGAGGCGGCGGCCGCTCTCAGCAGCGTGGCGTTCAAGGTAGGGGACCTGGGAGACTCCATGAAAACTGTTGAAGAAGTTCTTAACAAGCGCTACGAGCGATCGGCCGGCAAGGCTCGCGTTGCGGCGGACCTTGTAAACATGAACGAGATCCAGGAAAAGGAATCCGAAAGAAAGGCGCTCGAACAGTCGGCACTCGCGGAATTCCTGGCGAGCCAGGGTATTCAGCCGGCAGCGACACCAGAGACTCCTTCAGCGGCCAAGGAAATTGGCCCCGCACGATAAGGGCACGGCAAAGAGACGATGACACCGATATTGAACAGGAGATGTAAGTAATGGCTGACCAACAAGCGCGTCTGACTCTGACGGGAAAATTACTTTCGGTCCTTCTCATTCTCGGTTTGATCGGAACCGGGATCTACGTCGTGAATCGAAGAGGGATCGGGGGGGGATCGTCATCGGGTACGGCTTCCGACGCGCCCCAAACTGAAGCGCCCGATTCGGCGGGCGTCACCACCGTCAAGGAATACAAGTACGTTCCGGGGGACCGGCTTCCTCCAGTCAAAGGCGTCAGTCAGTACAAGTGGGACGCCACTCAAAAAGTCCTTCGCTTCTCCTACAACGTCTGGGCGGGATGGCTTCCAGTGATCGCCGCAAACCATGGAACGAAACCGAATACGGAAAGTGTCTTCTCGAAAAAATACGGCTTCAAAGTCGAAATGGTGCTGATGGACGACCCGGTGGTCGCCCGCGACGCATTCGCTGCCGGAGAAGTCCACACGCTTTGGGGCA
>Ga0184628_10000674_pt1 | contig 17715 bp, 18 predicted proteins | sample PLM4_5_b1_FD_133149 | JGI IMG/M metagenome (GOLD analysis project Ga0184628, IMG submission 133149) | Groundwater sediment microbial communities from an aquifer in East River, Colorado, USA - PLM4_5_b1 | ecosystem: Environmental > Terrestrial > Soil > Riparian zone | place: USA: East River... | reverse complement strand
CTCCAACACACGCGCGGCAGAATCATCGGAGATGATTCGCGCACGCGTCGTCACTGCGCGAAGCGTTCAGTTCCGCCGGTTCTACGATGAAAAGATATATACCAACGCACAGATGGGTCCACGTCACATTCGCAAGTTCTGCGTGCTGACATCGGAATGCGAAAAGATCATGGAAAATGCTGTGACCAAGCTGGGATTCTCTGCGCGTGGCTATGACCGCATTCTCAAAGTCGCACGCACGATCGCCGACCTCGCAGGCGAAGACGATCTCGCTCCGAAGCACTTGTCCGAAGCTGTGCAGTACCGGACGCTGGATCGAAACCTGTGGGTATGACAACATATACGAAATTCGGAGACACTATGGGAATCACCTACATCGAGGGGACCGTCACTGGACCAGACGGCGTTCGAAATCTGACCTTCTTGGTCGATAGCGGCGCCACCTATACGCTGTTGCCCTACGATATCTGGCGGGCGATCGGTCTATCGCCCAAGCGCTCTCTTTCATTCGTCCTAGCGGATGGATCTCGGATTGAACGGCAAATCTCGGAATGTCATATCGCGCTTTCCATGGGCGACGGGCATAGCCCGGTCGTATTGGGTGATCCAGGAGATGATGCGCTGCTCGGAGTCGTGACACTGGAAAATATGGGCTTGGTGTTTAACCCTTTCAGCCGAACCTTGCATCCCATGAGGATGCTTCTGGTCTGACGCTCGGCATTGCAAGCTTTGTATTGCGCGCCTCCGCAATACTCCTTATCCTTGTCGGATGAAAAACTGGGTTCCGGCTTCGGCTCTGGCTGTTTTGACAATAACAACCGCGATGGTGCTGGCGATTTCATCGGCTGCAGCACAGGCGCCCGCAGCGCCTGCACAGGGTCGAGGCGGTGGTGCCCCAGCTGCTGGCGCCGGAGCGCGAGGCGGAGGTGCACGCGGTGCGGCACCGGCACCACCCGCCGGACCTTTCACGAGGACCCCTGAGGGTACTCCGGATCTCAACGGATTCTGGGGCGGATGCTGTAATCTCGGACTCCAGGATCTGGAAACTCAGCGCGGAATTATAGTCGACCCAACACCCGCAAAGATTCCTTACAACGCTGAATATGCGGCGAAAGCCAAGGATCTCCGCGCCAACCATATGTACGACGAGCCGGGATTGCATTGTCTGATGACGGGAGTGCCGTTTCAGATGTACTCCCAGTTTGGATTTCAAATTAATGCAAATCCCAAACAGGTACTGATCACCTGGGACTTCATGAATACCAATCGCGTTATTCCCCTGGACGGGCGCCCTCATATTCCGGCATCTCTAAAACTCTATATGGGCGACTCTGTCGGCCACTGGGAAGGAGATGTTCTGGTCATCGAGACCACGAATCTCAATGACCGTACGTGGCTGGATGCCGTGGGTCACCTGCACAGCGATGCGCTTCACGTCATCGAACGATTCACTCCCATCGACGCAAACACCATTCGTTATGAAGCAACGGTCACCGACACCAAAGCTCTCACCCAACCGATGAAACTGACGGACACATTCCGGAGGAACACGAAGGCCGGTTACGAGCAGCTGGAGTTCGCCTGCGTGGAAGGCGGCGACACGGATCTCGAACATTACACCGAAGCCGCTGGAGCTCCTCCCAAACCGAAGTAGCAATATGGCTGCCCCGCCCAAAATTTCGCCAATCCACGGGCGCGGCGCCGCCGGAAATCCCGGCAATCGATTCGAAAAGACAGACTACGCCGTTTCGGAATGGGACGAGCCCGACGATCCCTCGCGCGACACCGTGTTTCTTAAGGACGTCACGCGTTCCATCATTACCTACAACGAGAGTCCCGACGTCGGTTTCGATGCGAGTATCAACCCTTATCGCGGATGCGAACACGGGTGTATCTACTGCTTCGCGCGGCCGAATCACGAATATCTCGGATTCTCTGCCGGCCTGGATTTTGAATCCCGGATTCTCGTCAAGGAAGATGCGCCGGAATTACTGCGTTCGGAACTGATGTCGCCGAAATGGGAACCGCAGCCCATTGCGATCAGCGGCGTCACTGATGCGTTCCAGCCCATTGAGCGCAGGCTTGGGCTGACTCGACGATGCCTGCAAGTGCTCGTGGAATTCCTCAATCCGGTCGTCATCATTACAAAAAATGAACTGGTCACTCGCGATATCGATCTGCTATCCACCCTGGCACGTCACAACGGCGCCGTCGTGTATGTTTCGGTAACGACACTCGACGGAAATCTCGCCGGAGAACTGGAACCGCGCGCTTCGCATCCCACACGGCGACTTGCGGCAATCGAAGCGCTGACAACGGCCGGCGTTCCCACCGGCGTTCTGGTGGCTCCCGTTATTCCAGGACTGACCGACCATGAAATGCCCAATATCATTGCGGCTGCCGCAAAGGCAGGAGCGGTAACCGCCGGTTACGTTCCCCTCCGATTGCCTTACGGAGTCGCACCGCTGTTTGAAGAATGGCTGGGACTGCACGTACCCCTTCAGAAAGCGAAGATCCTCGGACGAATCCGAGAACTGCGCGGCGGCAAACTGAACGATCCCAACTTCAAGTCGCGCATGCGGGCGGAAGGTCCATATGCCGATCACATGCGCCGGCTTTTTGAGGTTTCGAGCCGGAAGTCCGGCATGAGTTCGGTGAAGCCGGTGCTCACTGCGGAGTTTTTCAGGCGGCCCGGGCCAGCCCAACTCGGCCTGTTCTGATGCGATGGCCGCTATTTTCTATCGTAGACGGTCGTGGTTTTGAGAGTCTGACCCTGGGCATTGCGGGTGCTCGTAACTGAAGTGAGAGTCTTCCCGTCCGGCGCAACCACGATCCTTGCCGTTGCAGCTTTCGCACCGTCCGCTTTGACAACAACCTCATAGGTGCGGTCATCGATACGAGTGTATGCGTTGGTTAGAACGTCATCGATACCCTGAATCGGATAGTCCTTCCCATCCAGCTTTCCCACCCACTCGATATGAGTCACTCCGCCTCGAATCCCTACCATGTCGTAAGTTACCTTTAGACTTTCTCCCAGAGGCTCGATTCTGCAGGTACTCCTCTTGTACGGAGCCGGTCCGGGCTCATAAGTGGACTTCGCCAGATTTAATATCCAGATCCCGGCGATGGAATTTGGCGACACAGGCACCTGGCCTTCAGCAGGAATGCTGAGCCCCACAAATGCCGTGAGAACGATGGCAACGTGTTGTAACGCGCGGGTGGATTCAACTACACTCACTGCAATTCTTTCGGCTGGAGTTCAAAGTGGAAATTGCAATTATCGTAGCAGTCATCGTTCTAGTCGCCGCCGTGATCACCGGCATCACGATTTTCTTCATCAACAAGCTGAATCCGAGGACCTAGAACGAATTCCCCAGAAACGGAAGCATCTCTCCGTAATAGAGAATGCCGACCCACAGGACCAATGACATCGCTGCGGCAAGCTTCGAAGAAATCGGCGCATTGTCCCCCGCCCTCACACCCCACGCTTTGTCGAACAACATGAAGTAGAGAACGTTGATGCCGGCGAGCAGTACAAGAATGATTTTCCGGTGGAACTCCACGTTGTTGACGTACTGCTGAGGCGATGCCAGAAAAAACATCATGCCGGTAAGCAGGTTAATTCCGAATCCAAGCATTCCCAGCGGCAGCAATTGATAAACAGCGGGAAAGGACAGGCTCTTTGCGAGTCCCAGCATCCTTAGATTAACGAATAGTACGGTAATAAACAGCAGACACAGGCCGACGAAGTGCAGCGTTTCGCAGGCCGGCCAAAGCCAGGTCTTGCTGATGACATACGATCCTATGGCTCTGGCGACAGGGACTCGATCCGCGGCTTTGGCTGCTGCAATATCCTCTGCAGATTGAATCTCCGGATGCCGGATGTTCCCGCCTTCGTTGGCAGCCACTGACATAACGCCAAAAGTAATAATTGCAAGAAGCAGTACCGCGGTGGCATTCCACGTTCCCAGCCTTGATGTACGGCGCATCTGCCACAGGCCAACCCATGCGACGAATCCGGTAATTTCCATGATGGAAAATGCCAGAAGCGCCCAGTCTTCATGTTCCTGAATCAGCGTCAGCGACAACTCGGGCGGACACTTGATTTCACCACTCACGCGCTCGCAGATCTTGTCCAGGGCAGCGGCACCGGTCAGATACGTAGGAATGGCAATGACGGCTATCAGAAACAGAATTACCAGGCTCGCGCGCTTGAGGTCTTCGCTCCGTGAAAAGAAACTGACAAGCAACAGGGCAAGGCCGATTCCGAAACCGATGGTTGGAAAATGATTCAGCAGAAGATGAATATGGGCGAGATTCATAAATAATTCCTCGTAGTCACAATCCGCTATTTATAGCTGCTTGAATTGCCGACGTACGCCAGTAATCGCCCCGACGCGATTACCACGAGCCAGCAGAACAGCGACGACCACGCCAGAAACCTGGCCTTGCTTGAAAATTTCCCGGATTCGATTTGTGGATCGCGAAACACCTGCTTGCGAAGCATGCTGAGGTTGATGAGGGAAAGAACAATGAAGGACATCTTGACGTAAAAGTCCGGGTTCGTCAGCTTCATGGAAGCATCGGCCACCAGCAGCATGGTCCCGGTAATCGCATTGATCCAGAAGGCAGCCCAAAATACAGGCAGGAACTTTTCCAGTGGAGCCAGGCGCATTGCCGGAGCCATTCCCAGGATGCAGATATCAATTCCCGCACTCACCCCGACGACGAGAGCCATTCCCAGGGTATGAACCAGCAGTATCACGGGAAACGACCATATGGACGGGGATTCCCGCACCCAGGTTGCGAACGCGGTTTCCTCAATCATGTGTAAGAAGTCCATCAGCTGACACTCGCTCCTGTTCTAAATGAATAATGCAATGCGACTCGGTCTCCAGTAACCGGGAGAGGAACATTCGCAGGATCTAAACCGGGTAAGGAACCTTTGTCGCGTGTCCCTACTTAACGATGTCACAACCCGTAGGGCTGAACTTGGATCCGTTGGGTTCCTTCTTAAATGTCGAACTCGTGGTGTGATTCCCGCCCGGATCCGTAATGATCGCAACAACGGTCAAGTAGTCCACGCCAAAGTCCGTGTGCCGAGTGAAGTACTCGGTCAGTGTGGCATTTTCGGTATATGCCGTTCGGCTCGTTAAAAGATATCCGCCCGTCATGTTGGTGGTGACGACATTCAGGCTTCCCCATCGTGCGGCCGGCGCTGCACCCGCCCCTGCGCCGCCTCCACCACCTCCGCGTCCGCCACCTCCACCACCGCGTCCGCCGACCTCCCAGGTGGCAATCGAATATCCCTGGAGCGTCTTTTCGCCGGCGGGAGCCTGAATAACCCCGAAATGCATCAGGCGAGTCTGTTTGCCTGCGTCCATATCGATCTTCAGCGTGTTGTCATCCGCCCACGTGATGTTCAATCGACCGGGGAGACGCATGCTGCCGGCGGCACCATACACTCTGCAGGGATCGGCTGGAGCTGCTGCGGCAGGCGCTGCGCCACCGCGACCTCCGGCAGCCCCCTGACCTCCACCGCCACGTCCACCGCCTCCGCCAGCGCGCGGCACACCCGAGCGAGGGGAATCCGGAAACATGCGCTCAATATAGTCTTCCGTTACAAGCGACACCCAATAGCCCGTCAAATCGACTGGTGCGGCGCCTCTGGCGCCAACACCTGCTGGAGCACCAGCCGGAGCGCCGCGGCCCTGTCCCGCAGGAGCAGCCGCAGCCGGACCACCCGGAGCCGGCGGAGCGCCCGGCACAGCCGGTGCAGCACCACCGCGGCCGCCGCCACCGCCACGAGCTCCGCCTCCGCCCTGAGCGCCACCCTGCGCGACTACTCCAAAGGGAATGACGAGCAGACCAGCGATCGTCAGAAATGACAGGGGCATCCAGAATGACGACGTATGACGCCGCCGAACATGAACTTCTGGGACTACGCGGACCTCGGGCATGATTTCCTCCAACGGACTGCCTTGCTGACTTTGATCTCCTGCCATTTTTCGCAACGTACTATCGGACGGTGCCGCCCCATTTGAATTCGGGCGTATTGCCGACGGCCGGCCGTGTCACTGTCCGGATCAGGACCTTGTGTTCTTCCGTATCGCGAGATGGAGCGCCATCAATGATGACGCGGTCTCCCACCTTCAACGTGAACTTCGTCACTCCGCCTTCGGATAACTGGGTGACCCCGCCCCACTCTCCGCCCCAGCGGGACGGCTTCCCATCCTTGCCGATCACTTCGATATTGATAAAGGAATGCGGGTTTCGAATATCGAACTGAACAACCTTTCCTTCAATCGTGACAGTCTTATCTTCGATGTAACTTCCGGCAAAGGAATGGTGCGCGAAAGCCGTAATGCCGGACATCAGAATGGCCACGAACATCAAAACGATCAACCTGGACTTCATTTCACTATCCTCCTGAGGGAAGTACTCTTCCGGTCTTGCACTCTTTTCAAGCTAAGGTTTTGCGGCGGTCAGACTCTTGTAAATGGCCTCGACGAACATTTCGGGAGTCCACGCCTTGTTATTTCCAAATCTCAAATCGTATTCGTAGGTGTAAGTCGGCTTTGCCGCCTTAATCTGTGCCAGAGTCATCTTTTTATTGATCGCGTTCTGAACACGGTTTCGGATGATCGTGACCATGTCGCGATATTCCAGTACGTCGTGCTCGTCGCCGATCCGTCCATGGCCCGGAATCACCATCGTTCCGCCTTCCTGAAGATGCTTCGGAACCATGATTTCGAGAAGCTGATTCAGCCCTTCGATGACGCCATTGATGCCTCCGCCATGTTCGAGATCGATACGGGGAAAACTGGTCTCATCAAAAATATCGCCGGTCACAATGACTTCCGACTTTCGGAACCAGACCATGCTGTCGCCACCGGTGTTGGCTTCTGGGATGTGCATGATGATGACGGGTTCGTCATTCATGTAGAAATCCATTCTCGGCGTCAGGAACGTCTTGGGCGGCCAGCGGTTTACGGAAATCTTATCCGGACCAATCTCGGTCATGATGCGAAGAAGGCCACCACTTCCGATAAGGTCGGCAGTGTTTGGTCTCCCGCCGAGCCCAGGACCAGCCTGATTGACTGAACCCGCTTTGACGAAAACCTCGTTGGCTCCGGTGTGATCGTCCGCCAGGGTTGTGAGAACAATGTCGCGGATCGGCTTTGTTGAAATCTTTTTGACCGCGGCCATGACCTTGTCGCTCATCTTGTCGTAGCCGGTGTCGACCATCAGGACACCGTCATCGCCGGCCTGCACGGCAATATTCCCGCCGGCGCCCGCAATCAAATAAACATTACCCTGCACATGCAGAGTCTGTACTTCCATTTTCGAGAAGTCCGGATTCGCAGGCAGAGGCATCTGGCGCGGCGTGCGCACCTGAGTCTGCTGTGCGGTAATCAAGGCGGCAAAACCCGCAGTTAGAAGAACGGTCACCGCCGCGAAGGCTGAGATTTTGAGAATTAGACTTTTCATTGTTATTGTCCCCGTCCCCCTGCAGGTGCCGTGCCGCCTCTGCCTCCACCAGCCGGCGCTGGCGCAGCAGCGGCTGGAGGGGGATAAACAGCGACAGGTAATGACTTCACTTTGGCTCGATATTCCGGATACATGGTCTCCGCTCCACCAAGCGTGACTTCCTGGGGAAGGTTATGTTCGGCGGCGTACTGTGCGACCCACGGGTTTTCTCCGTAAAAATAGCTGGGAACCGTGCCGCGCGCAGCTTCACCTTCATCGGTGTATTCGCATGGCCAGAACGGATTGAAGTTGTTGGGATCCGCGCTGAGTGTGAAGTCCTCGCTCTTGATCAAGGGTTCAGCCAGATATATCGGGTCTTCTGTGACGCTGATATGCACCAGCGTGTTGCCGTGCTTGACGTAGTGCTCAATCACGGTTACTTCATCGCTTGCCGGAATATTTTCGCGACGATGCCAGCCTTGTTTGACGTGGGTCGTCGTCACGGTCAGCATGTTCCCTTCCCAGACTCCCGTCGAGAATCCCATCCACGTATGTGGGGCATACTCCGACGGCCGCGGGCGGCCATCCATCCAGATCGTCCGGAATTGTTCATATGTATTGATGTTTTCGTGAATCGCAATCAGCTGTCCGGTAATGGGATCTCGCTCTTCCCACATTCTCATGGCCATCGGGCCACGGTGGATGTACTCCACAACGTGAACCTGACATTGGTGCTCCGACAAGGAAAGGCGGGAGGACCGGTAGGACAAGCCCCAGACGCGTGCCTGATCGTTGATTGGAAGTCCGACGAACTCCACCAGTGACGGTCCCTGAAGGCGCTCCGGGTTGTCTTCATCCCCTATATTCGGATTCCAAACGCCGGTCAGATCGACTTGCGCATACGCCGGCACGCGACTAACCAGCATCACACCGGCACACATCAGAAACATCAGCAAGACACGATTAACTTTGTACATAAGACGCTCCCAGAGATACCCCCAGTAATTCGCGGACGCATGTTATTACGTTCGATGACCGATGTCTATTGCGACCTTGGTGTTTTGTATTTGGATATAATGCCGAAATGGCACGAGGTTGGGAGAGTAAGTCCGTTGAAGATCAGATCAGCGCCAGAGAAGCAGAAGCTCAGAATTCCAAGAAGAAAATGATCACTCCGCAGCAACGCGAACTTCAGGCAAAACGAACGGGCCTGCTCCTGATGCGCACACGAACCCTGTCGGCGATCCAGTCGGCGCGTAATGAGACTTATCGCAAACAGCAGGAACAAGCGCTCGCGCACCTAGACGCCCAGCTTGCGGAACTGGAAAAGGGCAGGACGTAAATCGTCAATTGAGAGGCTATTGGTGGCTGCGCCATCAAGAAATAGCCGCGAAGCGACATCAGCGGCGCAGACGGGGTGGTGGATCCGAAAACCAGCACTGGCGATCCTCTGCGCGTGTCGCAACCTTCGAGTCTTGAACCACCACCCCGGCGCTTCGCGCCACCCCTCCTGGCCAGGAGGGGCGATCGCTCTACTGTCTCATTAGATTTCTAAACGTGCCTCTGATCGCGGACCAGGAATACGGCTCAAAACGGAACACCACCGTGTGCTCTCCATTCTGAACATGGACCCCGCGAAACAAATAGTTGGCCTGTAGAATCTCGCGCTCGCGGCCATCGACGTACGCACGCCAGTAGGGATACCAGGGATCATTAAGGATGACAATTGCGTCTCTTTCAGATTCAACAGCAATCGTGACCTCACTGTTTCGATATGCCATAAGTCTTACTACCACTTTTCCCTGGCCCGGTAGAGGAACGGCAGTCTCGATCGAACCAGCAGAAGATCCCAGCGTCGCTGGCGGATGAGACAGAACGACTGTCGAGCGAAAGTCCAGATCAGCGACTTTGCCGCTCTCGACATAGAAAGAAGTCGCGGCCATCACACGGGGAAAAGCATCGGGATTTTCCCAAACATGAACTCCGGAATGTTCGAATACCAATGGGAATCGCTTTTCATCCACTCTCGGATCGATATCGGCGAGTGACTTCGCGGAAACAATGTATTTAACGCCCAGCAAATTCAGCATCGGCGAGTTGTAGCCTGGCAGCATGGAGGTAAACGGCCGAACCTCGCTGAAAATTGCCTGTGCTCCCGCAACACGATCATAGAGCGCATAGCGAAGCGGGTTATATCCCTGGGTGGAATGAATCCCCAGCAACATTGGCGCATTTGCCCACATAGCGCCTGCCAGGGTGATATCCGCGCGCGCGTCTCCCAAATCCGAATCTGTACGGAGTCCATGTCGGAGGAAACTCACAACGGAATCCTCCTGAACTGCATTTTTCATCAGAAGTGGAACAGGATCGGCAACCGCATTCATTCGCGACCCGACGCTGTGAATTCCGAAATCCACCGCGAGCAGGAATAAAAGAGCCAGCGCCAGCTTCAATCGAACGCCGAAGGATTTTGAAATGGCAATGAACCGGAGCAATACCAGACAGGCACCAATGAACAGAACAGCTAACAGAAAATCCTTCATCATTGATGGAACTCTCTTCTGCTCCGACGCTGCTAAGAGTCCCCAGGTCAACAGGCCGAGAATAGAGCCGCCACCCAACGCCGCGAACAACGGTCGAATACGGCCGGAAGTCCCAGTCAGCAATCGATCCAGCAGGAATCCAGCAGCCATCGCGAGAACCATATTCAGAATGAACGTGGCGTCAGTCGGCCTTCGATACAGGTCGACTCCCGGAATGATGTGGTAGGCCACCCAGTAAAATGGCGTGAATCCTCCAAGTGCATAGAGCAATGAAACGAGGCCCACGTAGAAGAAAAAGCGAAACTGACGTTCAAACAGAATGGCGTTTCCAATTCCGTACCGTGCGACAAGAACGATGGGCAGGGTCCCGGCGTAGAGAAATGTTTCCGACACATCTCCGAATCCCCAATACGTATCTCCACGGGCATTGCCAAAGAAGTTCCTCATGAAGTAGGACAAAAGCGTAAGCGGATCTACAGAATCCGAAATTGCGGTTTCGTATGGAACCTGAATCCGATTACTCAGAGGAAGAAACTGCAGAGTGAAGAAAAGCGGCACGGCCATCGTCACAGCTCCGGCGATCGCCGAAGCTGCAAGAACACGCCAGCGGCCCACGAGAAACTGTGGCAGCGAGCCCGAGGATGCTGCTCGATAGAACACATAACCGATCAAAACCAGGCAGAATAGATAGGCCACCTGGTTCTGGTGAGCGGCCATGATGCCGGCCAGCACGCCAAAAACCACTGCGGACCGCATGCGACGTGAGTCCAAAGCGCGATCCAGAGCCATCAACGCGAACGGGAACCAGGCATAGGCAAGAATCATTGGTACGTGCTGCAGACGGGCGGAGGCCGGTCCCCCATACATGTAAATGAGGGCTGCGAAAAGCGATGCCAACTCCGATCGTCCGAAGCGCACCGAAAGCAGCAACATTCCCAGGCCTGCCAGCAGGACATGCAATAGTTCGATTCCGACAAACCAGTGGATCGAAGGCTGGTTCACAACGAGCATCGAAACAACTGCAATGGGAGAAAAGATCATCGCCTGGGGATCCGATATCATCGGATATCCGCCGTAGACAAAAGGATTCCAGAGAGGAAGTTCTCCGCTTCGGAGGCTTTGCGCGACAAAAGCAAGAAAGGGATAAAAGGCGGATTGGCTGTCCCAGGGAACAATCTTTCCGTCCCAGAACCACGGCTTACAGAGAACAAGCCACAGGAGTATCAGGATGACAACGGCTGCGCGGAAGCTCGGAATGCGCATTCGCGTCTCGCCCCGCATCAGCCCGTGGAAGACTCAAGTATTCGAAGATAAGCTCGCACCGCATTGGAGATACCCAGGTCCAGTGCATCCGCGATCAGCGCATGTCCGATGGACACCTCCAGGATTCCGGGAATTCTGCAAAACGCACCCAGATTCGCAAGATTCAGATCGTGTCCGGCATTGACTCCAAGTCCTGCGCGCTGCGCCGCCGCTGCCGCTTCCGCGAAGCGCGCAAATACGACGTCGAAATCCGGACGGCCGAATGCATTGGCATAAGGTTCTGTGTACAGTTCGACGCGATCCGCCCCGATCGTTCCGGCCAGATCCCACTGGGTGTTGTCTGCGTCCATGAAGAGGCTTACTCGCGCACCCGTTGCCTTGATCTCGGACACAATCGGGCCCAGTCGCTTCGCATCAACTCGAAGGTCCCATCCGTGGTCCGAAGTGAATGCCTCGGGAGAATCCGGGACTAGCGTGCACTGGGCCGGTCGGACTTTTTTGACGAGTTCCAGAAAATCGGGATACGGGTTTCCTTCGATATTGAATTCAATACGGGGAAAGTCTTTGAGAAACGCATCGAGTTCGTAGACATCCGAAGCTCGGATATGTCGCTGGTCGGGACGGGGATGCACCGTGATGCCATGGGCTCCCGCAGAAATGCACTGTTCAGCAGCACGAATGACGTTCGGAATTCCGTTGTTGCGGGTGTTGCGGAGAAGGGCGACCTTGTTGACGTTGACGCTGAGCCGGGTCATCAGTTCTAAGAATACTTTCCTGTTAGATTGTTCCAGCGAATACGCAAAAGATCCGTAAACATTCGCATTCCATCACGAAGGAACCGAATTTTCGATCCTTCCGTATGACTCCAGCGCACCGGCACTTCGAGAATCTTCAGTCCCTGTTGTGACATGACGAATAGAAGCTCCGGATCGAATCCAAATCCATCCGTCGTCTGCTTCTGAAACGCAGATTGAACTTTTTCCCGCCGGAACAATTTGAACCCGCACTGTGTATCGCGAATGTTCAGACCGAGCAGCATTCGTACCATGACATTGAACAATCGGCCTCCACCTTCCCGAACCGAAGACTGATGTTTTTCAATATAGCGACTGTCGACGCCGCGAGAACCGACAACGACATCCGCATTTTCGTTCTCCGCCGCACTCAAAAGCTTATCCAGCTCTTCAATGGGTGTTGAAAGGTCAGCATCGGTAAAGAGAATGTAGTCGCCGGTTGCCGCCAGCACTCCGTTTCGGACACTGTAACCCTTGCCGCGGTTTCTACCATTTCGGATAAGACGCATACCGGGATAATCCAGACGTTCGACAATAGCGGAAGTCTCGTCAGTGGATCCATCGTCGACGACCAGAATTTCGGTATCAAAACGTACGTTCTTCAGGTATTCCGCAATCCTGCGAAGAGTGTCCTGGATTCGAGCGGCTTCGTTGTAGGCCGGGATAACGAGGGAGACTTTCACGGATTCGGATGTTGCCACAGAACGCGGTATTGTATCATTCGAACCTACAATGAATGACAGGCTCATCCGTGCATGCCGCCGCGAACCCGTCGACCGAACTCCCGTATGGATGATGCGCCAGGCAGGACGCTACCTTAAGGAATACCGCGACATTCGCCAGAAAGTATCGTTTCTCGATCTCTGCAAGGACATCGATCTCGCAGCCGAAGTTTCCCTTCAGCCCTTGCGGATTGTCGGTGTCGATGCGGTGATCTTCTTTTCGGACATCCTGATCCCCGTGGAAGCGATGGGTGTCAAAGTGAGCCTGACGGACAAAGGCCCCGAAATCGAAAGTCCGATTCGATCGATGGCCGATGTCCGTAAGCTGCGCGTACCCGACCCTGCGAGCGAAGTTCCCTTCGTCGGCAATATCCTTAAGCGCCTGCGTTCGGAGCTTCGAAATGAGGTCCCTCTGGTCGGGTTCTCCGGTGCGCCATGGACCCTGGCCTCGTACATGATTGAAGGCGGCGGCACCAAAAGTTTCGCGGAAATCAAGAAGATGGCTTACAGCGAACCGGAAACGCTTCGCGCCCTTCTGGATAAGCTGGCGACCACTGTCATTTCGTATCTTAGGTTCCAGATCGAATCCGGCGCCCAGGTCGTTCAGTTGTTCGATACCTGGGCCGGTGAATTGACGCGCCGCGACTACGAGGCGTTTGCACTGCCTGTAGTTCAGCGCATTTTTTCCGAAATCGGAAACAGTGTTCCACGCATTCTCTATGTCAACGGCTGCGCCAACATTCTGGAATCGATGGCCAGCAGCGGAGCGGAAGTGCTCAGCATCGACTGGCGCCTGCCGATCTCTGAAGCCAGGGCGCGCGTTGGCAACCGGGTGGCGCTTCAAGGCAACCTGGATCCATGCACACTCCTCGGGACAGCCGCGAATCTGACGTCAACTGCCGAAGACATCCTGAAGCAGGCCGGACCATTGGGGCATATTTTCAATCTCGGACATGGCATTCTGCCGCCCACTCCGGTTGAAAATGCACGCGCATTGATCGAATTCGTGAAGGCCTACCGCCATATCCAATGAAAATCGGCGTGCTGGTTTTCAATCTTGGCGGACCGGAGACGCTGCGCGACGTCAAACCGTTTCTGTACCGTCTGTTCTCGGACCCGGAAATCATCCGCATTAAATTCTCTCCGCTGCGAAAGCTCGTTGCATTTACGATCGCCACACTGAGAAGGCGAAAGTCCGAGGGCTATTACGCGCAGATTGGCGGCGGCTCGCCAATTCGGCGTCTGACTGAAGACCAGGCTCGTGCGCTGCAGGCGGAGTTAACGAAGCGAAGCTATGATGCGCAGACGTTCGTCGGAATGTGCGCCGCCCCGCCGTTTCTGGAGGAAGCTATCGATAAGGTCGTGGAAAGCGGCGCCCGGCGGCTTGTGATTCTCCCGCTGTTTCCACAGTTCTCAACGACGACAACAGGATCCGGATTTCCCGTACTCCGACGTCTTATTGCGGCGCGCCCGCAGTTCAAGTCCATCGATGTTCAATGGGTACGGGAGTGGTATGACCATCCGGTATATATCGAAGCATTCGTACTGGCGATTCAACGCGAATTGGATAAGGCCAGCAGCTCCGACAAGACCCACATCCTTTTCAGCGCTCACAGCATTCCGGAAAGTTACGTACGGGATGGAGATCCCTATCTGGCCCAGACAGAGAAATCGGTGGAACGGATCATGGCGTCTCTGCGGCAAAAGGGATATTCCAATACCCATCAATTGTCGTTTCAAAGCAAGGTCGGTCCCCAGAAGTGGTTATCTCCCATGACGAGCGATACCATTGTTCAGCTTGGCGAGCAGGGTATGCGAGACGTGCTGGTCGTACCAATCAGCTTTGTTTCCGAACATAGCGAAACACTTTACGAGCTCGACATTCTCTATAAGAAAACTGCAGCAGACGCTGGTATTACTAACTTCCGCCGCGTTCCGGCGCTTAACAGCGACCCAACTTTCATCCGCGCGCTTGCCGATATTGTGGAAGGGGCCTTGCAGGGAACGCTGCAGAAAGAGGCCCAATGAAGCCCGGCCCGGATGTCGTTGTGATTGGAGCCGGAATAACCGGACTTACCTGCGGCTGGCGACTGCAGAAGCTTGGCTACGACGTTCTGATTCTCGAAAGCAGCGATCGACCCGGCGGCGTCATTCGATCCGAATCGATAGAGGGACATCTTGTGGAATGGGGCGCAGGCTCTCTGCTTCCGACCAGGCACACGTTTGATTTTCTGGATGAGTTGGGATTGTTGAAGGATCTCATCGAAGCCACACCGAAATCGCCACGATACATCGTGGTCAACGGACAGATGAAAGCCATTCCATTCGGACCTCTAAGTTTCGGTGGGCTTTTTCGAGCGCTGGGGGAACCGTTCATTCGAACAAAATCCGGAGCGGACGGTAACTCCGACGAATCCGTGGCGAGCTTCTTCCGGCGACGCTTTGGCGCCGAAGCTCATGATCGTCTCGCCGCTCCCTTTGTTGCCGGAATCTATGCAGGCGATACTGAGAAGCTGAGTATTGGAGCGACATTTCCGCGCATGCTCGAAGTTGAACGCTCGTACGGAAGTCTGATGACGGGAATGCTTCGAGGAAAATCGCGGAGCAAATCGAACGGCACCACGAGCAGCGAAACGACGCCAGCGGCGCGACGCCCGAGCCGAATTTCTTCCTTTCCGGCCGGCATGGAAACCTTGCCTCGACGCATTGCCGAGGATCTCAAGATTCGGTTCAACACATCCGGTGTGAGGATCGGCACGGACGTTCACCCCAAGGCGACGGTCGTCACAGTGCCCGCCTATCATGCGGCTTCGATATTCGAGGAAACCAATCCTGAAATCTCCGCAGCACTGTCCTCGGTCGAATATGCGCCAATTGTTGTCGCAGCGACATCCCTTCCTGTTGAAGGACTGACCGAGTCGCACCGGGGATTTGGATTCCTGGTCGCCAAAGGCGAACGGCTGAATATTCTGGGAACGGTTTTTAATTCATCATTGTTTGCCGACCGCGCTCCGCACAATCGTCTGCTGTTGACGACGTTTCTTGGCGGCGCGACGAAGCCGGAAGCGTTCGACTGGCCCGATCAGCGCGTCTGGGACGTCGTCTGTTCGGAACTGAAGCAGGTACTCAAGAGTTCCATTCCGCCTGAACCGGTCGCTCTGTATCGCCATCGCCGGGCCATTCCCCAGTACACGATCGGACATCGGTCACGCATTGAAGTATTGCGGAACGAACTGAAACGCTGCCCGGGGCTCTTCGTGGCTGGTAATTTTCTCGACGGAGTTTCCGTACCGGCATGCCTGGAGCAGGGTGACGCGACGGCACATGCGGTCGCGGAGTTTCTGGGTAAGCCGTCATGAACCAGACGTCTCGTCAAATCGCGGAACTGGTCCGAGGAGAATTGATCGGTGCTGAAGATGTTGTTCTCGTTTCGGTCGCCAGCCTGAGAAATGCAGGCCCATCCGATCTGAGTTACGCCGAAGCGAAATTCCACGGCGAGGCCGCACAAAGCAAGGCAGGCTGCGTCATTGTCTCCGCCGGATCAGCGCCGCTCGCAAACCGCACGGTCATCCTTGTCAGGAATCCAAAGCTTGCATTCGCAAATGCCGCTGCCGTTCTGCTGCGGAAATCGGAATCCGATCCCGCCATTCATTCCACCGCTGTCATGGATCCGTCTGCCACGATCGGTGCAGGAACGCGTGTTGGCGCCGGATGTGTTGTTGGCCGGAATGTAAAGATCGGCATATCCTGCGTGTTGTATCCGCGAGTGGTTGTGTATCCCGGAGTCGAAATCGGAAATAACGTTATCATTCACGCCGGCGCAGTCATCGGTGCAGATGGATTTGGATTTGTGAAGGACGGCGAAAAGTACGTGCCGTTTCCGCAGGTCGGAACCGTCATTATTGAAGACGACGTCGAGATCGGCGCCAACACATGCATCGACCGCGGTTCACTGGAAACCACGGTGATTCGTCGCGGAACGAAGATTGATAATCTGGTGCAGATCGCGCACAACGTTGAAATCGGCGAACACACCGTGATTGCCGCCCAAACTGGAATTTCCGGCAGTTCGATTGTGGGACCTCACTCTATCATTGCAGGTCAGGTAGGGATTGGCGAACATGCGCGCCTGGATGCCCATACGATTCTGGGAGGACAGGCTGGAGTATTGAACGGCAAACACGTCCGAGGCGGTGAAATACTCTGGGGCACTCCTGCGCGTCCATTGAAGGAGTTCCTCGAGCAACAGGCCCATCTGACCCGACTGCCGAAATGGATGAAGGAAATCAAACGGAGGTTAGGACTCCGGGGGGAGTCTGATTCATGAGCAAGATCACTACAGTACAGCAACACATTCTCGATCAGGAGCGCTTGTATCCCAGTGCCACGGGTGATTTCACGGCCCTGCTGACAAGTCTCACCGTCGCCGCCAAGATCATTTCGCGCGAGGTCAACAAGGCCGGGCTTGCGAAGATTATCGGTGAGACCGGAGAAACCAACATCCAGGGCGAAAAGGTTCAGAAGCTCGACGAATTTTCGCAGGACACCATCACCAGGACGATGGGCAACAGTGGTCACGTCTGTGTCATGGCGTCGGAAGAATCAGAAGACATTATTCCGATTCCCGACGGAGGGATGCACGGCAAATATGTCCTGATGTTTGATCCGCTCGATGGGTCCTCCAACATCGACGTCAACGCCAGCATCGGCACCATTTTTTCAGTGCATCGCAAAATCAGTACGGGAAATGGAGACGGATCGCTCGAAGATTGTCTGCAGGTCGGGACCCAGCAGTTGGCGGCGGGCTACTTCATTTATGGCTCCAGCACCATGATGGTCTATACCACCGGGCAAGGCGTTCACGGATTCACCCTGGATCCGAGTCTCGGTGAATTTCTGTTGTCGCACGAAAATATTCGAACG
>Ga0184628_10000672_pt1 | contig 17729 bp, 13 predicted proteins | sample PLM4_5_b1_FD_133149 | JGI IMG/M metagenome (GOLD analysis project Ga0184628, IMG submission 133149) | Groundwater sediment microbial communities from an aquifer in East River, Colorado, USA - PLM4_5_b1 | ecosystem: Environmental > Terrestrial > Soil > Riparian zone | place: USA: East River... | reverse complement strand
CACTTTGTCTCTCAACTACAACGTGCTCGACCGGATCGGACACCAGAACGGCGCAGAACTGTTGCTGGGCTTCGACGCACGCCTGCTCCGCCGCGTCTGGATCATGAAACAGCCGCCCGGCGCCCCTCCGATTCCGGCGAATCTGCGTCAGTTGAGCCGCCCGGGGCGGCTCCGTTGGCTCACCGCCCGGCGCACCGACGACGAGGCTTGGGATGCTTACGAGGCCGCCTCAGGGCAGCCTCTGCTCAGCATCATTTCGCAGCCTCAGGAATGGGGCACCGTACGTTTTTGGCTGCTGGACCTGGCGGAAGAACTCCTGGCCGCAACCCGGGAGGGCTCGGTGCCCGCGACCTTGAGCCTGGAACGCGTTTGGGTCACCGCGGACGGACGGGCAAAGCTGTTGGACTTCCCTGCGCCGGAAACCGACAACCTCCCGGCAGGCCAACCGCCCCGTAGCCACACCTGCGCTTCGACTCCTCAGGATTTTCTTAAACTCGTGGCCTCTTCGGCTTTGAACGGCCGTTCCGCGGATCCCTCCCCTTCCCCTGTAGCGCGCGACGTAAGGAGTGCGACTGTAGGGCACGACGTAAGGAGTGCTGTCCCTCTGCCTCTGCATGCCGCTCGATTTCTGGGAACGCTTAAATCCGATACTGATCTCAGGCTGTGCCTCGCCGGTCTTCGAAAACTGCTGCCCCTGCCGGCAAACATTTCACGGGCCAGAAGAGTCCTGCTGTTGGCAGGCTCGCTGGCCTTCCCCATGATAGTCGCAGGGTTGGCCTGGGGACTTACCGCCTTCAAGCGGGAGATCCTCAACGCAGCGCCCGAGTTGGCCACTCTCAACGAGTGCCTGACACATCACCACGAACTGCAGCGAGTAGCAAAGCGTGATAACACGGCCCGCACCGAGGACATCGAAGCCTTTGAGACTTACATTGCTGGCCGGTTGGCTCACTTGGTCGCCAATCCCGCCCAGTGGAACAATCCTATTACGAAAGCGGTGATTGCCCCTCCCCTCCGCTACGAGGCAGAACAGATCCTCAAGCGCAAAGGCTCTCCCGGAGGTGCGGACCTCGAAGCAGCCTCGGCCAGGCTGGAACAATACTTTAAGAAAAAACCAGAATTGGCTGCCCGCGAAGCTCTTGAAAACCCGAACCTCTTCCTGGGCGCCCTGGCGGTTGGTTACGGCGTCACCGGAATTGTTGTGATCATCCCCTGCCTCGTTGCGTCCCTCCTCTTTCGTGGCGGCGTGATCGTCACCCTGCTGGGCATTGTTTTCGTCAATCGCCACGGCCTGCCCGCATCGCGCTGGCGGATTGCGGCCCGGAATTTCATCGCCTGGCTGCCGTTCGCGCTCATTCCAGCCACTTTGAGAATTCATCCAATTTTGCCAATCATAGTCGGCCTCATCGCAATGATCCTGGCTGTGATTTCGCTGCTCCTCCCAAAACGCGGCCTCCAGGACAATTTGGCGGGAACCTGGCCTGTGCCGCGATGACGAAACTCGCCTCCGTCGTTCGATACAGGTTCGCGGGTCACGAAGTGCGCATCTTCGGAAGATCCCTGGGCCATCCGAAGCCATGATAAAAAGCTGGCTGGCGGGATGGACAAGCCAGAACTGATAGCACACCATGTGCGGCCAGGAATTTATGCGTTATACAAAAATGTTAACCGGACTCGTTTTCTGCACATTCCTGGCGTTAGCCGCGTTGGCTGATGATTGGCCGCAGTGGCAGGGCCCTGACCGGAACGCCATATCCAAAGAACGCGGCCTGCTCAAGCAATGGCCGAAAGATGGACCGCCGCTCGCCTGGAAAATCACGGCGCTTGGCGGAGGCGATAGCACTCCTTCCATTGCCGGTGGGCGGATCTTTGGCATGAGCAACCGCGGCGAAGACGAAGTCGTTTGGGCTCTGTCCGAGAAGGATGGCAAGGAACTCTGGGTTTCGCGCCTCGGGCCGGCCATCAAGCAGCAGGCGACGCAGGGAAAAGAGGGGCCCGGTTGCACGCCGACAGTCGATGGCGAACGGCTCTATGTCGAGGGCCTGGGCGGCGACGTCGCGTGCCTGCAGGTCAAAGACGGCAAGATGCTTTGGCAGCGCAGCCTGACGAACGATTTTGGCGGCAGCGTCCCCCGATGGAGTTACCGCGAATCGCCGCTCGTTGATGGGGACAAGGTGATTTGCACCCCCGGCGGCAAGGACGCCATGCTGGTGGCCCTCGACAAGCTGACCGGCAAGACGATCTGGCAGAGCAAAGTGCCCCTGGCGACGGTTGTAGGCGACGACGTAAGGAGTCGTTCCCCTGTAGGTCCCGGCGGAGGCGGCAGCGGCCCTGCGACTCTCAACCCTCAACCCTCAACGCTCAACCCATTCGGCGGCGGTTCTGGAGCCGCTTACGCTTCGGCTATCGCAATCGACTTCGACGGGCAGCGCCACTACGTGCAACTCACCGCCAAGGCACTCGTCGGCGTCGCGGCGTCCGACGGCAAGTTCCTCTGGCGGTATGACCAGGCCGCCAACCGCATGGGCGGTAACTGTTCAACGCCGCTCTACCACGACGGCACCGTGTTTGCCGCCTCGGCCTACGGCGCGGGCGGCGGGTTGGTGAAGCTGAGCAAAGACTCGAACGGCGGTATCAAAGCCGAGGAAGTCTACGCTACAAAGAAAATGCAAAACCACCACGGCGGCATGATCCTTCTTGACGGTTCCCTCTATGGCGCCAACGGCGGCAATGAGGGTGGCTTCCTCCTCTGCCTCGACTTCAAGACCGGCAACATCCTCTGGGACGGCCGCGACGACGCCGAACGCCGCGCGCCGAAAGGCTCGGTCGCCCTGGCCGATGGCCGGCTCTACTATCGCACCGAGAAAGGCACCCTGCTCCTGGTTGAGCCGAGCCCGAAGGAATACCTCGAGCGCGGCCGCTTCGAGCAACCCGACCGCACCAGGTTGCCGGCCTGGGCCCACCCGGTCATCGCCAACGGAAAATTATATATCCGCGATCAGGATCTGCTCCTCTGTTACGACGTGAAGGCACAGGGCACCTGACATCATCTAGGAGCCTGCCTGAAAGCTGTAGGCGCCGACGTGAGGAGGCGGTGTTAAGCAAACGGTATTCTTCAAATACGCTCTAAGGCAGGCCGGTTCGCGCCGCGAACCGCTTACCGAAGATTTCTTTTGGCAAACACTTGGGCAACCCCCAACGGGGGCGCCTCATACCAGCCCAGCAACGCCCGTGTTCACCGTCCGCACACCGGCCCGCAGGCCAACGGCCTGCCTCACTCCGCCCATCAGCGCGTATGCATGAAAGGCCTCCCTCTCATTAACACCCCGATTCATCGGGGTGTCTGGTGCGCACTAAATCATTTCCCAACCGTTTCAACGGTTTCCTGGCTTTCATGCATAGGCGCTGCTCCGCCCATCAATCGACGATAAACAAGGTTGACAGTCCTCGTTCGTTTGAAGTTTACTTAGCTTTGTTAAGTAATCGGCTCCGGCCGCGCCAAATCGTGAACATCGCCCACTATCAAATTCCGGCCCGTTGATACCATCCCCTCCATGCGGACATCTCCTCAACCTGTGATTACCTCAAAATTTCTCTCCAAAAAAGGGCACGCGATTATCAGCCTTTGCCTCGTGTTTAGTCCCATTGGCACCGAAGCACAAGCCCGGAAAACCACAGTCACGGTCCAGGCCGTGCAACCCGGCAAAGCTATCAGCCTGAACCTGGTGGGCGTCTTTTTCGAAGACCTCAACTACGCCGCCGACGGCACCGACAAGCGCCGCAACACCCTCCGCACCGCGATCGCCGAAGCTGCAGGGCTCACCGGCTTCGAACGCAATGGCGACGTTGTTTCTTTAGCCTCCTGCGCCCCGCTGCTGGCCCGCCTCCCTGCTCCCCGCTCCCAGCTCCCTGCTTTCAACTTCTCCGGCACGGAGGTCTTCCTTCGAAAATTATCCGATCGCGTTTCGCTCGACGAGAGTGGGTCGTCCAGGCCTCCGCACTGGAAAAACGCCCCGACGCCCCCGATGGGCTGGAACAGTTGGGACTGCTTTGGCACCACGCTCACCGAGGCGCAGGCAAAAGCGTAGGCGGACGTGATGGCGCGGGAGCTGTTGCCCAGTGGCTACAGGTATTTCACGGTGGATATCCAGTGGTATGAGCCGGATTCCAAAGGTCACGGCTACGAAGCCGGCGCGCCACTCGAAATGGACGGCTACAGCCGGCTCGTTCCGGCAGAGAAAAAGTTCCCCTCCGCAGCCGGCGGCGCAGGTTTCAAACCGCTGGCCGATTACGTGCGCGCCAAGGGCCTCAAGTTCGGCATCCACATCATGCGCGGCATCCCGCGCCAGGCAGTGAAACAAAACACCCCCATCAAAGGCACCAGCGCCCGCGCGGCCGACATCGCCCTGCCGGGCCACACCTGCCCGTGGAATCCCGACATGTACGGCGTGGACATGATAAAACCCGGCGCGCAGGAGTATTACGACTCCCTCTTCGATCTTTATGCGTCCTGGGGTGTGGATTTTGTGAAGGTGGACGACATCTCCCGCGCTTACGACGACGTGCAAAAGGCGGAGATCGAGGCCATCAGGAGGGCCATCGACAAGTGCGGCCGGCCGATGGTGCTGAGCCTCTCGCCCGGCGATACGCCGATCAGTCGCGGCGAGCACGTCATGCAGCACGCCAATATGTGGCGCATCTCCGATGACTTCTGGGACCGCTGGCAGCCGCTTTATGAAATGTTTGGCCGCCTCGAAAAGTGGACAAAATACCGCGCCCTTGGCGCGTGGCCTGACGCCGACATGTTGCCCTTTGGCATTATTGAATTCAAACGCCCCGGCAACTTCACCCCCCACGAGCAAACTCTCTGCATGACCTTGTGGTGCATCGCGCGCTCCCCCCTCATTTTCGGCGGCGACATGACGAAGCTCGACCCCTTCACCATCAACCTGCTGGCCAACACCGAGGTGCTGGCCGTCAACCAGGCCAGCGCCAACAACCGCCAGCTCTCGCGCCAGGACAACCTGGTTGTCTGGGCCGCCGACGTGCCGGACAGCCGCGACCGCTACGTCGCTTTCTTCAACGCGCAAAGCAAGGACGCCGCCCCCGATTTGTCGCGGGTCAGCTACAAGAGCCCCGTTCTCCGCGGAGCAGGAACCGCGGTCGATATATCCGTGCCGCTCGGCAAGGCCCGGAAACTGGTGCTCTACGTCAGCGACGCCGGCGATGGCTTTGCCTACGACCATTCCGTGTGGGTCGATCCCGTTTTGAGCGGCTCCAAGGGCACCTTGAAGCTCACCGACTTGCGGTGGAGATCCGCCAAAGCGGGGTGGGGCGAACCGCGGGTCAATCGCACCTGCGAAAATCAGCCGTTGCTCGTGAACGGTGCCGCAGTGGAAGGCATCGGCACCCACGCCGCCTCCCTAATCGTGTTCGATCTTCCGCAGGGCTACGATACGTTCCGGGCTCGCGGCGCGCTCACGCAAAAGGGTTCCGTCCAATTCGCCGTCTTGGCCGATCCTGATGAGAAGGTCATTCCGGATTTTAGCCCCGTTGCCGTTTCCTTTGCCGACCTGGGCATCACCGGCAAGGCGCGGGTGCGTGATCTATGGAAGCAGGAGGATCTCGGCGTCTTCACCAACAGCTTCACTCGCGAAATCCCCCTTCACAGCGCCGGGCTTTTCCGCTTAACCCCTGATCCCTGATCACCGATTTCCGCCCCCCGATTGCCTCCCCGTAACGCCGATTGACAGTCGGCCGTATCTAATGGTCCGCCTTCTCCTTGGGTGCAGGCCCGGGCCCGCTCGCCGCAGGAATCGCCTGCGCCGCCGGCGCTGACTCGACGTCCGCCAATTCGACAGGCAGGATCGTGATCTCGATTCTTCGGTTTTTCGCCCGGCCCTCTGCTGTCGCGTTATCCGCAATCGGCCTGAATTCTCCATACCCCACCGCGCCCACCCGCCGCGGGTCCACTCCGGATTTCTCTGTCAAACCGTGCACCGCCGCCAGGGCGCGCGCTGCGGACAACTCCCAGTTGCTCAAAAACCGGCTCTGTGCCGATTGGCGGATCGGCACATTGTCCGTGTGCCCGATGACATGGATCTTCAGTTCCGGATGACCCGCCAGCAGGTCCGCAATTTTCTGCATCACCGCCGCGCCGTCAGGCTTCAGGATCGCCTCGCCTGAGTCAAACATCACCCGGTCAACGATAGTTACGGTTAACTTTCCCTGAAGCTTGGATATCGCAACGTCCTTCGATTCCAATTCTGCGCGCATTTCTTCTTCAAGGCCTTTGGCTTGCTGCCCGGCTAGCTCCTTTTCCTTTCGCAGGCCGAGCAATTCCTCGTTCAAGGCGGCGGCAAACTCCCGGTTCGTCTGGATGACGGTCAGCGCCCCAGCCAGCTCACTGCGGATCTTTTGGAGTTCTGCCGTGAAAGCCAGACGCTCCTGCTCGGACTGTGCCCGGTCGCGGGTGGAGTGCGCCCGGTCACGGGTCCACTGCACCAGGGTCGCCACAGTGGCCGTGATGGCTGCCGCCGCAATGACCCACCCAACAATGGCGCCTCTGGACACAGGTCTCCTCTGCATCGCCGGAGCGGCAAATGGATTGCTGCTGCTGTTCATAGTCGTCTATCCACTCTCTTGCATAATCAACCGCGTAACGATTACTCGAATCGCGGTGGGCATCAAGGAGCAACCGCCTTTTTATGCTGGCGATTCCGGGGACGTGGCTTGCGCCCGTTCTGGAAACTCTGGTTTGCTAATGGGCTCAGGTTGTGGCAGGAATTTGGGCACGAATTAAAACCTTATGACTATGGAATGGGTAACGGATCCGCAAATCTGGATTGGCCTCCTGACGCTGACGGTCCTCGAGATCGTGCTGGGCATTGACAACATCGTGTTCATCGCGATCCTGGCCGGCAAGCTCCCGGCGCATCAGCAAAACAAAGCCCGGCAGACTGGCCTCGCCCTGGCCATGGTCACCCGCGTGCTGCTCCTGCTGGGATTGTCATGGCTGATCGGCTTAACCGCTCCGCTGTTTCAAATCCCGGCATTTTGGTTCCTCGACAAAGCCCACCCGGTATCCGGCCGCGATCTGATCCTGCTTAGCGGCGGCCTGTTCCTGCTGTGGAAGAGCACTCACGAAATCCATGACAAGCTCGAGGGTGACGAGGGGCATGTCTCCGCCAAAGTCGCCCCCAGGTTTGCCAGCGTGGTGTTTCAAATCCTGATCCTGGATATCGTGTTCTCGCTGGATTCGGTCATCACCGCCGTTGGCATGGCCAACAAGATTGGCGTGATGATCGCCGCCGTGATTATCGCCCTGGTGTTCATGCTCTTCTTTGCCCGCCGCATCAGCGACTTCATACACCGGCACCCGACGCTAAAGATGCTGGCCCTGAGTTTCCTGTTGCTGATCGGGGTGGCGCTGGTGGCCGAGGGTTTCCACCGCGAAATTCCCAAGGGATACATCTACTTCGCCATGGCCTTCTCCGTGATCGTCGAGGCCCTGAACATCCGGGCGCGGAGCAAAGCAAAACCCATCGAACTGCGCCAGCCTTACCAGTATCGGCGACAGGCAGATTCAACCGTTCTTTCTCGGGCGCTGCATCCGGGCCGCACCCCGCGGTGAACGCCCGCGCCAGGGCAATCGCATCAAAACAACCCCGAAAATTGTAGGCGACGACGTGAGGAGTCGTTGGGTAGGCGCACCCTCACTTTGTCTCCCACTTTGTCTTCCCCTTTCCCCTGTAGGCGACGACCTAAGGAGTCGTTGGGTAGGCGACGACGTGAGGAGTCGGTTCCCAGCGCTCAAAACAACGCCGCAAAAAGCCGCGCCCCGAAGGGACCCACCAAGGTAGGGGCGGCAGAAATTCAGGTATTCCCTGGCACTTTGATGCATTTGCCCTGACGCCCGCGCCAAGTCACCTTGCCGATCTTGTTCAACGGGTTTATGTTGTAACTGACCGGCGAGCAAGGCAGATCGTCAAGCGAAGAAACGCTCGGCACAGGCCCCGCAGCTAGCCGAGACGAGGCACTATGCAGATAGTCACAGAGCCAACCGCGCCCGCAACGGGATTCCTCCCCGGCCGGGATTCTCCGATCGAAAGCGGCGCCGCCCCGCTGGTTGGTCCGGCGATCTCGGCGGGTTTGCCGGACCAGGTATTGCTCCCGCGCGTCGCGCTGGTGGATGATGACCGGGATTTGCACCAAATGATCAGGGACTTGGCGGCGGGCGGACACTTCACTCTTGCCGATTCCTATTACACCGCCGCCGAAGCCTTGGAAGGCCTGCCTTCACTCCGGCCGGATGTGGTGATCATGGACATTCGTCTACCCGATCTCAGCGGCATCGAGTGCACTGCCAAACTCAAGACAATCCTGCCTGACCTGCCCGTCGTGATCCTTACCGGTTTCCCCGACAGCCCCACCTTCTTTCGATCCTTGATAGAGGGAGCGCAGGGATTCCTGTTCAAGCCACTTTCGCCGGAGGAATTCCTTGATGCGATCGCGCAAGTGATGAAAGGCGAGTTCGCACTCGCCAGGCAGGTCGTACCTTACTTGATCCAACTCGTGCGCCAGCTCCGGCAAGTCGATCCAGACCGCCTTTTGACTCAGCGCGAGGAGGACATCCTGGCCTGCCTTTTTGAGGGAATGCAGAACAAGGAAATCGCTGCCCGCCTCGGCATCGGCTCGGCAACCGTCCACACCCACATCCACAGTCTCTTTGAGAAGCTCGACGTCCACTCCCGCCGCGAACTCATCAGCAGATTTCTGGGCCGGATAAAGCCCGAGCCCTGATGGGGTATTTAACCTAAACTCCCAATCGCCTCTTTAGCCGCTGGCGGTAGGCTCAGCCACAGTCGATCGTTCTTCAGCAATTGATGTAACGAATACCAGGCTATGACAACGCGAGAAGCCCAAAGAGAAAACTTGTTAAGGTGGGGTTCATTCCTCATCAGCGCCATGGCCCTGCTCTTTGCCTTCCTGAAGGGCCCGGTTGCCTGGTCCATCCGCGCCGCGATCCAGGAGCAGTTGCGCACTGAGTTGACAAGTTACAACACCCGACCCTCTCCGCCGGTTCTCCGGGACCGACTTATTGACCCCGGCGAGGACCTGCTCAAACGTCTCAACCACGACCAGGCCGTGCTGCAGGAAGTGACCGCCGCCGCCCAAACCAATACCTTCCACCTTTTGGACCTCACCCGGCGCCTCGCGGTGGTGGAAACGAACCTCGCAACCTTAAAACAGGATTTTTATGCCCGCCAAATACCTTAGCACATACCGCAGCATCAATCCACGCAGCCTGACTCTGCAGACAAAAACCGGTCTCCTCTGCCTCGCACGAACTCATGTCTTCCTTATGCTGGGCCTTTCGCTGTGCGGGTGCGCCTCCCCGGAACCACCAAAAGTCGGCGAACCGGTGGCGAATCTCACTTCAGCGCAACGCGCCCAATTTGAGGAAGGGAAAAAGGTTTTCGAACGGGTTTTTAAACCCCAGACCGGCCTTGGCCCATTGTTCAACTCCTTCTCCTGCGCCGAGTGCCACGAGGCTCCGGTGCTTGGCGGTGGGGGCGACGAAATCGAGATTCACGCCGCGCGCGTCACGCCGTCGGACGGCTGCGATGACCTGTTCCAGGAAGGCGGACCCGTTATCCAACAAGATGCCACTCCCCTTTTGCGCGCCCTCGGAATCGAAAAAGAGCAAATCCCGCCGGGCGCCACTGCCCAGGGTCGCCGTTCCTCTCCGCCTCTCTTCGGGTTAGGGTTGGTGGACGCCATCCCCGAATCCACCATCCTCGCTCGCGAAGATGCAAATGATAACAACCGCGACGGCATCCGCGGGCGCGCCAATCGGACCATCGACGGGCGTGTCGGACGATTCGGTCGCAAGGCGGCTGTGGCCGCACTGTTCGATTTCAACGCGGGAGCTTTTCCCGTCGAAATGGGAATCACAACTCCCGGGTCACCCGTCGAGGAAACCATCAATGGCAAACCGGTTCCACCGGAAACCGATCCGGCACCCGAACCGGAGATTTCACTCGAGGACATCACCCGGGTGAACACGTTCGTGCGTTTCCTGGCGCCACCCCCACCCCGGGTCTTCGCCAATCCGGACGATGTGAACATCGCCAAACGGGGCCAGGCGCTCTTCGCCGAACTCAAGTGTTCCGCCTGCCACGTGCCCGAAATGGAAACGGGGCCGAACCCGATCAAAGCGCTGGATCGAAAGAAAGTGGCGCTGTATTCGGACCTGATGGTCCACGATATGGGGGCTGACCTGGCAGACATTTGCCTTTCCAGCGCCCACCCATCGGACTTCCGCACCGAAATGCTCATGGGGCTGCGCTTTCGCGAGCAGTTCCTGCACGACGGCAGCGCCAAAACGGTGACGGAAGCCATTGAGCGACACGATGGCGAGGCCCGATCTTCCCGCGACAAATTCAGGAACCTGAGCGAAGCGGAAAAAAAGGCGCTGCTGACGTTCCTGGACTCGATCTGAAAGGAGCACGTGATGAAGCGAATGACCGCGTTGTTGATTATGATATGGGCCGGCCTTATGTTTGGCGCGCAACCGCTGGAGGTAGGCCAGCTGAAGCAGGATCTGGTTGGCCACACCATGGGCGGCCGCGAGAAATGCTGGAAATTCCAATCGGCGGACCAAATTAAGAAACTCGAGATCAGGAAACACACCGGGGACACGAAAACGCGCATGTGCACCGTCGTGCTGGAACTCCAGGCTCGGGGTGCGACGGACAAATATCGTGCCGAAGCACGCGTCGAATATGCGAAGAAGGGCACGGAATGGAAAATCAAACACGTCGGGCTGCTGTCGCTCGAAAAGGCCAAATGAATCCGAACCAAAACTTGGCTCACACCTCCGTCTTGGGCTCAATCGAATACCATGAGCGAATCAAATCTTAAAGAAGTCATCGAACGGCACCGGACCGCCGTGATGCAACTGGCGGGCGTGGTGGGCATCGCGGTTGGCCTTTCGAAAACCGACACCCGGAAGCCCTGCATCCAGGTTTACGTAACCAATGACACCTGGCCGGATGGCCTGCCGCAGCAGCTGGACGGCTGCCAGGTGGAACTGGTGAAATCGGCGGGCTTTCGCGCATTCTGAGTCAACACCCGCTCCTCCCGCAACTATCAACCTTCAACTCTTAATCTCATATGTCACGAGCAACCTTCCATCAATATCGGCAACTGGTTCGCGGCGCGAATCAGTTCTATCAAATGTTACGCTGCGATTGCGTCAATGGGTTCGCCATTGGCCGAAAGCGAGTTCAGGGCAAACTCCTCGGCGACCTGGCCATCACCATTTTCGTCAACAAGAAGCTCTCGCTGCGCCGTCTCCCGCTCGCCAACCGCATCCCCCAAATCTTGCGCTTGCCGGATGATCGGACTTCCGACGGCATTCTGGAGTTTGTGACCGACGTCCAGGAGGCGCGTTTCCAGTCTCTTGAATACACGGCGCGGCAACGCCCGGCGCCAAGCGGCATCAGCATCGGCCACGTTGCCATTACCGCGGGAACTCTCGGCGGTTTAGTGAAGGACCGCACCAGCGGAGCAGTCGTCATTCTTTCCAACAATCACGTGCTGGCCAATTCCAACGAGGGTGGCGCCGGGGACTCGATTTTGCAGCCGGGCCCGCATGACGGTGGCGTTGACCCGGCGGATCGCGTCGCCACGCTAACACGGTTTGTGCCCATCGACTTTTCGCCATCCGCGGAGAATCGTGTGGATGGCGCTATCGCCACACCTGTCGACCCGGTCAGGAGTCAGGTGATTTGGAATACGAGAGATGTCGGAACCCAAACGCCACTTGAGAGCCGTCAATTAAGCGATGCGGATTTGGGCCAGGCCGTGCAAAAAACCGGTCGCACCACCGGGCATACCGACGGATTTGTCCACGCCCTTTTCGGCACGACCCAGGTCCAGTATGACATGTTTCGCAAGGGGACTTTTGTGGACCAAATCATCATCTCGCAGGATCCCTCCAAGCCCGCTTTCTCGAACGGCGGCGATTCCGGCTCGCTCATTTATGACACTGACCGCCTGTGCCTCGGCCTGTTGTTTGCCGGTTCGGAAGGCAGCGCTAACGAGCCCGCTACCACCATTGTGAATCCGATCCACCATGTATTGCGCGAATTGAACATCGAGTTCCTCCAGCCTGGCTCATTCCCGTCGGCGGCTGCGAACCGCCAACGGCGCGCGCGGAAACGTAAGAAGAAATAACGCCCGCGTTCCAGTCACCCCCCACGATCCCAGTGCCCCCGGTTCAAAAGGCCGATGGCCCTCAGGAATCGAACTCCTCGCCTCCAGGAGCACCTGCAACTGTTTCTAACACACTGTCCCTCAACGTCATCAGGCGCTTAACGGGGGGCACGAAAAAGTGGAAATGGCATGAAGACTGAATCCTCCCCGCCTGTCAGTGCCATCGCGATCTTTCGAGCGCGTGGTGCCGGATCTGGCTTGTCAACAGCATGCCCGGCTGGCAACGCGCCCCTCCCCGCTTTCGGGGATACTCAGCTTTCAAGGATTGGGCTAAAATTCCAGCTTGCAACACAAATTAATCCAGGGTCACGCGGCGTTCGGCCGCTCAGACGCAGGATTGAAAAATGAGAGCGTGTGGAAAAACCGCCTGATGAACGGTGGGTTCGACCAATGAACTCTGAGTCAGGTATAACAAACAATGCTATGAATAGAACAACCCAAAAGAATTCAATACTGGCGTGCGCCCTGCTGGGCGCCATGGTGGCCAGCCAGGCCATGGCCGCAGATATTCGTTACATGAGCAGTGGTGACTATCTGGATCCGTTCGGCTGGCAAGGGGGTGTCATACCCGGCATAGACGATACTGCCCGGTTCAACTGGGGCAACAACACCGTAACCCTGTCGGGCGAGGCTCCGCTGCTTCGTAGATTTCAAATGGGCGTCGATGAGTCCGGCCAACTGGTGGTCAACGCCGGTGGAAAACTGACCACGACAGGAGTGGCAAATAGCACGGTTGGCAACAACAACAACGCCGGCGTCGTTGGACGACTGACCATTAACGCGGGTGGAGAGGTGACTGTGACTAACGTTCTGTTCGTGGGTGCCAGTGCCACCGGCATCGTCACGAATGACGGCGGAACTTTGAGAATCACCAGCCACCTGTGGGCCGGCAGCGGCGCTGTCGGAGTCGGCACGATTGTTATCGCCAATGGCGGCGTTATCAGCGTCGGTGGAAATATCGGTCTGGGCACGATCAACGCCAGCTCCGCATCAGGTGGCAAGGCTTCCGTGTATGTCCAGGAGGGCGGTGTTCTCGACCTGAACCAGATCTCGGATGTGAATTCGATTCAGCAGAACTCGGTGCTGGATATTTCCGGCACCGGCAAGGTCACGATTTCAGGCGACCGGGTCGCGGCGATCAGTGCTTATACCAATGTCGGAAGAATCACCGCCTACGGTGGATTGGGCACGGTGGGCATTGACTACAACAACACCAACCCGGGCAAGACGACGCTCTCCGCCATCGCTGGTGAAGTGCCGCCCTTGGAGACCGTGTGGAATCCGGCGGCCAATCCTGCCGGCACTGGCAAGTGGAACGAGAAGACCAACTGGACCGGCTTTGTGGCTCCGGCCAGCGTGACTAAGGTGGTTTTTAATGTCGTCGGCGCGATTCCGTGCACGGTGACCAATGCGGCCCTGGCCGATTATGTGGTCATGGGCGACAACGGTCCCGGAGGCACCTTGAACATTGCCAACGGCGGCAGCCTGGCTTGCGGTCCGGTGAATGCGAGCGCCATCGGTTACAACAGCAACGCCTTGATGGTGGTTGAAAACGGCGGGGTGGTCAGTTTTGGATATCAACTGTGGATCGGCCTCAATCCGGATTCGGACGGCAAGTTGATCATGAATGGCGGCACGGTGTCAGTGGCTGACATGTTCGGCTTGGGCTGGCAGGGCGGAAAAGGCACCGCTCAGATCAATGGCGGCACCTTGAATCTTTCCCAGTGGAATGATACCGCCTCAATCCAGTTCGGATCCGTGCTGGATGTTTCTGGTGCGGGCAAAGTTGTGATCAATGGCAATCACCTGCAATCGGTGAACGATTATATCCTCACCGGCCAGATCACGAACCATGCCGGACCGGGAATGTTGCTGGTGGACTATAACAACATCAATGTCGGCAAGACCACGATCTACCCGTCAGATCTTTATCTCCCGCCGGCGCAAGCCACTTGGAACCCCGCGCTCAATCCGGATGTCAATGGTTTGTGGAATGTGAGCAGCAACTGGTCCGGCGGCCTTACTCCGGCCAACGTGACCTGGGTGACCTTCAATGTACCCGATGCGATTCCTTGCATCGTGACTAATGCGGCGTTTGCCAGCGTATCGCGCATCGGCAACAACGGTCCCGGCGGCACCCTCATCATTACCAACGGTGGCAGCCTGGTTTGCAGCCATCCCGATGAGTGGAACTCCATCGGCATGAACAACACCGGCCTGATGGTTGTTGCTAACGGCGCGTCGGCCAGTTTTGCGCAACATCTCTGGATCGGCTTCAACGCGGGAGCAGAGGGCACGTTGATCATGGATGGCGGAACGGTGTCGGTTGGACAAATGATCGGCCTGGGTTGGGAGGGCGGCAAAGGCACTGCACAAATCAATGGAGGAACTTTGAATCTTGCCCAGTTGAGTCCAACGGATTCCATCAAGGGCGAATCGGTGTTGAACATTACCGGATCGGCCAAGGTGGTGATCACCGGCGATCACGTCACCTCGGTCAGCAATTATGTCAGCGCTGGAAAGATCACGGCCAATGGCGGTCCCAACGTGTTCTATTTCTTTGACGCGGGCGCGAACAAAACCACCGTCAGCGCCGTATTGCTGCCCGCGCCGCAACAGTCGATCACGGCGGTTTCGGTCGCCGGCGGCAATGTGTCGATTACCTACCAGACAACGCGTCAGCACACGTATCACCTTGAAACCACCTCCAGTTTGTCGCCCGCTTCCTGGACGACTGTCGCCGGCAGCACGACCAATGCGACGGGAGCACCGGTGACATTCACCTTCCCGGCAAGTGGTGGTCAGTCGTTCTATCGGACGGTTTCGCCCTGACCGTTGAGGAAGCGCGCGGTAACAGGGCAACTACCAAAGACAACGGTGGATTGGCCAGCCGGCCCCTCACCCGGCTTTCAGACACCCTCTCCCCATCCGATGGGGAGAGGGACGTTTTCGTAATTTATGAAGCGATGCAGTTTGATCCTCCTCGGCGTTCTCCTTTGGATGTGGACGCAACCGGCCGATGCCCAGACCAGGCTCCGGCTCTCCGCCATCATTCCCGGAACCGAGACCGTGCAGTTGGTCGCCAACGGCGGCTTCCAGGCACAGGGGCCGGTCACGGCCACCAACACCCACCCGTTCCCCGATGGCTGGTCGCGCGTAGCCGACATCTTCGCGGATCCCGGCACCAACATGACCCCGGCCAACAATGGGGTCCTCGCGCGCGCCCTGGTCAATGGCGGCGCCGCGGTCTGCCAATACCAGCGCACGATCCAACTGCAGGCCAACACCAGCTACGTTCTCAGCGCCTATCTGTGGAACCTGGGCGATGCCGCCAACCACGCGACCACAGTCATTGACCTGGCAGATGCACCCGGCGAACCCCAGATCACCTTGAGCTACTCCGACACGGAAGCTGATCTCGGATACTTTGTTTATCGCACCTTTGACACCACTATCACCGGCAACACCGTTACCCTGCGGGTGTTCTACGACAGCCGCCTCGGCACCGGTGCTGCCCCTAATTACTACCCCGCCGCCGCGCAATGGGACAACCTCGCCATCACTCCTGAGTCTGCTTTCGTCGCGCCCGCTCCCGTTGGCACGGAAACCAACCTCCATCCCATAATCGCGATCAGCAGCCCTCCCAACGGCACCAACATCCTCTCCCCTGATAATCCGGTAACTCTCAATATCGCTGCCTCGGCCTCCGATCCGGACGGCACCATCACCAATGTCGCGTTTTATGCTAACGCGGCCAAACTGGGCCAGACTGCGGTCACGCCTTACACCCTGAGTTGGACCATTCCTGCTTCTGGTTCGTACCAACTGACCGCCGCGGCCACAGATAACCAGGGTTCGACCACCGTCTCCGCGCCGGTGACGATCTCCGCTACCGTCCCCGCCATCCCACCCACGTCGGCCCTCCGCATCGTTCCCGCTGCCGCCAATTTTGCGATCTACTGGCCGACCTCCTTTACCGCGGTGTCCCTCCAGTGCACGTCGAACATCACCTCGTCCTCCTGGAAGCGGGTCACCAATACTCCTGCGATCGTAAGTAACGAATTTACCGTCTCGCTGCCCATCAAGGACGCACAGCAATACTTCACCCTTGCCCCAACCGTTGATCCCTCAACGATGAACCGCAAACTGCTGATGGGATATCAGGGTTGGTTTGCCGCCCCGGGAGACGGATCGGCGAACAACCGGTGGGTCCATTGGTTCGGCAATAGCACCCCCGACGCCGCAAATGCGAATTTCGATTTCTGGCCGGACACCTCCGAACTGGACCCGGACGAGTTGTTCAACACCAGCATGACCTATTCGAACGGTTCACCGGCCCAACTGTATTCCGCCTACAAACAGAAGACCGTGGTGCGCCATTTCAAGTGGATGCAGGAGAACAACCTCGACGGCGTCTTCTTTCAGCGGTTTCTCAGCGACCTTCCCGGTGGCAACCTCTCGGCTCTGCGCAACCAGGTGGCCGTCAATGTGCGGGTCGGCGCCGAAACCTACGGGCGCGTCTTCGCCATCATGTACGATATCTCCGGTTATTCCACGAACACGCTCGTGAGCAAGCTGACCAACGACTGGCTGTATCTAGTGAACACGCAGCGCGTCACCAACAGCCCCGCCTACCTCCACCACAACGGCAAACCCGTTGTCGCCATCTGGGGGTTTGGTTTTTCGGGCCGGTCCGACACGCCTCAACACGCCCAGCAGGCCATTGACTGGTTCAAGGCCGCCGGCTGCACCGTCATGGGCGGGTTGCCGACCCATTGGCGAACCTTGACCGGGGATGCCCAAACCAATCCAGCCTGGAGTAACGTCTTCCGCTCCTTCGACGTCGTCAGCCCCTGGTCGGTCGGGCGTTACGGCAATACCACTGAAGTGGATAATTTTCGTGTCAACCAGATCGTGCCCGACCTGGCCGATTGCACGAGCCATGGCATTGATTACCTGCCCGTGATTTTCCCGGGATTTTCGTGGACCAACCTTAACAACGGGCCGTTCAACCAGATCAAGCGCAACGGCGGAAGCTTTTACTGGCGGCAGGCCTACAATGCCATCCGGTCCGGCTGCACGATGGTTTACGGCGCGATGTATGATGAAGTGGACGAAGGCACAGCCATGTTTAAGTGCGCCCCAACCGCCGCCCAATTGCCGGCGCAAGGCGCGTTCGTTCCGCTGAACATTGACGGCTACAACCTGGGCAGTGACTGGTACCTGCGCCTGGCCGATCAGGCGGGCAAAATGCTGCGCGGCGAAATCCCGGTTTCGAGCATCATCCCCATCACGCCGCCCTAACCTCGGGCAATAGCAAACCATGAAGACGCTTGCTTGTGGGGCTCTCCTTGTCTTCTGCACCTGCGGCAGCGCTTTTGCGGGGGTGACTTTTTCCCGCGCCTTCGCCCCGGAGGAAAGCTGGATCAAGCCAATGGAGCAACCGT
>Ga0184628_10000671_pt1 | contig 17739 bp, 22 predicted proteins | sample PLM4_5_b1_FD_133149 | JGI IMG/M metagenome (GOLD analysis project Ga0184628, IMG submission 133149) | Groundwater sediment microbial communities from an aquifer in East River, Colorado, USA - PLM4_5_b1 | ecosystem: Environmental > Terrestrial > Soil > Riparian zone | place: USA: East River... | reverse complement strand
GTGCTTCGACCTGCAATTTTCGATAACGCGGCACGCGTCCACGCAAATCCGGGATGCTGAGACAGCCTTCCCAGTCTTCTTCCTTTTCGCTTTCCGGCTTGTCTCCAAGAACCGTGACAACAGGATTCACAAGTACCGTCAACGGAATTCGTCCCCGCTCCCCCTGGCTTTCAATAACCGCCAGCAGAAGCGATTCATGAACCTGAGGAGCCGCCAAACCAACACCGTGATACTCGAACATGGTCTCAATCATGTTGTCGATCAAAGTCTGAGTTGCAGGCTTGGCAAGAAAGGTGGGTGTCAGCGGCCGGGCTTTTTCTCGGAGGACGGGATGGCCGAGACGTGAAACCTTCAGGATTGACATTGAAAAAGTTTCTTACTCATCGGGTGCTTGAAGCCCACGCGGCGAATCTGTATCGCTTCCGCCACAATTGCCACGGCAATTTCTTCGGGAGTCACTGCGCCCACTTCCAGGCCGATCGGCATGTGTGCACGCTCGATGCGTTCCCTCTCAATTCCCTCTTTGGTCAGCGTGTCGGCGATGGTTCGAATCTTGCGCTTGCTGCCGATCATGCCGATGTAACGCGCATTGGTACCGATGGCCCAGCGCAACACGTTTTCATCCTCCTGGTGGCCGCGAGTCACAATCACCAGATAGGTATTCTCTGTGGGCGTGATTGCAGCAAATGCTTCCTCGAACGTATCGGAATAAATGGCAACCGCTTCCGGGAACCTCTCTGCATTCGCGAAAACCGGACGATTGTCCACGATCGTGGTGCGAAAGCCGGCAATCGTCGCAATTTTGGATACCTGTGTGGAAATGTGCCCGGCGCCGAAAATGATCATTTCCGGAATGGGCAAAATAGGCTCGACGAAGATCTCGACCTTGCCACCGCAGATCAGGCCGCCTTCGGCCATGGACTCCTCGGTGAGATCGAAGTTCATGATGCGGGATTTCTCCTCCCGCAGAACGTCCTGTGCAGCAGCCCAGACATCGGCTTCAACGCACCCTCCCCCGACGGAGCCGAGCGTCGACCCGTCATCGCGTACCAGCATTTTCGCTGTCTGAAAGCTGGGAACAGAGCCACGAATCTGAACAATTGTTGCAAGAACAGCCTTTCGGCCTTCCAGACGCAAGCGGCGGATTTCCTCGAAGATATCGGCATCCATAGGGCGATCAGTCTAACATATTCATTGACTTCCACCGTCCTGGTCTCTTAGACTCCGATCCTTTTTCGAATCAATTCAAGACACGATGACAACATCAATTACTACACCCAAATCCGTGACAGAGCTGGTGAAGATGACGGCCAGGCTTGGCAATCGTGCCGTCCTGTTTTCCGGTATGGACCCCGCTTCAGATCGCCTGCCCACCGGCAAAGTGGCTATCGATATCTCAAAAATAGGCTCTTTGCTGGAATTTAGCGCAGACAAAAACAGGGTTGTGATCGGCACCGGCGTCAATCTCGGGCGTCTGGCACGTGAAACCGTCGGCGAAAATGGCCTGATTCGCCAGGCATCCCTGCTGATCGCCAACCCCCTGGTCCGGAATCGAATCACCCTGCTGCAGGCTCTGAGTCCGGACTCGCAGTACTTTGACATCACAACGCCACTGGCGCTTCTGGATTCCAAGGTGCGTCTTCAGAGCCCAACCTCCAAGAGGACTATTTCGATAAAAGAGTTTCTCGAAGCCTCCGTGAAGGGATTGAAGAAGGGGGAGATCCCTGTTGCGATTGAATTTCCGAAATTGCCATCCAGTGATCGAGTGGGATTCTTCCGCGTTGCGCGCATGGGGGGAAAAGGCTCGGTGTCCGCAGCGACTCGAATGAAGCTGGTCAAAAGTACCTGTATCGATCCGGAAATATATGTGTCCAGCCTTACATTGATTCCACTGCGATCCAGAACGGCGGAAAAGGAAGTCGGCGGTAAAGTCGCATCAGAAGCATCGATCAAGCGGGCTTCCCAGGCTGCGGCTGACGAAATGGGAGAACTCGCCGTAAAGCATAACGCTTACGAACATACGCTGATCGAAATCACCGTGGCTCGGACTCTGCGCAGCATCATGGAAGACAGCGTTTCGGGGATCTGATCAATTCTCGATGTTCAATTTTCATCCGACTGGATGGGGCACGAGTTTCATTCTTGTCGGATGAGAATTGAAAATTGAGAATTGAACATTGCTGCGATTCTGCTGCGATTCTACCTTTACCTTTTGCTGACTGCGTAGGGGCTGTCTTCAAGGTAAAGCATTTTGCAACGCTGGCATCGGAAGGCTTCTTTGCCGGGCCCCGCAGCCTTTTTCGCCTCTGCATCGAGGGCTGTAACGCGCTTTAGTTTTCCACCACAGTAGGGATCCTTGGGATCATCCTTCGGCTCATTGCAAACAGTCTGACGGGCTGCCTTCGTTTTCACGTCGTCGATCTCCTCCGAAAAATTCGAATCGTCATTCTAACCCCATTTCAACTTGTCGCGAAGGACGTCAAAGTAAGCCTTCCCCGACGGAACGATCAGTTCGACGACACGGCTGGATTTCTCCACCACAACGCGGTCCCCCGATTCCAGCTTCAGTCCCACCTGACCATCAACCGTCACGTGGACTTCATCCAGAGCCGATCGCAACGACAGCTCGATGCGGACATCGGGAGGCAGCACAATTGGACGATTCGTCAGCGTGTGCGAACAGATCGGGGTCATGACAATTGCGGCCATGGTCGGAAAGACTATCGGACCGCCGGCCGACAGGTTGTAGGCCGTCGAACCCGTGGGAGTCGACAGGATGAGACCATCCGATCGGAACCGGGTCACGTATTGACCGTTCACGCGCGCCTCAAGTTCGATGATCCGCGAAAGTGTTCCCTTGTTGATCACGACATCGTTCAGCGCCTGGTAGGACGCGACAATCGCGCCACGTCGTTCGATCGACACCCGCATCATCATGCGGTGATCCGTCGCGAATTCGCCTCCAATAACCCGCTCCAGAGCGGAATACATTTCTTCCAGCGTGACTTCGGTCAGGAAACCCAAAGCACCGTGATTGATCGCCAGAATTGGAAGCTGGCGGTCTGCCATCAATCGGGCAGCAGCCAGCAGCGTTCCATCCCCGCCGACCACAACACACAGATCTGCTGTATCGACAGACAAAGGGTCCAGAGAGGCCACTATTTTCCTTGCATCGAACCACCGCACCAGGTCGGATGCGACATTGGCCACCTCCGGCTGCTTCGGTTTGGTAACGATCGCGACTTTAGCGATATTCATTTTCTAAATAGGACAAAAAACTCACGATTCCCTTCCTTGCCGGTAATGGGTGACTCACAGCTCCCAACGCAGCCGAGACCCAGCGGCTCACCCGCATGAATGACCTTCTCCACAGATTCGATTTGATCCTGCTCACTCTTCACGATTCCGCCCTTACCCACCTTGCCGCGTCCCACTTCAAACTGCGGCTTTACCAGCGCAAGACAATGCCCTCCCGTTTTCAGAATGCCGCAAACGGACGGCAGCAGCATGGTCAACGAAATGAACGACGCATCCATCGTCACCAGATCGACAAGTTCACCAATGTCTCCAAATTCCAGGAACCGGGCGTTGCGCTCCACTTTGATCACCCTCGGATCGCTTTGAAGCCGCCAATCCAGCTGCGTCACATCGACATCGATTCCGTAAACCCGTGTCGCACCGTTGAGTAACAGGTAGTGTGTGAAACCACCGGTCGAGCATCCCACATCTGCACAAATCTTATCCCGAACTTCCAGACCAAAACTGGCGACAGCCCCCTCGATCTTCAAGCCTCCACGGCTGACATATGCCAGCCCTCCGGCCTTGAGCCGTACAACAGCGCTCTCCGGAACGCTGGCGCCCGCCTTCGTCGCCGGTCGCTCGTCGACGAACACAAGGCCAGCCATGATAAGAGCCTGGGCCTTTTCCCTGCTATCGGCCAGCCCCCGTTCGACAACGAGGACGTCGAGACGCCTCTTTAACGGCAACGTTTCTCCAGGAAGCCGGCGATTTCAATCAGTGTGGGCGATGCCAGGGGCTGCGCGATCTGACACGCTTCTTCAGTCAGGCGCCGGATCATCCGGCGAGACTCCTCCATACCAAAAACCGCGGGATAAGTCGCCTTTCGGTGTTCACGGTCTTTACCTGCGGTCTTGCCCAACGTTTCGGCCGATTCGGTCTCGTCCAGAACGTCGTCCATGATTTGAAACGCAAGACCGATCTTTCGTCCATAGTCGCGTACTCTATCCGCTTCAGACGCGCTGGCACCGCCAAGATAAGCACCTATCCACACCGATGTGGAAAGCAGAGCCCCCGTTTTTGCAGCGTGGATGGCCTCAACTTGATCCTTACGTAGAATCTGTCCTTCGGCTTCAAGATCCAGAACCTGACCGGCAATCATCCCGTTACGAGTTCCCAGGGCACGCGCCAGTTCGGAGATGGTGTGGAGCAATGTGGCTTCGTGGAATCCACGGCAGCTCGACACTGTTTCGAAAGCCAGCGTCAATAATGCATCACCGGCAAGGATTGCCGTGGCCTCTCCAAATTTCTTATGACATGACGGCAGTCCGCGCCGGAAATCATCGTCATCCATTGCGGGAAGGTCATCGTGAATCAGAGAGTAGGTGTGCACCATTTCGATCGCAGCAGACACCGGAAGAACCGGTTTGAAATCGGCATGGAAGATGGTGAAGCCGGCAACGCAGAGCGCCGGCCGGAGCCGTTTGCCGCCGGCAAACACACTGTGCCGCATTGCCCGATGAATTTGAGAAGGAGAGGTGGATTCCGAAGGTAAGAGACTGTCCAGAGCAGCATCAATTTCAGGACGAACACGGTCCAGAAAGGCGAAAATTTCAGTTTTCATGTTCGGTCTCAAACGGAACCGCCTGTTGTTCGCCTTCGTTGTTTTTCAGCAGTATCTCTACACGGCGTTCCGCCTGGCCAAGCTTGGAATGACACAATCGCGACAACTGGATCCCTTCCTCAAAAAGTTCCAGCGACGAGTCCAGCGACAGATCTCCTCCTTCGAGTTTTTTGACGATTTCTTCAAGACGCTTCAGCGCCGTCTCAAAGTCGGGAGTATTCTCTGGTGTTTCAGACATGAAACGGATTTTAGCAGATATAATCTAAATCGTGATGAAAGCTGCCCTGACGTTCGTACTCGCCTCCTCAATGTTTTTTGTCGGATGCGGTCCCAAAAAGGAACCCGCCAAGGAACAAGCCACCGTCGTTGCGAAGCACGCCTCGGTGCGCATGAAGAACAGCGCCACATCGCGCACTCTTGCGACTCTGGAACCGGAAACGCAAATCGAAATCATGGAGAAACAGGGCAACTGGTACAGAATTCGATACGGCGAGACCCAGGGCTGGATGGACGAAACCACGATTCTCACCGACGCCATGGCGGCAAAACTTCAGGCCATGGTGGCAGAGGCGAAAAAACAGGAAGCACAAAACACGGCACTGCTTCGAGAAGATGGAAATCTTCGACTGGATCCCGGCCGGAACACCAAGATCATGCGGCGTCTGGCAGCGGAATCCAAAGTCGAAGTCCTCGAACGCAGAACATTGCCGCGACCCAATTCGTCTCCTCCCGCACTGGATGTCTGGATCAAGGTGCGGGTATCACCGACCGAAGTCGGATGGATATTGGGCAACGTCCTCGACTACGAGGCACCAGCCGGCATTGGTGGATTCATGGAAGGGTCAAACTACAGTGCGATTAAACCTCTCAATACCGTGGAGGACGCCGAAATCGGTCCCGTCATCTGGTACGTCGTCGGAGAACGACGGCCGGGAGCACCGCCGGATGTCGCCTTTGATGGAATTCGCGTCTTCACATGGAATTTGAAAAAGCACCGTTATGAAACCGCATATCGGATCAAGGGGATTCGCGGCGCCTATCCGCTAGTGGCCGGAAGAGAAGGCAGCAATCCCATGTTTCAGTTTCCTGAAACAGCTGAAGACGGCTCGCCAAAGCCACTTCGGAAATTCATCATGAACGGCGTGCTGGTGAAGGAAGTCAAATAAGAATCCCGATGGGGCGCGGGGTCCGCGTGAGAGTTCTGCTAATTCTCCGGCGTCACCGCAATATGCATCACGCCTATCAGCGCCATCACTAGCCCAATTCCCACGATTACCGCCGGAAGGCTGATCTGCTCGAGACCCCAGAGCGCCGCAAGGAACAGAAGAAAATTCAGAAGTAGTTTTCTCATGTCGATACCTGGTTGAGGTATCGGCATACGGCGGGTGGAACTATAGGGGAATGGGGAATGTTCAATTCTCAATGTTCAATGGTCATCCGAGCGGAATGAAACTCTTGCCCATTCCATTCGGATGACCATTGAACATTGAGAATTGAACATTCCCCATTCCCCCGTTTCCAAAAGAAAAAAGGGGCGGGATAACCCGCCCCTTTTTTCCGAGAATCGTCGGACGCTTACGGTCTGTTCAGACTATATGTGCCATCCGCATTCTTGGTGCGATACGCGGGAGGTCCATTGTGGCAACCGTTGCAGCTGTCCGTAACGGCCTTCGTCGTCGCGGCATCAGCCTTACCGGATTTTGCGGCCTTCTGAGCTTCGCCGGCAGCTGCTGCTGCGGCCTTAGCCAGATCGGCTGCCCCACCAACTTTTTCCTTGGTGAACGCTGTTTGAGCCGCCGTGAAAAGCGACTGCAGTGTTCCAAGGTCCTCAGCAACGCCCGCCGCATCGGCAGCCGTCAGTTTGCCACGCATGGTTCCAGCGGTGTAGGAAACACGCGTCATGATGTTCTGCAGGTCCGCGGCGCCATTCGCGCCCGTCGCTGCCGGACCCTGGGGCGGTGCTGCTGGTGCACCGCGCTGTCCGCCACCACCACCACCACCGCCTCGACCGGCGCCACCGCCACCCGGCGCTCCGCCAGCCGGAGCTGCGCCAGCCGGAGCTCCACCCTGAGGTGCCTGAGCTGCGATTGTCGCGACCATCACGGCGAGAACGAAACAAACCGCAATTAGAAACGAAACTTTCCGCATTGATTACCCTCCTTATGACTACTTTCCATTCACTACGCTTACTGACGGGATACTATAGGAAAGGTTGCATCCCCTAGTCAATCAATCCGTTGCAGTTATCTTGCTTTTAAATCATTTAATAATTTTGTGAGCGCCGGAACCACTTTAAACAGGTCGTCCACGATGCCGTAATGGGCCACTTTAAAAATGGGCGCTTCGGGGTCTTTGTTGATTGCCACAATGCAGCGCGAAGCCGACATTCCTACCAGATGCTGGATTGCTCCGGAAATCCCGATCGCAAAATAGAGCTTCGGCGCCACGGTCTGGCCGGAGCTCCCGATCTGATATTCGCGCGGCAACCACTCGGCGTCAACAACCGGTCTGGACGCGCCAACAGCGCCATTCAGGGCCTTGGCCAGATCGAACACCAGGCTGAAATTTTCTTTCTGCTTCAAACCGCGGCCACCGGAAACAATCACCGACGCGGAACTCAAATCCGCCTCGCCCTTCGCTGCCTCCGATTGTGCGATAACGCGGCGCCGATTGGACACGCCCGAAAAGTTGACGTCAATAGTCTCGAGCGAAGCTCCACTCCCGGCCACGCCGGATCCGGATGGCTGAGCATCGTCAGCAGGGAAAGCTCCAGGAGTGAGTGTGACCAGATATGGAACGGCTTCACGTGGCTCCACCTTCATATTCAATTTGGCATTGAATATCGGACGCGTGAATACGATCCTGTCGCCAATCCGCTCATATTCGACGCAGCCGGCAACAAATGGTTTCCGAAGCGCAACCGCCAGGCGCGGCATGAAGTCCATTCCGCGAGCGGAGTGCGCGGTCGCCACGATGCTCGGCTTTTGTGTTGCGATGATCGAAGCCAGCGCATGGACGTATTTCTCCGGACCATATTCCTCAAGGGCTGGATTGTCGACTACCAGAATTCGATCCACCCTTCGCGCCTGGAGTTCTTCGACAAGCCTGGACGTACCGGAACCCAGAACCACTGCCGCCGTGGGTAGTCCAAAATCCCGTCCGACGCGTCCTGCAAATGCGAGAAGCTCGCTGGTACTGGGTTTCAGCGCACCACCGGAGTGTTCAATAACAACAAGTATCATGAGCGATTCTTAAAGCACCTTTGCGTCTTTGCGGAGTTTCTCAACCAGCGTCGTAACTGCCTCTTCAGGAGTTCCGGATATGATCTCAACCCGGCTCTTCCGTTCCGGAACCTGAATCTCTTTCACTTCGACCATGGAACCGGCGGCTCCAGCGCGATCCAAACCGATATCGGCGGCGGTCCAGACTTTGAATTCCTTTTTCTTTGCCGCCATGATTCCCTTCAGCGAGGCATACCGTGGCTGGTTGATGCCGTATTGAATGGTCAACACCGCGGGTGTGGCGAGTTCCAGTTTCTCCGTCATACCGGCCTCGAGCTCTCGATGGATGGTTAGATTTCCTGCGGCCGGCACTTCGACAGCGATCACAATCGTGGCGTGAACCCATCCGAGAAATTCGGCAAGCATGACGCCGGTGGCGCCGCTTCCCATATCGTCGGATTGAACGCCGGCGAGAACAATATCCGCACCGCCGTCCAGTTCAATTGCTCGCGCCAGAGCTTCGGCAACCGCAAATTCGTCGCCGCCCTGGAATTTTTCATCGACCAGATGAATGGCCCGATCCGCGCCCATGGCGAGGGCGGCACGAAGGATTTTGGCTTCGATTTCGCGTCCAATGGAAATCGCCACGACTTCCCCACCGTGTTTTTCCTTCAGGCGGAGCGCTTCTTCGAGTGCGTAATTGTCGGCCTCACTGGCAACAAGACTCAAATCCTGATCCTTGATCCAGGTTTTTGATTCGTTGATGACAAGGCGGGATGACGGATCCGGTACGGGCCGGATGCAACTGATAATTTTCATTAATGCGCCCGGAGAGAGTCGAACTCCCGACCTACGGATTCGCAGTTCATTGGAACGACAATGCTCTCAACAGCTTCAGGAGCTTAGCATGGACAAACGCGGACAAATGCGGACAAAAAAACGGCAAGCATGGCAGGCAAAGGGCTGCATGTGATATCACGCGATCCTTCCGTGCTTGGTTGGATGGAATAAGAAGAGGAAAACATGATTCAGATGGAACGGGAATACACAACGGATGACTTCTTTCGAATCATCGGTCACATATCAGCGTGTTTTGCAACGCTGGATCTGCTGTCTGCTGAAGTCGAATGCCGTTGCAGTTGCCGTTCATGTGCGGGGAGTCGCCGGTCTAAATCCTGTTCGCCGCTTCCGAGTTGCCGATCGGCTGCACCAGCGTCTTTTCGTGAATCTCCGCTCTACACTTTGGGCAAATCCCTGGCGCCGGCAGGATGTAGTCGACATAATCTTTCGCATCGGCGATAGCTCGTAGAATCCAATCGAACGGGATCCCTGCTTCAGGATTGCAATTCTCACAGCTCTCCACTTGAGTCACGCCCCGCGCGAGCTGCATGAGTGTTACCGGAACGAATTTCAGATCCGAGTCTTCTAGGTCGCGAAGGTCATCTTCATCGGGCATTCGGCATTATACGTCTGCAGAGACAGCACCATGCCGTGTTCACAGTCCGAAAAGCGGATTCAGAAAAATCATAGTTTTAGATACTGTCCAGGAGATGGAATCTACGGGTCCGCTCTTCGCGTAGTGCGCAAGGTCCAAATTTAAGAATTAGTAAAATGGTGTCTATTTGAACATAAAGTTTCCCGGAGTCTTTCCATACTGCTGTTGCAGCAAGGTAACGGGTTAACGTCCTTAACAATTTTCCCTTCTCGGTTTCAAACGGGCCCGCCCGCCGATCCCCTCAAGGCGTCTCAGATCGGAGGCAGCATGTCCTCTCAGCGATACCAAATTAATAGCCCAACAATGGCGACTTTTCTGCAAGAGGCGCATCGCGCGACAGTCAGGATCCCCGCTGGATCAGTAGTAATCGTAGATTCGGAAATGGTTAATGAAAACCAGCCTATTGAAGTTACCTGGGCGGGAAAGCTCGTCGTGATGTTTGCGCAGGATATCCGAGCGCGAGGCATGAAGGTTGAGTAGGCTGATGCCTGACTATGCCGTCAACCGCTTCTTGTAAGGGCCACGCAGCGAATGCTTCGCGCACTTTACTTCCGCAGAGGTCACCCTCATGCCGCGGAAAGCCCCGCATCGAGGATCGACGCTATCCGGAAGGAACTCGCCTGGGTTACTCCGACAGTGGATCCCAATCGCTGCGGTTGCCGGGATCTGCGCTGCGTCAAAGAAACCGGACACCACTCGTGCGAGTGTGCGAATTCCCCGACGTCGTCGACCTGGACGTTCGCCAGGTGTACTTCTGCTCAGGCTGTCGGGAATTATCATGACGGAGTGAAGGTGGTCCAGTCGATGGTAGTGCGGTGAGTTTAGAAATAAGGGCGGGTAAGCCCTCGGCAGACCTACCCGCCATGAAGCAACAGAAGAGACGACCGACTATTTCACGCAGAAGAGAAAACAGCGGTCCCGTAGGCACGTTGACCTGCCTGCAACCACAGGTCCTTTCAAAATGCCCCCATGATAACGTCCTGTAAGCCATTGCTATCTCCTGGGACGGAGGTTGGTGGATAGGCTCCCGTCCGTTGCTTATCACAACGGACGGAGCCGGTTTATCTACCTGACAACTTCTCTGACTCGATCTCACCCATCTGCGATTTTCACATTGACTAGCGGGTCACCGTCGAATATCCGAAGTCGTCGAGACTCGATAACCTGCATGTGGAGACCTGTCGAAACGTCCATGTGGATGAAGTCGGCGAATGTGCCCACTCTCCGGGCGCGTGTCCGGATTCCTTTCCACACCGAAGATGACGACAGCCGCAGCGATTGGGATCGACAGGCAGATTCACCCAGACAAGTTCCTTCCGGATATCAACACTCAACGTTCGGTTTTTACGTGGCATGGTCGACCTCAGCGGCTTCGCACAAGTCGCGATTCCCGGTTCACTTTACATGTCCTGCCTTCCCGCCGAACCGGAAGCCAAGAAGGATTTCGATGGAATTTGAGGTCGTCCCATCACTGTCTTCGGCCAAAGGAATCTTTTCGGGCGACAGCCACCTCGTGTACCGCATTTCGGGAAGAATGTGGAGTGCCTTCAGGGGTATGTCAGCCCCCAATCCGGCAACGAATCCGTTTCTGATGTATTCCCTTTCTATCGGAAGGAACGTACGGGCTGATGGGGTGGAACTGCTAAAGGATCGATTGCCCATACGGTAGCTCCTGCGTGCAGCGAAGCCACCCTCGACAAAAACATCAGTCCTTCGATGGGCATCAAATATTTCCGAATTATTAGTGGGAATTCCCACGCGTGCCCATGTGAATCCGAGTCGTATGTTGTATGCGTCACGGTGTAAAAAGGAATAGCGCCCCCGACCACCGTTACTTCTGCGGTACGGTGATACCTCATCTCCTTGTAGGAGGCACTCATTTCAACAGCCAGATTCCAAGGCAGCGAGAGCTCAACGGAGGCACTGATTGAAGGCTTTATATAATTCTGCTGTGAAATTTTGGTAGACCCCGAAGGATGATCGGTAGAAAAGCCGTGGATATCTATGAATTCATATGGAACTCCAACTTTCAAGCCAGCTGCAACTTTCGGATCGATCGCATAAACAGGAATGCAGAGATAAAGACTGAAAGCTAACCACGCGATACGGCAGATTCGTCGGCTTGTAATCGTCTTAGAATTGATATCCGTTTGCACTCGTCACTGCTTTCCGCTTGAATTCATGGTCGATTCGTAATGTATTTATCCTTTAGCCAAATCATGACCAGACCAAACAGCACCAAGATCGCCACCGCGAAGTAATCACCCAACGTCCAGCCGTGAGTCATGCAGAAAGCTTCTTTCTATTCAAACCTCGTGGTCCGCGCTTAGCATGACGGGTTTCCATATTCTTCCCTTCCAATAGCAGCGCCGCGTCTTCCAGAGTCCAGACATGAACCGCAATTCCGGCCTCCATTGCCCGCGTGACTCGCGGCGGCCAGTGAGTCCGGAAGAAAGGGTAGTGCACGTGACGTTCGATTGCGGAAGCATTGTTTAGGGCTTTCCGATTTAGAGGGAACTGAAACGGCAGGCGATAATGAAAAAATGAACGGCAACTTCAACGGGATCCGTCTCCGGAAGATTACTTCGCGCAAGATCACCACAACCGATCGCGGCACGACGTTATACAGCTTTCACACACCCGAACGGCTGCCGGAACTGGAAGCAACCCTGAGACTGGTCGCCCCGGCGCTGCTGATCCTGGGCAACGAGACCATTGAGGGGAAGATCGTGCACTACAGCGCGAACGTGCAGGCGGGGTAACGGTCCATCGGTGCGGATGTGAACGGAATCGTTGCTGCAGTTATCAAAAGCTATTTCGACACCGAACCATAAGCTAACGCAGTAATTACTGCACCCTCCATCCTGACGGGAAATTCACCCCTCATGGCTGCACTCGCCGTCCCGGCATCGTCCCCAAAATGGTCGATTGGGTAATACTCGCGCTATTCATCATCCACACCGCCAAGGTGCCTCCCCCATCCTGCCAGAGAATATCCGCTTTGCCATCCGCGTCAAAATCGCGGATTCCGGAGATGGTCAAATCCAATCCCACTTTGCCCAGAGAAGTCCAATCCTGAACCTGCGCTCCATTCATGAACCAGATGGCCACTTCTCCGCTCATATTGCGCCAGAGGATGTCGGCCTTTCCATCGCCGTTAAAATCGCCACTACCCGCAATCTTCCACTCCATTGGGATATTCCCAAGGCTGATATCGGAGATTTTCCCCGACACGTTCATCAACCCCATGGACAAATCGCCGTTGTCGGTACGGAGGAGAATATCGGCACGGCCATTGCCATCGAAGTCCATCGATGTCGCCGGGATCGGGGATTCCTGCTCCCAAACCGCGAACGTCACCGGCAATCCCATATAGTTCGAATATGGATTAAGCTGCACGGGAGTTTGTGTATAGATGTAACTACCCGTCGAGCCATTGACCGCAGACGAACCCGAGAACAGCCCTTGCTGCACATCGAATCCAAACGGAGTCAGGATGGCGCACTGCCGCTCGAACCCCGGCGTTTCTGCGCCCTCACATCCGCCCACCAGCGCCGGATGGGAATGGAACTGGCCAGAGGGTCCATCGATGAGAATCTGATCAATCAAGACCTGTCCGGCATCCATCGCGGTTTTCAAATCATGAAAGGCGAATCGAGTCGAACTACAATTGCTGAATAGCTGGATGCAACTGCCATCGACAAACATGACCGTATAGAGATTTCCATTCACTTTCACATGCTGCGCTCCGAGCAACACGCCGTTGGATACCACTAGATTCACTTCAGCAAACGACGGCAACGCGAACATCAGAAGGAGCGCGATGGCTGCTACGCTTTTCATACTATCTCCCACCCGTCACGGCTTGGCCTTCAATTCGAGCAATACAAGAGATCTTCATCAAAAGCCTCCGATGGTTACGATCGATAGAGGATCTTAGGTCCGTTTGGCAACATAACGTTAGGTATATAGCGTCTGTATTAAAGTTAGATCAAATCGAAGTGTCAATGAAGCGGCCAGCCTTCGAGGCAAACGTAGTGCCGAAGCCCTGCCACAATCATGGAAATCGACGGCGGCCTGACCTGATAGACCCCTTTTCAGCTCCAAGTCACTACGATCAGGAAAACAACGCTTGGCTCGTTTTGAAAGAAATAATTGTTAAGATATATCCTAACGATAGGTTTATAATACGTAATATGAAAGACAAGCCCAACCGTAGCGTCAATCAGGCCGCCAGTCTTCTGGGCAAACGCAGTGCCGCAGCTCGCAAGAAGGCTTGGGGTGCGAAGGAATTCAAAAAGCGGATGAAGGAATACGGAAAGCTCGGCGGCAGACCGAAGAAGTCCGAGACCGCAGGAAAAGGGAAGAAATGATCTACAAAAGAGGCGACACTTACTATTACGAATTTGTATTGCGCGGTCGGCGATACCGCGAGTCTACACAACAGAAGAATCCGCGAACTGCACGCCAGCTTGAAGCCGCCCGGAAGACTGGAATCCTCAAGGGCGAAGTCGGCATCAAGGACAAAACCCAGTCCCCGAAGTTTTCAGATTATGCCGATCAATGGATTGAGACCTACGCCAAGGCTCATTGCAAGTACTCGACGCTGAAGTCATACGAGGGTGTTCTTGCAAAGCATCTGAAGCCTGCGTTCTCGGGAAAGCTCCTGGACGAAATTACCCGTCAGGACATAGCGGACCTGATAAACCGGAAACTGGCATCCACATCTCACAGGAAAAAGCCAACCAGCCGGGGAACGGTCAGAAACATTCTCGCACCGCTCCGCGAAATGCTGAACCACGCCACAGACTCTGGAATCCTTCTCGCGAATCCAGCGAACCGGGCTGGACGCTACATGAAGGAGAAGAAGGCGGCGAAAAGTAACCGAATGAAACTCGACGCCCTGACCCGCGAGGAGGTTCAAAAGGTACTGGATGCCGCTGAAAGCGTGGGAGCCGAAACGCGTACAGTGATTCTGACGGCGGTCCGCACCGGAGTCCGAATGGGGGAACTCTTCGGGCTGCAATGGGAGGATTTGGACTTCAATTCTCGCTTCCTTGAGATTCGCCGGAATATTACAAGAGGACGGATTGAGACGCCCAAAAGCGGCCAGTTGCGTCGGGTGGATATGTCCAAACAACTCTCAGATGCACTCCAGGAACTTCGACGACGGCGAAAGATGCTCTACTTCAACGTAAGGTCGGAGGCCGAGAAATTGCGAAATACCGGCACTGATGAAGCGGAGATTCCCAAGGTCGTTGGTCGCCAGCTTAATCGTTCCGCCCAGTTTGTCCGGAGCGTTCTCCAGGTCGACGGTGAGATTCCGGCGTGGGTGTTCATTAACGAGGAGGGAGAGCCGCACGAACAGAACAACTTCAGGAAAAGGGTCTTCACTGGCCTCCTGACGAAAGCTGAGTCCGTCAGATACGTTTCCATGACCTTCGGCACACGTTCGCTTCCCTGCTCCTACAGCAAGGCGAATCCCTGACCTACGTCAAGGAACAGATGGGACACCATTCGATTCAGGTGACGGTGGACATCTACGGTCACCTGATTCCCGGCAGCAACAAGCAGGCAGTGGATCGACTCGACGACGTTCCGGCTCTGGTCTCCGCATCGGCCTGATACAGCGAAAAAGCGCGGGACTCCCCCCAGGAGTCCCCCCACCCTTTGAGCCTGGGAAGCCATCAAAACCGTAAGCCTTTTGTTTTGAAATGCGCCCGGAGAGAGTCGAACTCCCGACCTACGGATTCGTAGTCCGTCGCTCTATCCAGCTGAGCTACGGGCGCCGCCTTGGCAGTGTAGCACAAACATTTTTAGCTTCTGGATGCCGCATCAAGACGTTTCAGGATGGAATCAAACTTATCGAAGTCGATTGGCTTGAGAATGTAATCCTCGACGCCTTCCTTCACAGCCTCGACGACAATGCGAGTGTCGGAAACGCCGGACAATATCAGGATTGGGCAGGAGGGCTGACGTTTACGGATTTGGGGGATGAGCTGAAGGCCGTCGATATACGGCATCAGAAGGTCGAGACAAACCAGATCGAAATGCTCGATTTCCATCAGGCCCAGCACCTCACGGGAGTCGGAAATGGCGACGGACCGGTGGCCGTGCGCCTGCAGCCATTCGCCGACAGCGCTGAGGATATCGGGGTCGTCATCGACGAGAAGAATTCGCATTTCTGCGAAGAATGGTATGGGAGTGACACGGAGAGGAGACGGGGATTTTTATCCCACTTTTGAAGAGAGAAGAGAGAAGAGTAAAGAAACGAATTCCTTACCCCTCACCCGGCGCCCATCAATAGATGCTCCGCACCCTCTCCCTTCAGAAGAGGGATGGGAAAAGCTCCCCATCCCTCTCACCGTCTTTAACAGATCAAGAGCAACCGCTGGTGGAACCGCAGTTCAGGCACTTGTAGCAGGCACCGTTTCGGACCATCAGGGAACCGCACTCAAAGCAAACCGGAGCGTCGCGGTCTTGTATATCCATCAGAGCTCCCTTGATTGCCGGTTGAGAGGAATGTGATGGTGCAGGAGCCACACTTGCCGTGGTACCCGTTGGATTCGATGGTGTCATTACGGTCAGGCTGGTCAGAGGCGCTTCGTCCACCTGAACTCCCAGGCTCCGGGCTTCTTCAACCGGCAGGAACTTCGATGCCAGGTATCGGAAGATGTAATCCATCACCGACTTCGCGTACGGCACCTGAGGATTCGATGTAAATCCGGACGGTTCGAATCGCGTGTGCGAAAACTTGTCGACCAGAATCTTCAGCGGAACACCATACTGCAGCGCCATGGAGCACGTCGTTGCAAACGAATCCATCACACCGGAAAGAGTCGAGCCCTCCTTCGCCATCACGATGAAGATCTCACCCGGGGCGCCATCCTCGTACATGCCGATCGTCAGATACCCTTCGTGGCCGGCAATTCCAAACTTATGCGTGATGGAATGACGCTCCACAGGCAGGTGCCGGCGTACCGGACGTCCTTCGGCTACCGCTGGAACGGCATTCCCGCCATATTTCTTTTCGGAGGAACTGGTGCTCATGGGCTGAGTCCGCTTGGATCCGTCGCGATAGATAGCAACCGCCTTCAATCCAAGCCGCCACCCTTCGATGTAGGCCTTTTCAATTTCTTCGACCGTGACCTCGGATGGCAGATTCACCGTCTTTGAAATTGCTCCGGAGATGAAAGGCTGAACCGCACCCATCATCTTCAGGTGTCCCATGTAATGGATGGACCGGACTCCGTTCAGCGGCTTGAATGCGCAGTCAAAGACCGTGAGGTGCTGGTCGAGAAGGCCGGGAGCGCCTTCGATAGTCCCATTGTCGTTGATGTAGTCGACAATGGCTTTCACCGAAGGATCGTCATAGCCCAGCTTCTGAAGCGCGGCAGGAACCGTGTTGTTCACAATCTTGATGGTTCCGCCGCCCACCAGCTTCTTGTACTTGACGAGAGCCAGATCCGGCTCCACACCGGTAGTATCGCAATCCATCATGAAACCAATCGTTCCAGTCGGCGCGAGCACGGATGCCTGCGCGTTGCGATATCCGTTCAACTCTCCCAGATCGACGGCATCCGACCAGGCATTCCAGGCGGAATCGTAGAGTTCGGTAGAGATGTTGCTCCGATTGATCTTCCGCACTGCGTCGCGATGCATGCGCATGACTTCGAGAAACGGCTTCTTATTGGATTCATAACCCGCACACGGTCCCACTTCAGCGGCGATCTTCGCGGACTGAAGATAGGCCTCTCCAGTCATGATCGCGGTGATTGCCGCAGCGCAGTCGCGGCCCAGATCGCTGTCGTACGCCATTCCCTGCGACATGAGCAACGCGCCGAGATTGGCATAACCGAGTCCGAGTGGCCGGTAATCGAAGGAATTGATTTCAATTCTCTTCGTGGGATAGCTGGCAAACCCGACGATGATTTCCTGCGCCGTGATGGTGATGTCGACAGCCTTACGGAAGGACTCCACATCGAACTTGCCGCCCTTATCAAACTTCATCAGATTCAGTGAAGCCAGGTTGCAGGCCGAATCATCCAGAAACATGTACTCCGAGCACGGATTCGATGCGTTGATCGGCGCGGTGTTCTTCGACGTGTGCCAGCGATTCACTGTTGTGTCGTACTGCATTCCGGGATCGCCGCAAATATAGG
>Ga0184628_10000669_pt1 | contig 17766 bp, 32 predicted proteins | sample PLM4_5_b1_FD_133149 | JGI IMG/M metagenome (GOLD analysis project Ga0184628, IMG submission 133149) | Groundwater sediment microbial communities from an aquifer in East River, Colorado, USA - PLM4_5_b1 | ecosystem: Environmental > Terrestrial > Soil > Riparian zone | place: USA: East River... | reverse complement strand
GCTTGATATTCAAGACGCACGTCGACAGGCTTGATCGTCAGGACGACCATGCCTTTGCCGATCGCGCGCGCACCGACACGATCGATCGGAGTCAGATCACGATTGACGTTGAACACGCGCTTCGGCGTGAACGGCTGATTCGCGTCCGGACCGAGCTTGTGACTCGCGTCGTGCAGGACGCCCGTCACCATGAAGCCGAAGCGCTTTTCGTTTAGCAGCGCCTTCGCCTCACGCGACGCGCGCGCGAGCATCCAGCCGAGAATGAAGGCGACTTCATAGTTGAAGCTGCGCGAGAAATTGCCGAACGATATGGCTACCGTTTCGCCTTCGTCAGATACCTGAATCCGTTGCTGACGCAGCAACGTGTTATGAGTGATAGGCAGCATGCGAGCATCACTTCGCTTCAGACTCAACCGCAGGCTCGAACGCTGCCTTCTCCTTCGTCACTTCACAAAGTCCTGCCGCGATCCATTTGGCAGCGCTTGCTTCGTGCATCGTGACGACTGCGCCCTTCACGAACTTGACGACCACGCCATGACTGCGTGTCGTCTTGACGCACGGATACATATGATGTTTCTCCGTGATGCCGAGCGCTGCGGCGGCAGCTTGCATCAGCTTCAAATCCTTGCCGCCCTCTGCCACATCCTTCAACAGTTTCACTTTGACCATGTCTGCGTCGCTCCTATGCGAGAACGGTGTCGAGCGCGCCCGCTGCGAAGCTAGGCGTGACTCCGTTGCTGACCGCGAGCGTAGACGTCAGATCGCCGATCAAGAAAAGATTGCCTGCGCCAGACGTTGCTGACCCGAGTCCGAAGCCGAACAGCGTCGCGCCTGAAGCGCCTCCTGTCGGGAACGGTATCGCGTTGTCATTATCCGCAGTGTCGTTCGTCACGGTCCATTGAGTGGTGTTCCGCGCCTCGTCCTGTCTCGCGTAATTGGTGTACGCCGTCTCGTTCGTCGTCTGATCGCCAGCCTCGGTATGACCGGGGGATACAGTGAGCGAAATCCAGAACACGCCTGCGGTCGAGGAACCGCGCAGACCTGTCGCGTCGCCGACGTTCGCTGCGTCGACGTTCGTGAAAATCAATCCGAGCAGCGAAGTCTCGAATGCGTTTGATGCGCTCATTTTTTGGTCTGCTCCCTGACCTTAGCCGCAGGAGAAACGACAGGCGCAGCCATCGGTGCTTTCGCATCTTCGACGGCGACCTTCGGTTCTGCGGTTGCTTCACCTTGATCTTCACCGAGACAACGCTCAACGAGTTCTTTCGCGATCTCGTCGCTGACGGTGACTGTGTCTCCCGCTGTGCCATAACCGGCGACGGGAATGCTCGTAAGCAAAACCTTCCGCATGACGTTCTCTCCCTGAGAAGCGCGAGCGCCGCAGCGCCCGCGCGTCTATGTTGCTGCGTTGCTTAGTTCGTGATCGCTGCGGGCGGTTGATCGTCCGTGTAGCGAGGAGCGGAAAGAATGTAGAGCACGGAGCCAACGGAGTTCGCTGCGAGCGCGCCATCGAATGCGACGCAGTCATAGCCACCATCCGCGTCGAGGTCTTCCGCCTTGACTTCGATCACGTACATCAACGACTTCGCATTCGTCGTGTCAGTCGTGAACGTGTCGGATACGACCGCAGTCTCGACCAGCGTGTCGGTCGCGCCTGTGTCGATGTTCGCCCACATCTTCGAGAACGGAAGCGCCTTCGTCGATCCGCCAGAGACGGCGGTCGCTTGAATCAAGGTGATCGCGGTGCCGGTGACAGTCGACCCGTTCAGGATCGAAACGACGATCGTCAGACGACCGAAGTTTTTCATCGACACACGATCGCCATCGCCTGCGGTGGATGCAAGCGCAGCGGGAGCGCAGCCCGTAACGAACTTCATGCGCTCGACTGCAAGGGAAGTCAAAGGATTCATCTGTCATATCTCCCTGAGTTTAGATGATCACTGTTTATCGAGCGGCGAGCGTGACGAATGCGCCGAGTGTATTGCTGCCGTTCTTCGGGGCGATAGTAGTCTTGAACCACGGTTGACCGCCCATACGGAACGTGAAGCGGAACGCTGTCACACCGTAATCGAAGAACAGATGAATCGACGACTCCGAGCGGACGCCACCAGCCTTCGTCGTCGCCCAGTATTGCGGCAGCGCTGCGAAGATAATGTCGCCGAGATCGCCGATCGTTCCGCACGACTGCGACGGAATGACAGGTCGACCCATGAGAGTCGCATACGGAGAGCCGTTGATGCCACCGGGGGGAACGTAGACCACGCTGCCTCCGACGTTCTCGGTCCCGGCCACGTTCTTGACCGGCACGGTCATCGAGAACAGTTGCGGCTCGACGTCTTGATGGATCAACCACACAGCGCCGCCACGATACGGTGCATACATGCGCGAGTACATTTTGAAAATGTTCATCGCGAGGATGGTGTCGACCGCCTGCGAGCCTTCCGCAGCCTGCGTGATCAAGCATCCGCTGTTCAGAATACCGAGCGGCATGCCTGCGCCTGTTCCGTTGATGATCGCGTCCGATACCTTGAAGTCGATCTTCTCCGGTGCCTTCCTGTTGATCCACGAAGTCAGCGCAGGCGCGTCTTCGAGTAACTCATCGGTCATAGGAACGAGAGCGGTCAGCTTATGCAGACGATTCGTCACTTCGCCAAGCAGCGGCTTCGACTGCGCCATCTGCGACGCTTCACCGTCCCAGTACGCTTGCACGCCACCCGTCGACTGCCACGGAGTTGCGTTGTCCTGCGGAACGGTCATGCCGCTTCCGGACGTTTCCGTCTGATCGCAGCGCGATAGCAGCGATTCCTCGCCGAACACCTTCGTCATGATCGCAGCGCGAAAGTCGGGCGGAACAGCGAAGCCGCCATCGGAGCCGGTGCCTTCCGTGCCGTACGTCGTCGGCGCGTTCTGCAAGCGAGGATCGACGTGACCGCCGCCCTGCGATGCAGTGCGAACTGCCAGCGCGAAGTCACCGACGTTCTGCCAGCCCCAACGACCGCGCTCCGTGTCGCTCGGCATGCGCGTGTTCGAGAGTCCGTCACGATGCGCTTGCGATCGAGCTTGCGCTTGCGAGCGCGCAGCGGCTGCTCGATCCGCTGCTTCGATAGCACCTTGCGCGCTACCGCTCGGGTTGCCTGGATTCGCAGGCTCCGCAGGACGACCGGCGCTCGCAGTGACACGCGCAGCTTGTTCCTCCTGTCGTTCGAGTGCCGCGATCTGACGCTCCGTCTTGTCAAAGTCGGCAAGATTGCTTTCGATCGTGTTCAGTTCGTCTTCGCTAAGATCGCGCTTTTCAGCCGCAGCTTTCGCGCGAATGTTTGCCGCTTGTTCGACGAGTGCGGCGAGTCGCTCCCTTAAAGCATTGATGTCCATTTGCTCTCCCTGAGTCGTGGACGTTTCAAAAAACGGCTATCGATTGCGTTCGCCGCTTACTACGCAGAGGTCGCCGCTCTCGCCGCGCTCTCACGTAACCTTTGCTGAATGCGATTGATCATCGCGTCTGCAACGTCGAGACGCGGAGTGACGACAGGCGTGTCGGAAAGCGCCTGCAATACGCGCTGCTTGAACTCATCCGGAACGCGATTGAAAATCTTCGGGTCGAAGCGCGCGACGATCTGCGTTTCCTCTGTGATGTCGTCGATGAATCCTGCCTCGAACGCCTCGCGCGCCGTGTACCACGTCTCGTCGCTCATGAGCGCTGAGATTTTATCCGCGTCGAGCAGCGTGCGATCAGCGTACGTCGTGACGAGATTCTCCTTGTGCTGATCCATGATGTCGGCAGTCTTGCGCATGTCGACCGCATTGCCGTGCGCCATGCCCCACGGATCATGAATCATGAACATCGCATTCTTGGCCATGTGAATCTGATCGCCAGCCATCGCGATCACGGACGCGATCGAGAGCGCGGCAGAGTCGATGTCGACTTCAATGCGCGCGCTGTTCCGCTTGAGCAGGTTGTAGATCGCGATGCCGTCGCTGACGCTGCCGCCGATCGAGTTGATACGGACGTTGATCGTCTTCGCATTGCCGATCTTTTTCAGTTCGTCCGCGACATGCTTCGCCGTGATGCCGTCGCCCCAAAATGTTTGACCGATCTGATCGTAGATCATCAACTCTGCGGTCTGTCCTGCGTTGAAAAGCTGCGAGCGGATGTTAGGCATCGACGTCTTCCTTGATGTGAATCTTCCAATACTCGCCGAGCAGAAAACGCGGCCAGCGAGCTTGCGATTGCTGCGAGTTGAGCGACAGTTGATCCCAACGATTCTCGTCTAGCAGTTCGTCTGTCACTGGAACGAGAACTGACGCGCGCTCATCAGGCATGACGCTGTCCTTCGATGAGTTTCAGGAGACGACCACGCAACTGCGCGCGATCGGCGGGCGTGCGCGTCAGTTCATCTGTCGACGGCGTCGACGGTTCTTCGCGCTCCGGTTCCACGCTCGCGTTAATCGCGCGCTCCGCATTCATCATGTTCGCGGGAATCATGTAGACGTCGCCCTGCGGACCGATCGGGTCCATGTCGAGGAATCTCAGCACATCGTTTGCCGAGAGCCAGCCCCACTGACGACCGACCGCGAACGCGTCCGCCTGTGCCTTGGAGTCGCCACGCAGTAGAGCGGACAGATTGAGCTTCGTGTACGCGATGCCTGACTGCGCGCGCCCGAACAGCTTGATGTTTGCCTCCTGCTCCAGGCGAATCGCCCACGGCAGGAGACAGTCGCTCACGAACTCGATCGACTGATGCTCGATGTTCGAGAACGTCGCATGCTTCAGATGACCGATCTTGTGCGGCGGCACACGGAAGCGTCGAGCGATTTCCTCGATCTGCGCGGAGCGCGCCTCCGTCAGTTGCGACTTCTCGGGGTCGACCGTGACTTGTCGCCACTTCATGCCCTTCGGCAGCACCATCGACTTGCCTGACGAGCGCACGCCCTTCTGCGACTCGACATACTGTTCCTTGAATTCTTGCGCCTGCTTCGGTCCGAGCGCCGTATCTGTCTCGAATACACCGGACGGGTTCGCGGAGTTGCCGAAAAATGCAGCCGCGAATTGTTCCATCGCAATTCCGAGCGCGATCGACTCGGAAGCAAAGCGGACCAGACTCAAGCCGGTGAGTCCATTCAACGACAGACCATGCAGATGGAACATATTGGCCGGTTGAACGGTCGCGTCCGCAGCGGCAGCGTCGTTGCGAACGCGATAGATGAGAGAGCCTCCCTCGTCTCGATCCGGACGCACACGCCACGGTTCAATCTGCCACAGCCAGAGCGGACGACCGGATGTGTCTCGCTCGATGAGCGAGTATCCGTCTCCGTACATCAGCGCGGACGCGAGAACAACTTCGCGCCATGACATCGCCGTCGTCTCAGGATTTGCCTGAACACTGAGCAGCCAATGCGCCGGATGCGTGATGTACGGGACGCGCTTCTCCCCGTCGCGGCGAAGTACATGCCACGGAAGCGCTCCGATCGTTTCGCTGATGACGCGCACACAAGCCCAGACCGACGAGAGTTTGAGCGCAGTCGTTTCATCGATGTAAATCTTCGTGAGTGACGACGGCAGAACATCCGCGCGATTCGTGCTGATGCGCTTTGTTGTGAGCAGATTGAGGAGTCTCGCCCCCCAAGTCGACGAGACTTGCACTACGTTCAAAGTACGATCAGACCATGTGAGCTTGCCATACTCTCTAAACTCATCATGCGCCCGAGAGCGATGATGCTTGCGACGACGCCGTCGATTTTATTTTCGGGACGTTCCTTGCGCGGGTAGATGTTGTCTTTCGCGTCGTAGTGACACACGACGTTCGTGACCATCCACGCCATTACAGGGTTGCCGTCATGATGCAGTCTCCTATCCATCACGAGCGCTTCGATCTCTTTCATCGGCGCGGAGAAATTCGCGACCGTCGCGCGGTATTCAATCACCGGAACCCCGGCGCTTTCAAGTTCTTTCGCAAGTTGAAGCGCTTGCCACGGATCGTATGCGACGTCGCGTAAATAAAAATTCGGTTGATCGTCCGCAATAATCGAATCGCGTATGACACCGAAATCAGTCGTGTCTCCCGGTGTCGTATGGATGAACCCGTCGATCTCCCATCCTGCGTAGCTCGCATTTCGCGCCTCCTGTATCGCCAACTCGGGGAGCCAGAAGTCCGTGAAAAGATAGAAGTGCTCCTTGTCGTCGACGACGCGCCGGAAGATTTTGATCTTCGCCGCGATGTCGACCTTGCTCGCGAGATCGAGCCCGATCACGCATTCGTCGTCCTGCGTGAAGTCGCTCAGACTCATGTTCAAGTCGGCGCACGCATTCCAATGACGGACGTCCATCCACGCGACGTCGGCGTTCGTCCAGACGTTCAGATGCTTTTGCTTGAACGCGTTCTGTTGGCTCGCGATCTGCGTCGCCTTGTTCGCGAGTCGCTCGATCGCGTCAGGCATGACGCTGACATCCCAGTTCGGATTGGCTTTTTTCCACGTCTCGGGGCGCGTCCAATCGTCGTCGTCGTCGATCGTGTACAGGAGCGCGAAGCATGAGTCGTCAGTGACGACGCTCTGCAAGACTTGCTGACAGTAGCGCCACTGCTCGAAGCCGATGCCGGACTGATTCGCTCCGCATGTCGTGATCGCGAGCAGCAACGGTTGTTTGCGCTTGCCCATGCCCGTCACGATGACGTCGTACACTTCGCGCGTCTTGTGCTGCGCGAGTTCATCGAGGATCGCGCAATGCACGTTCAATCCGTCGAGCGACTGCGCATCGCGCGATAGCGGCTTGAATGTCGACGCTGTCGACTGTTGCAGGATCGCGAGCGCTGCGGTGTCGACGCCGAAGCGACGACGGAACGTGACGTCGCGATCGGTCATCGTCTTCGCGACGCCCCACACGATGCGCGCCTGCTCCTTCGTGACCGCTGCGCTGTAGACCTCCGCGCCGCCCTCCGCGTCGAGCGCGGTCATCACGAGTCCGATCGGCGCAGCCATCGTCGACTTGCCGTTGCCGCGCGGCACGTACAGATACGCCATCGAGAAGCGACGCGTGCCGGAGTCGATGCGCACCCAACCGAACACGGAGCAGACGAAGAACAATTGCCACGGACGCATGCGCAGACGCTTGCCAGCGTTCGGCCCTTTTATCTCCTTGAACATCTGCATCGCGCGCGCGACGCGCTCCGCTTTGTCCGCGTCGAACGTGAACGGATACGACGCGTCGCTCATCTTCTCAAGGTCGCTCTCGTGTCGCTCGCACGCGAGCTTGACCCATTTGCACACATCGATTTTTCCGGACACGACGTCGCGCACGTATTGAAACGCCGACGCGCACAGCGGATGCGTCTGCGCGAGTTCGCGCAAATCTTCGTCGAGCGACGTGACGTCGGTGAGCGCTGGCGGCAGTTGCTCCGCACGCTTCGTCATGACGGCGCTCGCGCGCGCAAGCTGCGCTTCTATTTCCTGCGGGCTGATGTTGTCGCGCTGCTCTTTTCTCCGGAGACGCTTGCGCGCTTTGTCGGCTGCGCGTCTGTCGTCTTCCGTCTCATACTTTTTTGGTCTCCCGCGCGAGCGCTTCGTGTCCGTCTCCTGCTCAGACGTTGCCCCAATCATCGGCGTCTCCCTTTGCCGTTGTTGATTCGCTCATCGGCTTCGCGAAGCGCAGTCGCGCGCTCGGCGTCAGACCGAGTTCCGACATCAGCAAGCGAATGCGTTCGAGCGCATCGAACGAGATACGCAGATACGGCGACAGCTTGTAACTGTTCTGTCCTGTGCGTATGACGAGTCGATGCTGACTCTCGATCACGAGCTTCGCTTCCGCTTCGTTATGAACAACGATCAGCTTGGCGAGCTTCGCAATCAGCAACGATTCCATTTTTGAATGCACGCTAGGCAGTAATCCGTTCGCGACGATCCAATCAAACACCGCGCGTTCCTTGTCGGATAGCGGAACAAAGTCGAGCGCTACCGGAGTTCCGCCGAGCGCTACCGATGCATCATCGCGCTTCCGATCCCTTCGCGCTGTTCCCTTGATGATCTTGAGAATCGTCGCGCTTCGAGGTTTCGACATGATCAAGTCCTAGTCTGCGGCTCCACCAGACGCGTCAGGAGCGCGCCGCGTGCGTTCCCCGCTACATTCGGACGTCCGGACGCTTCCCGTGCGCTCAGACGCTCTCCCATAGTGCGCTTAAAAGCGCTTATGTTGCGTCGCGCAATTGTCCCCGAAACAATTCGCCGACACGCGCGATCGTGCGTTTTCCCCGCAGGGCCGGGACTCCCCCTATCCCCGCCGCCTGCCGCCGCCGCCGAGCGGAGCGTCTGCCGTGTGCTCGCGCGCTCCTCGTCGAGCGAACGTCGAGTCACGCGTCGCCGTCTTGCGATCGTGACATGACTTGCACATCGCATGCAGATTCGAGCGCTCGAAGAACAGCGCCTCGTTTCCTCTGTGCGGCGTCGAGTGATCAACGATAGCGGCGCGCATTCGGCATGTTGGCTCGTCGCACATTGGCTGCTCGGATAGAACTTGCGCTCGGAGTTTCCGCCAGCGCGTTGTCGAGTACCAGTTCCGCCCCGGCTCCGTCTGTCGTTTCGCTTGCTCCTCCGCGAGTGCTCTCGGCTGCTTGTTCAGGAACGGTTGCCGGTGCGTTCGTCGCATCGATTACTCTCGTCTTGTCGATCGTCATCAAGTGTCGCGATGCACGCATCATGCCAACTCGCGCGCCGACCGCCTGATTCAAAAGTTTCATCGCGTCGCGCTCAGTCTGCTCGCGCTCCGCGAACAACGCCTGCATCTTGTTGAGCATGATGCCTGCGCTCTCGCGATCGTCGCTCGCCTTAGCCGCTGCCGCCATCAGCGCCGATAATTCGTGATCTTCCATTTCAATTTTCTCCTATGCTCACCGCATACTGCTTCGCATGATCTAGCAACGACGGACCTGCCATGTGCATATCGTCTTCGATCGTGAACAACTCGGGCACGAACTCAAAGCAGTAGTAGCGCACGTCGAGACGAAATGCAGTCTTGCGCCCCATGCTCACGCCGCGCTCGACCTTGTGATCGACTCCGCTGTTCGTCTGCCGCCAGCATTTGTATCGCGACTGATGCGCGAAGATCGGTGCGCTCGAATGCTTCGACATCACACGATAGCCCATGTCACACACGATCTTGCTCGTGATGTTGACGAGCTTCATGCCCATGCCAAAGCCGACATAGTCCGGATGAATGACAGTGCGATTCGCATGCAGGATCATCGGCTGTCCTGCCTTGCGCGGCACGAGATTCGAGAACGCATGGAAGCCGATCTGATCATCGCCGCAGAACAGCCCGTAGTAGATACCGAATCCGCCTGCGAGTCGCTCACTCAAATAGTGATAACGGCTAAAGTTGCGCCACGCGCTCCTGTCACAACGCCGGATCGAGAACTGTAGCCGCTCTTGCCTGCTTCGTCGAAGTAACCTCCTATCAGCGAACGTCTGCTGATTACAGTCGATGATCCAATCGGGGGCGAGCCACTCTATGACATCGTAATGACACGACAGGAGCACGGCAGACTTGCCACGCTTGCGCGCGTATCGCTGTATCGTGTGCGACATCGCCTTCGCGACCGTGCGATCGACGACGGACGTCCATTCGTCCATGACGATGCAGTCGGCGTCGAGCGCCATCTGCAATGCGAACTCGGCGCGCGCGCGCTGTCCTGTCGACAGCGTGTGCGCGGGTCGTATCCAGCAAGGCACCTGCGAGAGTCCGACACCGATGAGAGCGCCAGCACAATCGTCGTATGACCACGCGTCCGGAAACTGCTCGATGATCGGTCGCGCTAGGTCGAGTCGCTCGCGCATCGAGTCATCGCCATAGATGGATCGCGCCAGCGTCGTCTTGCCGCTGCCTGACGCGCCGACGATCAGCCCGATATGAAAGTCCGTCTCAAGATCAGCGCACACTCTGAAGTCGTGTCGGAGCTTTGCAGCGATGTCGATCTGCAACGAGTTCGCTGCACGTTGACAGCGATAGGAGTTCGACGCGTCGCTCGTGAGCGTGACGACGTAGTCCTTCATAGAGAGCCGCCGAAATGATCTGTTGGGATGATCGTTGCTGGACACTCGACGATGTAATAGTCGCTCGGCGAAAAATATCCGCTCTGCTCGGCTATCCATTTTTCAGCGTCTCGTCGAGCGACATACGCTTGAACAACGCGATGCCAGCCCTCGTCTTCCTGCAACGACGGACGACGCATGACGACGTATTTTGTCATGCGTTGCCGCCTGCGACGCCACGCATAAATCGCTGCTTGATAAACGCGGTGATGAACACGTTCCGCTTACCGTCGTCGAGTCGCACCGTCTGCTCGCTGTGAACCGCCTCGAACATATCAGGACGTCCATGCATGTCAGTCGTGAGCACGCGCAGGACGACCACGTCATACTGCTCGCCGTTGATGATCGGGCCTTTCATGCCACCACCTTCACTTGTAGCCCGCGCCGCTGCAACTCCTCGAACAGTTCGCCGTGCGCGCGCTCTTGCGTCCGAGGAAACTCGACGATCACGAGCAGACGATCGTCGCCGACGATCTGCGTGCCGCCAGCACCGTCCGTCGACGACGGATCGCCGCTCATGATCCGGTGAAATTCCTCCTCGTTGAAGCCGATCAGCGTCGCATCGAATCCTGCGTCATCGAGCGCGATCAGTTCGGCGGCGAGCATCTCCTCGTTCCATCCTGCATTCAGCGCCAGCTTGTTGTCGGCGATGACGTACGCTCGAATCTGTTCCGCAGTCCAGCCGATCGCCTGCATCGTCGGCACGTTCTCATATTCGAGTTTACGCGCGGCGAGAAACCTGCCGTGTCCTGCGATGATCTTGTTCTGCTCGTCGATTAGTATCGGATTCGTCCAGCCCCACTCTTGAATAGAGCGGACGATCTGATCGACTTGCGCGTCGCTATGCGTTCGCGCGTTGAGCGAGTAAGGAACGAGTGACTCGACAGCGCGCATCGTAACGCGCTGCGCGGGCCACTCTGCGGCGACTGCATCCGGCATGTGCGGGCATCTCAGACTTGAGAAGTTGCGCACATTAACGCATACAACGCCATGACGTCAATGCAAAGTCTGTCCGTCTCCGTCTGACGCCGCGCGCGAGTCTGAATCCTGCGTCGCTCTCGCTGCGCTTTTTCGCTCAAGACTGTTCACGATCGCGCGCCAGAATTTCGTCTCATCGGACCATCCGGCGAGCTTTGCTATTCCGTCGAGCGCGAATCCCATCCGGCGCAACTCCTCGGCGCTCGTCGGCTCCTTCCATTGCAGTTGCATGACGACGGCGCAGAGCACGCAGCATGCGCGCTCCTCGTTCGTTGCACTCTCGTCGAGAGCGACGTCAAGCGCAAGCTCGATCAGCTTCGGTGTCGCGATAGACTTGATCGCTTCGAGAATTTCTTCCTTTGTCATTTCTTGCCCCCTTGCTTGTAGCGTTTCGTTATCGAGAAGCGATCCGTCGACGGCGTCGGCTTAAACGTGCATCCGTTGTCGATGATGTATTTGCCGCGCGCGCGCAGATACGCGATTGCCGCGTCGAGTTTCGACGGAGTCACGTCGATCGTGTCGAGCACGTCGCCGAGTTCGTCGTCGGCTTTCTTCCATCGTTCGAGCGTTTCTTGTTCGTGTGTCATGTGCGTTTTCCTTCAGTCGTTGAAAATAACCGCGTTGACGATCGCGCCGTGCTGCGTGATTCCACGATAGCGGATCGCGAGCAGTTCGCCTTCCGGATCACGATCGCATCTGTCCTGCCGGAACAGGATCGTCAGCCCGCGCGCGGAGTCAGTCATCGTGAACTCGCGAGCGAGATTGCATTGCAGTTCGCTCAACTCGGCGAGATACAGATTCGCAGGAGCGTCGAACGTGAACAGCGTGGCGGGGATCGAGAGCATCATTGCGCGTTCCAAGTCAGACGATGATATTGCGGCGGCTTATTGCGCGGAACGAATCCATCGTCGCCGCTCGCGGTGACGATGAAATATCCGCTTGCCCCGCGATCATCCTCGATCGTGATCTGATACGCGCCATGCTGGATTGCGCGCTCGACTGCGACTGCTATCTTGTCCTGCTCGACTTGCGTCGTGAAAGTTTTCATGATTGCGCTTCCTTGAGTTGACTTGCTTGTTATTCGATCGGAATAAGATGCTCGGCGAGCGAGTACCACGTATTGCTCGGACGTCCGCCGTGGACGTGACACGCCTCGTCCCAGATCACTTCGATCGCGCTGACAGTCGATCCGTTCGTCAGCGTGACGAACTTAGTGTTCCCGCTCACTGTTCCTTTTGCTCCGTTCGGAACGCGACGCGCGCGTCCGTATCGTCCGTTCGTGCTCTTGCGTTCGACGCGTGTGCCGCTCGGGAGAATGCTTTCCATGATGCTTTCCTTTCGTTCGTCGTTGGGACTGCTCGTCAGAGCGCGCTGCGACGCGCTCTAGCGCGAGGAGTCTTATGCTGCTTGCGTCCGCACGTCGTCGACGACGTCGACGCTCTGCGCTGCGCGCTGATGTCCCCAATCGAGCCCGTAGTGATCAGCGCAGATCGGCCCGTACCCCATCGCGACGCTGCGTGCGTCCGTCAATTCGCGTCCGCAGAAACAGCATTGCCCCGTCGCGTGTCCGTACACTGTCGCGCGCTCAAGCGGATGCTGTGCGAACTCGCGCACGAGTTCCTTTTCTGCGCTCGTCATGCTCGGAGAAAAAAATTCGCGCCCCTCGCTCGTGATCTTTCCGAGATAGTCGCCGTCACGCTTGACGTAGATTGCGCCGGGGTTCGCGGACGTCGGCGACGCTGCGCTGACTTTCAATCCGTTTCCGAGTCTGATCGACGCGCGACGTAATCCGTGAGCGCGCGCTGCATCGAACATGCGCACGATCGGCGACAGATCGACGCGCGTGAATGTCGGAACTGTCGACGCTGTCGACGCTTGCGGAGTCGCGCGCTGCTCGTAGCGTGCGATGAGTCGCTGCGCTGCGTTGTCCTGTCCTGTCGTCAGCGTTCCGCGAATCTGCGCGAAGCGGAGCAGTGACAGAACGAATCCTTCGTCGTTCGCGCGAATGCGCTGCGCTTGCATGAGTTGTTGCAATTTTTGGATCGTCGTCATGATTGCGTTTCCTTGTTTAGAGTTCTGTTCGTTTGGACTCATCAGTCAGCGCGTGTACGCTGAGACGCGGAGCAGCGCTCCGCGTTTCGTCCTAGTCGTTGCTTCCTCCGAAGATCGACGCGTTCCATTGTCCGTTCGAGTTGATCGTGATCGAGTATCCGCCGAGATTCACATAAACGGATTCGCCGAGCTTATGCGACGAGAACATGACGCGCTTGTTCTCAGGAGATTCGATTGACGGAGAATGACGGAGCAGATAATCAAACGCGTATGTACGCGCAACATCGCGCTCGCGGATCGCTGTCGCATAACGCGGAAACAGATCGTCGCCGAGTCGCGGATCAGCGGCGATAAATCCTGTCCACGTTCCGTTATCGTTCAGAATGATCGACGCCGCTCCAAATTCGTCGTTAAACACGATGCGCCCGTCGTTGAGTTTGAACGACTCGACGACGTGCGAAACTTGAAGCGCTTGCATCGCGATTGCGTTGAATTTCCGCGTTTCCATGATCCGTTTCCTTTTCCGTTATCGTTCGAGGATGAAAGTTCGTATTGCACACTTACTGCATACGACAAGACGAAAGATATTCGCTAAAAAGCGCAATGTCAACTAGCAAAAGCGCTTTTTTTGAGCATTTTTTTGCTCAAAATTCGCCGCGCGGATTCAACGACTTACGCGCTTTTAAGCGCAGAGCGTCTAGGAGCGCCTAGCAGCGCGCGCGCTGCTCGGACGTCCTGACGTAGCAGGAGCGTCGCAGGAATCGATCCTGCGCGCGCTCCTGCGCTCCTACGATGCTTCCGGACGGAAGTGTAAGCATGCTCGCGCGAGCGCGATGCATCGTCGATCCATCCTCTGATTCTCCTCGACGCTCGCGCTATGACGAGCGCATATGCCGTGCCACGCGCTCTCGTGCGCCGGGGATTGCGTGACACGACAGAACAAGTCGCCGCTGTTCGTGTGCGTTGAATTGTGACAGACACGACATGATGTCGTCATGATTGCTGCTCCTGTTGTTGTTTCACCGGGATCGGTTTTTGTCCGCACGATTTTTTCGTGTGCCATCCGCCGTGATGTTTCCAGCCGAAGTGCCAGTATCCGCACGGAACGCCGCAGCGCTTGCAAACGTATTTGACGATCATGACGCCGCCGAACTTGAGCGTCATGATGATCGCTCCTCGATCGCGTCGACGAGTGCATCGAAACGCCGCCGTGATCCGTCCGAGTTCCATACGATCGCCTGCGCGGCGACTTTGTCGCGCTTCACGAACTCGCGCAGCTTGCGATAGCGCTGCGCATCCTTCGCGAGCGCGAGCACGGCGAGCGCGGCGCGCGTGTCGATCATCGAGTCTAGCGTAACGCGCCTCACGAGTTCGTCGATGTCCCATTCGCCGCTGCGCTGCACGGCGATTCGTTTCTGCATGCTCTTGCTCATGATTGCCCCACCTTCATGACGTCGTGAACGACTGAGATACTGATGACTTGCGCGTCGTTGTATGCTGACTCAACGGCGAGTCTCCGCGCGTTCGCTTCCGAGTCTGCCACGATGATCCATGACTCCGTCAATGTGCTCTCGGTGATTCGAGATTGCGTCTTGATAAAAAAAGTGCTGTCGCCGAATTGACTCATGATTGCGCTCTCCTAATCCATCGCGCGATACATTGCGCGCATCGTGTCGCGTTCCGCTTGCGTCGCGCCGTCGTGTCCTGTCGCTTTCATCCGGACGGAGCGCGCGCGCACGTCGACATAGATTCGCCAGACGAATCCGTACGCGGCGAACGTGATCCCGAACGGACGCTTCGTCGCGTTAATGTAACGCGCTCCGCTGATTACGTTCTCGACGCGAGTCTTGAGCGCGCGACGATAGTCGCCGAAGTCTTCGTATTCTTTTTCATCCTGCCAGCGTCCGTAGAGTGTGACGAGCGTGTCGCCGACTGTGCGTAGCGTGTCGTCGATGAATTTTTTTGTCGCTGCATCCATGATCGCGTTTCCTTTCGTTTGTTGGACTCATCAGCGCACGCGTGACGTGCGGACGCGGAGCGCGCTCCGCGTTTCGTCCTATGCGAGACAGTCGTATGCGTCGTGATCGAGCGCGGCGCTGCGCTCCTCGCAGTAGATTTCCCAGGCTCCGTGATAATGCTGTTCGCGTAAATCTTGATACTCGTCGACCCACGCGTACATGCGCGCGCTCGGCGTCTCGCTCCATCGATGCGAATACTTCGCGAGCTTGTCGGCTAGATACGCGAGACGCTTGATAACTTGTCCTGTCGTGACTGTCTTGTTCGTGTTCATGCTTGCGTTCTCCTGTTCAGCGGAGCGCGCGCTGTCGCGCGCTCCTGTTATCGATTAGCGCTCGGAGTCTTCCGTGACGTGCGCTGCACTGACTTCGGGCTGCGTTTCCTCGTCGATCAGATCGAGCGCGCTCGACAGGAACTCGCGCAGCGCAGAGCGCGTCGCGACATCGGACGCTGCGAGCATGAGCGCGGGGTCGAGTCCTGCGACGATCGCTGCGACGAGCGGCGACGCTGCGTTTTCGACTGCGACGATTGACGGAGCAGCGACGACAGGAGCAGCGGCGAAGGGCTGCGACGCGAATGCGTGCGTGAATTGCGACGTCCGCACAGTTGCGCGATTCGCGTCGATGCGTTGTTGTTCTGCGCGCAGCGTCGCGCGGATACGCTCTGCGCGATTCGCGTCGAGCGCTGCTTGTGTCGCACGCGAGACACGCGACGCTTGTTCGCGCGTCGAGTTGCGACGCGCAATCTCGTCGCGATAGACGCTGACGATCGCGTTTCCGTTCGTCAGCGCAGCGCTCATCCGATCGAGCGCGACAGCGCGTCCAAGCAAGCGAATCGTGCGCAGCGCTCCGTTGAGCATCGGAACGGAGTAGGGCGTGAACTGCGAGCGCTGTTCGTCCGTGAGTCTTCCGACATGACGTTGATGAGCGCGTGATCCATGCTGCTCGGACAGAAGTCGCGCTAAGTTCAAGCTGTTCCGATTCATCCGAATGTCCATGTTTGCGTCTTCCTTTATCGTTCTGTTTGAGAGTGAATATGCACACTTACTGCATACGACAACCCCGATGCTATTCGCTTTTTAGCGCACATGCAAGCGATATTTGTCGATTGTGTCGACAATTTTCCATGTTTCTGTGATTTCCTTATGTTTCAGTGACTTAGCCTACATAGCGCTGCGACGCTCTAGGAGCGCTCCTGAGCGCTTCCCGCGCTCGGACGTCCGAATGTAGCGGGCAAGCGCTCGCGATCGATCCTGACGCGTTCTAGCGCGCTTCCTGACGCGTTCGCGACGCTGTCGGAATGTCGCTGTTCCGGACGCGTCCGGATGCTCCGCGCGACATGCGTGGATTCGACGATAGTCGCCGACTGCTATCGTGAGCAGCGATCGAGCAAGCGCTCGACGCGCGACTTGGCGAACTCGACAGCGCAGGATTTTCGATTGACGCGGCGCACACCGAAATCGAGCAGTGACGGTTGTGACGCTTCCGGACGTTTGTCGCTCATGTGCGCACGGAGGCGCCTGCGCGCGCGCCAGAGCGCGCGCCTGACGCGCGCGTGTGTGCGCGGATGCGGGTTTTTACCGTCACAACCGTCATTATTGAATAATCATTTTGATTATGTGGGTTTTTTTTGTGACAGTTAACCGTCACTGAACCGTCACTAACCGTCACTGTTTGTCGCGCATCGTGCTAATGCGTACCGCATTATGAGAACTTGCGCTTTTTCGTTGCGATGACGGTTGTGACGGTTGTTATGCTATTCGCTTAAAAACGAAACTGCGAGCTAAAAAGCGAATGTCATAATATCCATGCTACGTTCGTAGGTATTTGCGATGACGGTTGCTCGCTTCCGCCGCGCTGCAACAAACGCGAGCGGAAACGCGTCAGTCCTGCATCGACACGACGAGCACGGCCACGAGCATGATCAGCATCAGCGTGTCGATCACGTTCGAGTCGATCGACATCGCCGTCATGACTCCTCGATCGTGAGCGCTGAGACGTCGCGTGGCTCGTCTTCGATCGGCGCGAGCACGTAACGTCGTGTCGTCGTCGCGAGCGCGCCAAGCGCAGTCTCGAAGCGTCTAGCGTCGAGTCCGTCCAGCAACTCGACGACAGTGATTGTCGGCAGCGAATCTGTCGACAGATTTATCGACAGACTCACGATGCGACGCTCCTCGTCGAAGCCGAGCGCGCGCAGGATCGTCCTGTTGATTTCAAAAACCGGTGAGAGCGACGACGACTGACTCATGATGCGCTCGCGATGCGCTCGCAGACGGCGTACAGGATCACCGCCGCAGTCCAGAGCGCGACGGGCAGCGCGTACAGGATCGCCGACTGCAACTTGCTCGCGAGCGGCTCGACGATGATGATGTGATGCACGAGACTCGTTTTCATGATGTCGTTTCCTTCGGTTGGTGAATCGTTTCAAAAATCGCGATGTCGAGTTCCTCATCGCGTGTGAGCGGCGGCAGCTTGCGCATCCATGCGCGCGGCCATTTGCCGATCAGCGGATGCACGACCTCGACGATGACGCCAAGCTGCTCGACGACAAACAGTCGCGAGCAATCGCTGCACTTGATCAGATCGACGCGCGGCACGAGCGGAACGTCATTCGACTCGACGAGCTTGCCGACGTGCGTGCCGC
>Ga0184628_10000668_pt1 | contig 17783 bp, 39 predicted proteins | sample PLM4_5_b1_FD_133149 | JGI IMG/M metagenome (GOLD analysis project Ga0184628, IMG submission 133149) | Groundwater sediment microbial communities from an aquifer in East River, Colorado, USA - PLM4_5_b1 | ecosystem: Environmental > Terrestrial > Soil > Riparian zone | place: USA: East River... | reverse complement strand
CCATCCGCACCCGCGTTCTATCACTATGGCGCGAAGGCGAACGGAACCGGCGCACAGGCACTCGCGACTACCGAGCCACATACGCAGTGGGTCAACTTCGGCACGTCGCTCGGAGTGTGGTACGGTGCTGGCCTGAACATCGTTGGAGGACTCACGGTTGGGTACTCTGGTGTTCCTGCGGCAGCGCGGCTGTACCTCGGTGATACAAACTTCAATCTGTACCTCAACACGACAGTTCCGACAATTACGGTTGACACTGGACAAGATGAGATCACATACGACCGAGGCAATGACGAGTTTTATCTCACCATCGGTGGTGGTGTAAGTACGATCATCGGCGACACAGGCATCCGCATGGCGAACGGCGGCATCAGTCTTGGTCCAGCAGAGATGCCGCGCGCGGGAGTTCTGACGTTGACTGAACAGGCAGATCCAACCGCTCCAAGTGCGGACAATGCTCTTCTCTACTGCAAGGACAACGGAGCGGGGAAGACACAGATCGTGGCGCGGTTCCCGACCGGCGCTGTGCAGTTGATCGCGCAGCAACCCTAGCGGAAGTACCCGACGACGTCGATGATCACGTGGACGTCGGCGCCGTCGGGAAAGATCGCGAAGTCTGTGGTGCTGCCGTCTCCGACGTCGTCACTTAGCTTGAGCAGCGTGGAGCTAGCGACAGGGCGGTCTCGTCGCGTCAACAGCAACGCTGTTTCCGGCATGCCCAGAACAACCACGGGGTCGTAGAGGCTCACGGCAGCAGGAGCTCCGATCGCTGTGACGTTCACAGCAATGGTCTTCGCTCCATCGGGTATGTCACAGGAGCCGCGAGCGCGATAGTAGCGTGCACGGTGGTCTGGGATGATGCCCGAGGAGACATCATCAGGCCACAGGGGCTTCGCCTCTGCGCGTGTGTCCACAAGCCGACACGGCTTGATGGTATAGAACAAGGCAGCGGATACGTTCACTGCCATCAGGGTCAACGCCAGGGCCAGGGTCTTCATTTGTCGGGAGAGTCTGGTGAGTCTGAGATGCGCTCCGCGTTCTCGAGCAGAGCCTGAATTGCGTCCTGCGTCTCGAGCGCGAACGTCGGGAGGTCGATGTCCTCCACGATCTCGAGCAGGAGGCTGCGCTCTCCTTCCGTGAGATGCAGTTGGACCTTGGCACCCACGGGAATGGTTTTGAGCACGAAGTCTCCATCGACCATTCCACCACGGTCGATGCCGACTGCGCTCAGAGCCTTGAAGACCGGCTTGGCTAGCTTCTTCTTCGGCTTGCCTCCCCGGTACGTGCCGAGGATGTGGAAGAGAAGGTTGTAGTTGCGAGGGGCATCCGAGCCTTCGAGGACGAGCAGGTAGTGCGGCATGGTCAAAAACCTCCCAAGAGAAACAGCGACAGTGAGACGAGCCAGACTGTCCATTGTAGCACAGGCAGCCAGCGACGGTAAAGCGAAGTCAACGGCATGCAATGATCTCCTCTCCTCGTGTGATCAACTTCTGGAGAGCCTTGCGTAGCGTGCGCTCGTCCACGAGGTTTGCGCCACGCAGAGCGGGCAGGAGCTCCTCACGCATCCAGGCTACAGCTACTAGGCCACGGTTGGACGGGTCGATAGAGCTCCTAGGTTGAGCCTCTGTTGGTGCGGTCGTAGTGACCCCGGTTCGTTTGTGTTCCAACCGGGCACAGACCGCGTACGCCTGCGTGGACGTGTCATAGACGTGTGGCTCTTCTCGCTCTCGCATCGCTCGGCCCTGAGCAGCATCCAGGGGAGTGACTCGCCAAGCCAAGGACGGAAAGCCCTGACTCACCAAGTAGAGCACTCCTGGTGTTCGCGTTGGAGTACGCAGTGTACGTGTCTGCGAGCTCATTCGTTGTCTCGATAGTTCTCGTCGTCTTCCGACGCGTCATCTGCCACTCGTTGAAGTGCCTTGCTTCCTGCTATGTCGAAGTGCAAGAGCCCTCCCGCTCCCTTCTCCTCGATCTCCAACAGTTGATCTCCTAGCTGGAGTCCCACGACGTAGAAGCCTCCGTTGATGCCGACGCTGTGGTCCTCTGCCTGATACCCGAGAACCAGTTCACACTCGATGCGCTTCTCGTCTCCGTCTTTCATGTCTGCCTCCGTGATCTCAATTCCACGCCTGCCTTGCCTAACGGCGCTGCTCCTTGCCGTACCTGCCGTGTCGTGCTTCGCTTCGGAAAACCAATCAATGCCTCGCTAACGCCACTCCTGCCTTGCTCAGCTTAACCGCACCTGTCTTCGCCTTCCTCGCCTTGCCTGCCATGCTCACGCTCTACGCTGCCATGCCTGCCTAACCTGTCCACACTAATCTCTGCTCAGCCTTGCCTGCCGTGCCATTGTCAACCTGTCCGGTGTCCGCTACGCTTTGCTGCTCCTAGCTCCGCCTGCCTAACCTAGCTTGTCCTGTCAGGGCTGTGCCACAACTTGCCTTGCCTGCCGTGCCTCACTAGACCTCGACTTTGTCTGCCTTGCCTGCCTTCGTCTATGCCTCTTCGGTCACGCGGTTGAACCGACCCCAACCGAGCGCGCTCGACTTCTCGGGCCTACCTTCGCAGATCCCGACTCCCCAGCCAGCTTGGTCCACCAGAGCAAGAAGCTGCTCCTTGCTCACCAAGCGGGAGTTGTACTCGACCTGCACGCGAAGCTGCCACTCCGGATACTCGGGTCGGTACGTGAGTCCACGCGTGTTGATGCCGATCGTCACTGCGTCTTCACGCATCGTGCCGACCGCTCCTGAGCCGTCGTACATCTCGATAGGCACCAGTTGAGAGGACGGATCGACCGTCGGGGAGACGAACAGAGCCTGCCGAAGCCCGACCTTGGTGATGTCCTCGAAGGCCACGGCTGCTGAGACGATTGCTTTCTTGATCGCGGTGACAGGCACGCACTCGCGGCCCTCACGGTCGATGTATCGGGCAGCAAGGAACTCGACTTGAGGCTGCCTCTCTTCCTTCGTCTTCTTCGCCTTTTTCTGTTGCTTGTCTCGGATCTCCTGCTTGGCCTTCTCTGCGAAGGCATGAACTACCAGGAGAGCTCCTGGACGCCCACGCAGGACCAAGTCTACGGTGGTGATGCCAACTGAAACAGTGCTGACGTTCTCGTCTTTCTTTGCCACTGGCTAGCTCCTTTCGAGCATTGCGATGCACGCTTCAATCCGTCGTTCGTAGAACTCGCGACCAGGGTCGCTACCCCACTCGCCTTCTGCTACGGTTGCACGGTCTCTTCTGATCTGTAGAACGATCGCGTCCTGGTGAGTCAAGGGCTCTAGGTGGCATATGGCGATAAATGATCCCGCTGCCACCGTAGTCTGAACCGTAGGTTCAGACTCAGCTGCTTCCAGCATGTCGAGCAACGACAGTTGAACTCCCTTACGCTTCATCTCGCTGCTGCTCCTGGTGAGGCTCTGGCTCCTTGCGGCCTACGGAGGCTCTGGGAACGATAGACTCCGAGCCACACGTTGCACAGGCTCCGTGCTTGGTCAACGGGGATGGCTTCTCACAGTTGACGCAGAAACCGTACCCTATCGATTTGACTTCCTCGACCATAGGTGTACCTCCAGGAGCACGTCCATTGCCAGGACCGTGGCTCCAAAGCCGGAGACCAAGACCAACCAGAGCTTAGCCTCCGGGTTACGCATCACGACGACCCAAGCCACGAGTCCCACGCCGAAGCACAGGACTCGTCTAGCTAGGCTCATTCAAGTTCTTCATGACGTCGTGTTGGATCTCGACCTTCCGCACAGCAACTCCCTGGTAGATATCGGTGACGAGAGCCACTAGAACCGCGCACCCATCGATATCTTTGGCCATGCTTATGGCTTGGTCGCGCGCTAACTCTCTGTCTCCTTTGACGATGCGTACCTCGGACTCGGTGTTGCCAGTGTCTCGAGGATCGTAGACCAACAACCACGTGTCCTCCATCACGCTCTCCTACCGTCTCCACCACAGAGACTGCACTCCTTCGTGTCGAGAGGCACCATGCCTTCGCAGCCTTCGCGCTGGCACATCCGGTAGTCGGATCCTTTGAGCCCTTGGCGTGGCTGCCGGTACCGCTCCAGTGGTTTCATGAAGGCCACAGTGGCGTTCCCGAGCATGTCGAACGTCGCGCGGTACACGCACCCGAACGAGTCCATGACCTCTGCAGGCTCGTCGATGTGCTTCCAAGAGCCGCAGTTCTCTGACATCGGCTGGTCCGGGTCTGAGCCTAGCAGAGATATGAGGCAATGGTTGCGAGGCACAATGCCGAGACCAGTGTTGACGGTGTGCTTGATGAACAGGATGTCCGTGACCTTGTACAGAAACTCATGCCTCATCGGCTTCTCCTCCATGCCATACCCGATCGTCTTCCGCTTGTCGTTCCCACTCCTTGACTGTCTCTTGTTCCTCTGTACGAACATGCACTGTAGCGCAGCTAGTGCACAGAGCCTCTTGACAGCCGTCACACTGTAGCTGCGCCGGTTGCTCACACGCGATGCAGCGCAACGGGTAGAGTTGCCGCTCGAGTCGGTGCTGCTGTACCCACTCATCGACGCTTCGATAGAAGCGGTTGGCCGTCCGGTGTGCCTCCATGATCTGCCAGCAGTTGAACTCGTCAAGGTTGATCCACCACTCCAACCCTAGCTCTGCTAGGCTGACGATGTAGTACGAGGCTTGTAGACCTATTGCCTCTGTCTCTGGGATCGAGTACTCGCTGAACGTACTCTTCATCGCTCCTCCTGTTGTTGCACCGCGCTATCCTGCCACCTGTCGTACGTGAGCCAAACCGACGGCCTATGCCATGCGGCCCACAACCTGCGCAACCAGTTCATCGCCCCTCCTCGAACCTTCGCGTCGACCGCTCCCACGCGATCTCCGCCTCGGTCGGCTCCTTCGTTGTGCTGCACTCCACCTGCTCCTCGCACTCGTCCTGCACGTCTCCGCGTTCCGGGTCGTCCGGGTCGAAGATGCCGGAGTGGATGTGGACCGAGGCATCCGGCTTGCTGTATTTGGCCTGCTGCGCCTCCAACGCTTGCAGCGCAGCCAGCGGGTCCTCGGTCGTGAGGACGTCGTAGGGGTTGCCGTCGCCGAGGACGGTGTACACCGTGTAGCGGGTCATCGGCTCGCCTCTGCGTACGCCTTAGCGTCTTTCAGGTACTTGAACCGCTGGCCGTTGACGATCCAGCCGAGCCGCTGATTCGCCGGCCCGACGCGACCGTCGCGCCGACCGTAGCGAGCGCGTATCTCGACCTCCCCACGGCTCTCCTCGCTGCGCCAGCCGAATGCAGACTTGATCCACTTGAGTTTCATCACCTTCCTCCGTCCTTGACGCGTTGCAGTACAGGGCATGTGGCGATCGTGTGCAGCGGGCTACCACACTTGGTGCACCGTCGCACGACAGGAAGCGCGCGACGTTCCGCCGCTTCCCAGTCCTTGTCACTTGGAGTCTTCTCGGTCACGCGTCCCTCCAGTCGCACGTCGGAAACGACACCCAGACTCCCTCGACCACGAGCCCCGCGCGCCGTGCCGCCGCGCGTACCTCGTCGGCCGCTTCCTTGCTGGCGCTGCCGGTCAGGACCGCTGCAAGTGCATAGGCACTTGCACGACCCTTGCCGTCGTAGGCCAGAGCCTCGATGATCGCTTGCTCCCTCATCAGTGTCGTCCCGTGAAGAAGTCCTCGTCGCCGATCCAGACCGTGAACCCGTTCTCGTTCGCGACCTTCAGCCGCGATCCACGGATGGTCTTCACGACCACCGACGACCGCTGGCCTTCGAGCGCGCCGCCTAACGCCTTTGCGAGACGCTTGGAGTCAACGTAAACGCTACCCCAAGTCCCAACTTCGATCGTTGTGTCCTTCATGATCTTAGAGCTCCACGTAGGTGCGGAGGAGGACGGTGCAGTAGGCCTCGTGGCGGTACTCCTTGCGCAGCGTGAACCCAAGACTCTCGAGTTCGATCTCGAACCTGCGCCAAGTGTTGCTCAGCCCGCGCCAGCCGCGCAGCCTAAGCTCACTCGTCAGGTGGCTGATCGAAGTGCTGCCGTTTTCCTGTACCAGTACCTCCAAGATCGCTTCGGCCAGTTTCGCGTTCATGTCCTTGTCCTCCATGTCCACTAGTCTGCCTGAGTTAAAAACAGGTGTCAAGCGAAAAGAGAGGCTCCTTAATCTTTTTTATAACCTGCTGAGAATCTACGAGTTCTAGGAGCGGCATCGCCAAAACCCTCTGCCTGCTAGAAGCCCTGGCCCTTTGGCGCTGCGTTGCGCCTCGGGGCCAGGGCTAAGCCGGTTTTACGCCTGCGCCTCCACGATGCGTGCCTTCGTGGGTCGCTTGCCGAACGCGAAGTGATCGTCTTTGCCCCGCTCCAGGGTAGCGATGAACTCTACCGTGCGACCCTTCAGCCAGCCAGCGAGACCGTTGTCGAAGGTACGCGCATCCTGGTAGAGGTCGTGGATCGAGGTCGGAACGGTCGTCCAGGTGAGCCAGGAGCCATCCGGAGTCTCGACCTTGACCGTCATCTTCCAGGTCGTTCCGTACTGGCTCTCGTAGTCCTTGACCGAGACCACGCGACCGCACACCGTGACGCGTCCCGTCGGTGCAGGCACGTGCTTTTCGATCGTCGGCACCCACGTACGAACCGTCTCTCCCAGCTTGACCGCGAAAGCTGCCTGAGCGTCGGAGAGCGAGCCGTAGCGCGCCAGCTTGCGCGCCATGTCTGCCAGGATCATGATGGCCTTGTTCTTCCGGTCGAGGTCCTCGGCCTTGATCGCCTTGCGGCAGCAGAGCGAGTCGTAGTCGAAGTTGCGACCGTGCGTCTCGCAGGAGTGATCGTTACGCGTCGCTGCCAGGGCCGCTTCGATCGCTTCCACGACCGCCGGGTTAGCTGCCTTCCACTCGCGCGCGCGGGTCGCGTTCTTCATCTCGATCGCGGCCTGCGCTCGCTTGTCGCGCGCGGCTGCGTGCCATGCCTTCCAGCCAGCGAGGTCAAGCTGAAGCGAATACTTGCTCGCGCAGTCGTGGCCGATCGTGATGTGGATGCCGGTCGGGTTGTGCAGGAGGACAGCGCCGTGGTTGTAGTGCGCGCCGCACACGTCGCATGCCTGGAGCCCTTCGTGGATGTCCGCGAACGGACCCTCGGGTACGTCCTCGTACCCGTAGCACTCAGGCTCCTCGCCTGCCATGTACATGGTCCCGAAGCTAGCGACCCACGTGTAGTCCGTCGGGAGGATCGCGCCGGGGCGGTGTACGTCGGTGCGGGCCATTAGCGGGCCACCTTGTTGCAGCGATCCAGGACCAGAAGCGACGCGAAACCCGGAAAGAGGTAGTGCCGCTTGCACTGAGCGCAGGTGACGGCCGAGGCATCCTTCGTTGCCAGCTTCGCGTTGGCTCCCTCGATGCCGTGCGCGCGACCACACCCCGTCACGATCGTCTGGTCGAGCGGCAGGTAGTGAACCGTCTCCGTCGTCTTCTTCGTCATGTCCTTGTCCTCCATGGCACCTAGTCTGCCTGAGTTAAAAACAGGTGTCAAGCGAAAAGAGAGGCTCTTTAATCTTTTTTATAACCCCTCTGGTTTCATGGAGTTACCGGCTTGCGCCTCCCGTTGTTGACCCTTCGGCCCGAAGGTTGCCGGGTCCGTTTTGCGGAGCCCTGCGCGGCGGCAGCTTGGCCGTTTTTTCCGCGTTCAGCACTCAGTTTCTCACGTCCTGCACTCGGAAGCCTCTTCAATGTGAAGTTATCCTTCACGATCGGCCTCCCAGGGCTAACGTGCGTGCGCGAACCTAGCTTCGTCGGAGGGTTGCGGCTCCTCCACTCTTCGCGTGCGCGTGCAGCAGCGTCGCGCTCGAGATCGTTAGCCAGCTTAGCGTTCGCGGGTACCTTCTCGACTTCGCAAAGCTGGCAAGCCGGGTAGACTTCTCCGTCTGGTTCCCGTACGTACGTCTCGACCAGGACTCGAGGTCGTCCGTTGTGAGTCACCAGCGACCCTAGCGGGCGTAGGCAGAACGTGCAGATCGTCTGCGTGATCATCGCGTTTTCTCCTCCAGCTTCTTCAGCTTGGCGTGGTAGCGCTCGCGGCACTTGCCAGCGTGACGGTACGATGGGTGTAGGTGGCCTAGGCCGCAAGTGAACCGATACCCGACCCTGCGACCTCGGTGAGTCTCGGGCATCTCCACTCGGCGAACCGGACCTAGCTCTGCGGCTAGACTGGCTACTTCGAGACGCATGTCTTGTTCTCCCCTATCCTGGGTACCGCGATAAAGGCGTTGTGCGCAGCGGCTCGAGCCTTGTCGTAGGCGAGCCGAGGATCCTCTTCGCGCATGGCCTCGGCCGCGAGCCTCTCGGCCTTCTTCCACATCACCTGTTGGATCAAGGTCGCGAGATGCCGCTCCATCGACCAGTAGAAGACGATCGTCTGCCGGTCGGTCATCGCGTGAGTCCGGGATGAGCGATGAATGCCTGCCGTGCTGCGGCCCTGGCGTGCTGCCCTGCGAGCTCCGGGTTGCCTTCCGCGAACATGGCGTAGATGGCCCAGCCACCGAGACGGTACGCTTCGCAGCGAGCCTCGTACCGCGCTTTGTTCTCCTGGATCGCTTCCAGGTGTGCAGCCGCGATCGCGTCGTGCTCGGCCTTCTCCGCGTAGAGCGCGGCTGCGCTCGTGCCGTTGCGGCCTGCCAGGGTGATCCGGTAGCCTCCGTGCATGCGGGTCATTCATCGTCTCCTAGCTTACCTTCGCCTGAGTTTGTACACAAGCCGCGCAAGGCTCGTGCATCGTCGTGCCATGAACGGTGCTCTCCGAGTACCACGTCCGAGCCTTGCAATTCCACGTGCCATCGTAAGCCGTGACAGGAGCCCCACACATCGTCTCCGTCTGTCGCTCGGACCGGTCGCGGTAGAACTGGCTGCCTCCGCGCGGAGCCAGCCGCTTACGGACGTGGTAGATTTCGGTTTTCACTTCGTCCCTCCGAGTGCGGCAATGTAGGCTAGTTGCTTTCGGTTCGCTCGAAGCGTCTCGGCCCAAAAATCGATCCGAGGATCGTAGGTCGTGTGCTGCGTGAGAAGGGTAAACAGCTTAGCACACTCGGAGCCAAACTTAGCACCGTTCGTCATCTCGAAGAAGCGCACCCGGCAGATCGTTCCGCAGCACTCGCAGGTGACAGGCGAGGCGTACCCGATGATCTCTTGCCCTTGCCTCTCTACCAAGCTAACCTCTTGTACGATTCGAATCTTCATGTCAACTAGTCTGCCTGAGTTAAAAACAGGTGTCAAGGACTTTCTTAATCTTTTTTATAAGCCCTGTGGAACCAACGAGTTGCCGTCTCCTCTCGCGACCGGCCTAGGCTGGCTAGGGGCTTCGTTTGCCCCTAGCTCAGCTAGGCTGGAGCCCTACCGGAGCGACTTCTGTCCCGCGCCTTGCGAGACTGCCTTGCCGCTCAGGTTGATCGCGTTGGCGGCAGCGTACCCCCGACGGTACCCCTCGGCATTGTGGTCTCCGCGCGAGCCACGGACGATCGCTGCTGCCTTCTTGAAGCGACCCTTCATGTAGTCCGCAACGGCTGCGTCAGCGGTGTTCAAGCGAACCAGAGCCGTGCTGCTGCTCGTCTCCGTGGCCTTGCGCTCCTCGTTGAACCGCTGCGCGAGCCGCATGATGAACGCCGTGATCCAGGAGCCCTTGAAGCCCTTGGCCTCCGGCGAGCCGTGGCCCGAGCCCTTGTGATTGGCGAACCAGAATTCGTAGTAGGCTGCCTTGCTCAGCTTCTCGATCGTGCGGGTCAGAACGACGAGCATGTACTCGGCAACTTTGACGTCGCTGATGCGGCCTACCAGGACGATGTGGCTCGACTTCGGAACGACCAGGATGCGGCAGAAGTGAGCGCGAGCGATTAGGCTTGCCAGCTGCTCGATCCAGGCCACACGGACCTTGCGCACCTGGACATCCTGCCAGTTCACGTAGATCTCTTCGATGGGTTCATCCTTCTCGTGCCGCTCGAAGTCGATGTCGCTCATGGCCAGCTTGTGCTTGAGGAGAAGCTTCTGCAGCATCTCCGCGAACGCTTGCGCTTCGGCTTCGGAGCCGATCTTCGCTGCGCTCTCCTGGTGAGCCTTGATCTTCGCCAGCTTCTCTAGGATCTTCTCGTGGTCGGTCATGTCAACCCTCCCTTAACTCCCTCTAGTCTGCCTGAGTTAAAAACACGAGTCAAGCGAAAAAGAGGGCTCCTTAATCTTTTTTATAACTCTAGTTGTTGTTAAGGTTTGCCGGCCCTCGAAAGGGCCAGCCGGACCCACCTAGCGTTCCAGCCTATACTGGCTAGGCCGCAACGTGATCTCCTGTTCTCTCCTACGCTGGCTAGCCTCGACTCGCTTCGCGAGGTCGCTCGCTGCGCTGCGCTCCATGCCGTTCGCGTAGAGGTTGAGCGCGAGTGCCTTGGTGCTCGGGTACGTCATGCCCTGGTAGACGAGTTTCATTGTAGCTCCTATAGGTCAGAAGTATTTGAGGTTTTTCTGAGGTAGCCTAGCTCCAGCGTGCCTTGGCTCGCTTCTCGACCGTCGCAGCGTCGATGATCACCTTCATCTCGGGCTTCTGCTCGCGGTACCGAGTCCCGTGGTGCAGCCGAGGAGAGAGCTCTCGGGTTACCTCCCCTAGCTCGCGCATGGCCTCGTGCACGTCGGAGCAGGCTTTGTCGGTGAGCCCGAACCGCGTGAACAGGTGATCGGCGAAGGCTCGAGTATTGCCGATGACCACGTCTCCGTTTTCGACCTCCCAGATGAACTGGCGCTTCGGGCCTACCTTCGTGGTAACCGTGCCCTGGTAGCAATCCACGAGGTACGAGAGGATCTCCGGCTTTTCAAACCAGCGCATTTGCTCTCTCCTAGCTAGCCAATTCGACGACGGTGTTAGGCTTGAACTGCGCACGTGCCTTGCCCGTGGTAGCTGTGCTAGGTCCAACCTTCTTGAAGACGACGTGCAGGAAGTGGAACGTGGTGCCGATCGCGAGAGCCTCGAAGCGCATCACGCAGCCACCTGACGACCGTCACCCTGGATGTGGCCTTCCGTGCTAGCCATGAGAGCGGTGCAGGAGCCGCAGAGGATCGCATCGGCCCAACCAGGAGCCGTCTTCGCGGTCCGCTTGTCGCAACCGTCGCAGCGTACCGAGCTCTCGGCCTCGATCTCCGCGCGGAGCACGATGCGGAGTTCTGCCTTGCCAGTTTCGGAGAGCACCGGGCAGCCGTAGCGGCCCTGGCTGCCGATCGGCCGGATGACCGCGCCATCCGCCCGACGTCCGAGCACCTTGTTCCAGCGGCGTGCGCGCCGCTCCTCCATCGCGTGCAGGATGCGCCGCTCGCGGCGCTTGACCTCTGCACCGATGAACGCTTCGCGCTCCTGCTCCTCGGCGATGATCGCGTTGCGCAGGGCCATCAGGGTCTCGTTGTTTGCCAGGGTCTTCATGATCAATCTCCTTTGGCGTTATCGCCAGTGGGTCCGCTAGAGCCACCGTGACACTCGGTGGCTCCGACTGACCTACCGCGCGCGGCTGCCGTCCGTCACGTAGATCCCCGAGAAGGCGAGGCCACCAGCGAGGTACATGTTGTTCGCGTTGAGAACCGCGACCGGGATGAAGGTGCCGAAGACGAAGCCGAGGAAGTCGCAAGTTGCCACCATGGCCAACTTCTTCTCGGCTCCCTTGCGCGTCTTGTACCCCTGCACCTGTGCCGTCGCGTCGTTCAAGTCGATCATGTTCGTGTCCTCCATGTCGCCTATGTTGCCTGAGTTAAAAACAGGTGTCAAGCGAAATCGTCGCCTCTTTAATCTTTTTTATAAGCCTATGGAAACCTATGGTTTCTAGGTACGACAAACGTAGCGTCTTAGGGGCTCTAGGGTCGATTGGTCATTTGCGTTTGGCCTTGCCCTGGTGGACGCAGCGCAGCCGTTCCCTGGCCCTTGCGACCAGGGAGAGAAGGAGTGCGGACGGTTGCGGCCCTGGTGGCTGCCTCGTGGCGATCATCGAGTGCCTCGTGATTTTTCTGCATCGAGATCGCGTGCTCCTGGCTACCTCGATCGTGAGGTCATCAAAGAAAAGTTGCGTGCCATCAAAGAAAGTGCTTGCGAAATCGCGCGGCATGTCTCATCGTTGTGCCTGTCAACGCGGGCCAATAGCGGACCGCGAAAAGGAGAAAACCAAATGGCCGATCCCAAGGCAGCGAAGGCGACGAAGAAGACCGAAGGCAAGAAGAAGCTGCGGCTGTTCATCGTCAAGCTGACCGGCAAGACTCCTGGCTCCGAGCTCAAGTGCGTGGCCAAGGACAACGGCGGGAAGTACACCACCTACGTCGTTCACACGCTCCGCAACGAGGAAGGCAAGCGGGTCGGGGGCACGGGTCGCGGTGCGACCGCTGTCCACAACAGCTACGAAGACGCCAAGGCCAAGGCGAACGCCGACGCCGACTTCGCTGCCAAGCAGGGCTGGACCAAGAAGCCGCGCGGCTCCTTCGGTGGTCCCGGTGCGGACTCGTTCGACCTCAAGAGCCTCCCGACCGCGTAGGGCTCTGTCCTCCGTCGTTTCCCTCCAACGCCTCGGGGCTTCGGCTCCGGGGCGTTTCCTTTTTCCCTTGACTCCTGTTTTTTATTCGGATAGGCTTTGAACCCATGCCTAAGAGCTCAAAACCGGATGCCCTGGATGTGATCCTGGCCCACCAGGGAGAGCGGGTGTCGTTGCTCAGCTTCGAGGATCGCTTGGACAGGTGCGCGACGTGCGATGAGCGCATGACGTTCCGCGTGGCTGCGGAGAAGCGTCAGACGATCCTCTCGACGTTCTGCGGCAACTTCCGCTGTGCTGGCTACCTCAAGATGATACTCGAGAAGTGACCTATCCTAGCTAAGCGCAAACGTCTGTGACGGTTTGGAGATAGCTGAGCTAGATGATTCAAGGGTCGCTGTTCTTCGGTAGCCAGACTAGACGAGGATGGAAGCCCCCCAAGCTGCCATCGCTGCGTGGCCTCAAGGAGCTCGTCTTCGACTACGAGACCAACGGTCTCGGCTGGTACAAAGGAGACAGGCCGATCGGGGTCGGGGTCGGTACCCTGGACGGGCATCAGTGGTACCTGCCTACAGACCACTCAGGTGGCAACCTGGACCGCGAGCAAGTCAAAGCCTGGATGCGCTCGGACGACGGGTTGAAGGGCAAGAGACTCATCACAGCGAACGGTCGCTTCGAAGTTCACATGTCCCGCGAGTGGGGCGTTGACCTAGAGCAGCTAGGCTGCACCGTGCGCGACGTGATGCACTCTGCCGCTGTCCTCGACGATCACCGACGCAAGTTTGCCCTAGAGGAGCTAGGTCAAACCTATTGCCACGAGGGCAAGGTACAGGGGCTAGACAAAACGAAGATGGCGCTGTACCACGCTGCGGACGTGGAAGCGTACGTCCACCAGGACCTATCCCTGACAGGCCGAGTGCATCAAGCCATGGAGCCGCTGCTCGACGCGCAGGGGCTCAACGAGGTCATGGCACTCGAGGACGAGGTCATCTTTCCTACCTGTGAGATGGAACGCAACGGTTCGCCTCTTGACAGAGCCAAGCTAGAGCGTTGGTCAACAGCGATCAAGCAGGACTACGTCAAAGCGTGTTGGGAACTGTTCAAGGAGTCTGGCCTCCGCATAGAACCAGGGAAGCCAGCGGATGCACGCAAGCTGTTCGGCAAGTTCAGCATACCGATCCCGATCAACACATTCCCTGGACCGGACCAGGGCAAGGAGACGTTCGCTGACGCGTACCTAGCCAGGATAGATCATCCTGCGATCAAGGTGTTTCGACGAGCGCGCAAGCTAGGCAGCCTAGACAGCAAGTTCATCAAGCCGTACCTCCGGGACTTGAACGCCTTCGGCCTGCTGCGCTACTCCCTCAACCAGCTACGTGGAGAAGACGAGGGCACAGTAAGCGGACGCTTTTCCTCGTCACAGTTGGTCAAGGGTCTCGAGGGAGTCAACATCCAACAGGTGGCAGGGAAGAAGCAGCTTGCTGGAGCTAGGCTAGGCGACGATAGCTCTCTGGGTCAGTACATCATTCGAGAACTCTTCGTACCGGGAAGCGGACTGTGGTTCTCTTCCGACGCTGAACAGATCGAGTATCGGCTGTTCGCGCACTACGCGAAGCCTCCTAGGGTGCTCGCGGCCTATGCCAGAGACCCTTACACCGACTTCCATAACGCGGTCATGGAGATGATTCTCCAGACGACCAAGACAGCAATCAGCCGCGAGCGAACGAAGGATGTCAACTTCGCGAAGATCTACGGAGCAGGGCTAAGGAAGATAGCACTCATGCTTGGTCTCCCGATCGACGTTGTGCGACCGTTGATCCGCGCCTACGACTCGGCGTTCCCCGAGGCGCAGAAGCTACTCACCGAAGCAAGCGACCTTGCAGAGTCCAGGGGCTATGTCAAAACGATTCTTGGGAGGCGTGCTCGCTTCCCACAGAAGTTTGGGTTGCATGCTGCGCTCAACCGAGTCATTCAGGGTACAGCCGCAGACATCAACAAGCGGAAGCTGGTGGAGCTCTACAAGGCTCGCAAGCAGACCGGTCTGGTCATGCGCTTCACTGTGCATGACGAGGTCAACGGAGACGTGCCGGACGTGGAGGCTGCTCGGATGTGTGATCGCATTCTGAACGAGCAGAGCTACCCGACGGTAGTACCGATCCTTTGGAAGTCGAAGGTTGGCCCTAACTGGGCTAGAGGAGAGAAGATCGCTGCATGAAGAAAACCGAGCCACACATCGACCTCTGGCCGAGCAAGCGTCGGGTCAACCCACTGGACATCCAGCACGAGGACGTAGACATCAACGACATTGCACACCACCTAGCCCTGTGCAACCGTTACGCCGGCGCTACCCCGTGGCCTCTCAGCGTCGCGCAGCACTCAGTCTACGTCTCTCTCATCGTGGACTCTGGCAGCAAGGAGGACAAGTTTCTGGCGCTCCAAGGTCTCCTGCACGATGGCTCCGAAGCCTACCTCGGAGACGTAACCAAGTGGCTCAAAGCAACTCCCGAGATGGCTGAGTACCGGCGCATCGAGGCCCGCACTCAGCAAACCATCTACGAGCGCTTCGGTTGCGAGATCGTCTTGCATCCCGACGTGGACATCGCAGACCAGCAGATCTGCGCTTACGAAATGTTCTCCTTCAAGAAGAAGTGGAGCTCTCTTCCTGGCTATGGCGAGCCTCCTGAGTCCGTACTGTTCCGCATCGGCATGTGGCGTCCGATCACATGGGACCGCGCAGAGCAAGCGTTCCTCGCACGCTTTCACGAGCTCGTCCGCAGGTAGCTGGGCTAGGTCAAAAGAAACCTAGCTTTTGATAAAAAACTCGAGTATAAGAGGGCTCCCATGTTCCCCAAAGAAAAAATCATCTTAAAGACACTGAGCAACGGGTTGGTGGCTCACTGTCGCGAGGGTAGCAGCGATGAACGAGTCATTAAGGAAGTCGTCGAGGATCGCTGCTATCGACGCGTACGGATGGACTTCGATGTGGAACCGCGCGAGTCTTGGCTCGACCTCGGGGCCAACATCGGAGCGTTCGCGCTCTACTGCCAGGGTAGAGGAGCGATAGCGGAGTGCTACGAGCCTGACCCCGACTGCTTCGCGTTGCTCACGAAGAACACCGCGTTCTGGTGTGCCAACACAGCCGTGACGAACAAGCACGAGCGGGAGCTCGCTTTCTACAGGGGTCGCGCAGACCAGGACCATTATCGGTTCACAGCGTACCCGACGAAGGGTCTGCCTGAGCACAAGACCCTGGCTAACGTCCACGGGAGTATCTTTTCGGGTCGCACGTTCGACGGCATCAAGATGGACATCGAAGGAGCCGAGGCAGGGCTCCTCGACGATGATCTGTTGCCTTCGTGCAACAAGCTGGTGATGGAGTACCACACGTCTCGTGACTCGTCGATGATCAACTTGAAGCGACGGCTCGACTATCTCAAGAGCCGCTTCGAGGTCGTGGAGTATCCGCCGGAGTTCGATCGGCACATCGCGGCTGGCCCTGTAGCGAAGTCGTTCTTCGACCGGTTGTTCTTCTGCAAGGGAAAGCGATGAAGCTGGATCCAGAAGGGGTCGCGCAGTTTTTCAAGACAGCACGAGAGCGGTTCACGATTCGCATCAATCGCCTAGCAGGCAAGCTGCCGTGGACAGAGGACCGTGTCTTCAAGGAGTGGCGCTTCTGTAACGTGCATCGAGAGTTTGATCGCACGACGATCTGGTTCAATGCCAACGTTCGTTCGCGGGTCTCTGGTCTACAGGCTATCGAGGCCACCGTGATGTTCCGATGGTTCAACAAGATCGAAACCGGAGAGCTCGTCAAGGATCTCTTGATCAACGGTTGGGACACAGAGGAAGCACGCAAGCGACTGACAGGAGTCTCTCCGCTGTTCACCGGAGCCTACATGGTAAACACTCCACCGGGGTACACGAAGCTCGAGGGAGTGTTGCGCAGCTTCGAGCAGGGTCGAACCACGCTGCCTCGTGTGCTGAAAACCAAGACGTTGCAAGCTGCACACAACATCCTCTATCAGCTACCTAGGCTCGGTCGATTCACAGCGTACGAGATCGTCTCGGACTTACGGTGGACAGACGTGCTCTACGAGGCTCCGGACATCATGACGTGGGCATGTGCAGGCGTCGGATGTGCGCGTGGCCTCGGACGTGTTGTCAGCGGCAATCCTGGCATCTTCAACTACGCTTCGACGAAGCAGCAAGGCGAGATGAATCGGCTCATGCAACAGCTTCTGAAGCTGTCGCAGGACCCGGAACATTGGCCCGAAGGCTGGCGTAGCTGGGAGATGCGCGAAGTTGAGCATTGGCTTTGTGAGTACGACAAGTACGAGCGTGCTTTCGAAGGCGAACAGTTAAAGCGGAGGTACCCGTGAGCAACCGAGCAGAAGCGGAGGCCCTCGACGCGAAGGACCAGCGCATCGCGGAGTTGGAGAAGCACATCACCGCCCTTCAAGAAAAGGACGCCAACTGCGCTTGCGAGTGGGGAGCGGTTGGTCCCTGCGATTACCACAAAGCCAAAGAGGCCCAAGCCCGCGAGGAGGGGAGGAGGGAGAAGGTACAGGCGATTCTCTGCCGCCATCCGCTTGGCCCACAAGACATCAGCAATCCGATGTACTGCAACTATGAATCGGGGCACGTGGGAACACATGGGGTAACGTTCTCGCGTGAGGCCGAGGCATTTAGGGAGGGGATCGAGGCGGCCTACGAAGTGCTGTTGAGGTGCCATGTCACGCCCACGGAAACCAGGCTGGCAGTCCGCGCTCTCCTCTCCGAGCCCGTGAGGGAGGGGGCGAGACTCCGGCTATTGCACGTTACACAAGATCTAAAGCGGTGCCAAGCCTGCGGAGCGAAATGGCCGTGCGCTGACGCCATTGAGTCGCTGAAGCCCACCCCTGCGAAGAAGGAGGAGGAGGGGGCAGAAGCGCCCCAGACCCTCAACCTGTCCAGCGAAGACCAAGAAGACCTAATTGATGTGGAAGCCACTCGGCGATTGTACGAGCGGCAAGGAACCGCGGGGTTCGAGCGCCACACGCCTCCCTCCCCTCAACCCTCCGATGTGTGTGGGAGGCGGGGATGCCACCTGACGCGACGCAGACACGAGCAGATCGCTGCGAGGATTCCCATAGACCCATCGGCAAGTTTCGGTTGGGATGTCCACGCCTTCGAGGAGCCCCAGAGCGGGGCGGGGGAGGGGAAGCGATGAGGCTATTGATATTCCTTGGCTCACTGCTTCTCTTTGCAGTCAACCTTGCCCTTTGGGTACATT
>Ga0184628_10000666_pt1 | contig 17795 bp, 11 predicted proteins | sample PLM4_5_b1_FD_133149 | JGI IMG/M metagenome (GOLD analysis project Ga0184628, IMG submission 133149) | Groundwater sediment microbial communities from an aquifer in East River, Colorado, USA - PLM4_5_b1 | ecosystem: Environmental > Terrestrial > Soil > Riparian zone | place: USA: East River... | reverse complement strand
GTCGATTGCGGAGTGAATCGTTGCGACACTCTCCTGCTCATCCGCTGGCCCGTACATTCCGGACATTCCCATACAGCCCAATGCAACAGGAAAGACCCGCGGCCCGTTCGTGCCCAGCTGTCGTGTTTCGATTGCCATGATTGCCTCCGCTTTCGATGGTACTCCGCGTTGCCCACATTGGACTCGCATCTATCCGGGCATGTAAGACATCTTTGTCACGAAAGACTCAGGAGCCGCGCGCCACGTTCGAATACTGGGGCAGGAAGTCCTATAGCTTGCTGGAGACGATAATTTCGCTCGAAGAGATTTGTTTCCGAAAGTAGCGACAGGAGTTTCGCTGGCTTTACCCGATTCCAGAAAACAAGCGGGTTTGAGGGGAACGGAGTATCGCTTCCGTAAATTGTCCTCGCGAGAACTTCACCGCAGTCAAACAAACGGGGCAAATCTCTCCATCGAAACTTGTCGCCTAAAACTGCGGTATCACAGTAAAGATTCGGAAACCGCCGAACTAAAGGCAGCAATTGGGGGAAAAAATCTTCCTTGTCAAAGAATGCATTCATGCCCGAATGAGCCGCCACTACGGTGCAGCCTTCTTCAAGCGCAGTCACAAGACGCCGGGGAGCCGAATAGTCCGTGTTGCAGATTTTTGCGGAGTGCTCAGTACCCGTGTGTACCATGACGATGACTCCGCGATCCGAACACTTACGATAGAAAGAACGAAAGCCGGACTCGCTTGGATCGACACATTGAATTGGAGGGTGGATCTTCAAAACCCTTGCACCTAGCTCCACACACTTTTCAAGCTCGGCGATGGCATCCTGTCTGCTCGGATTGATTGAAATGCAGGGAATAAACAGTTCGGGAAACCTCCGCGCAACTTTAAAAACATAGTCGTTCGGCACGAAAATGTCGGTGTTCCCCCAGTCGGGCTTTCCCGCACCATCGTACCGGCAGTCCTGAGCAAGCAACACTGCTTTACTTACCGACGAACTACGCAGCTGTGCGACCATTCGCTGAACATAGTCTTCATCGAATCTACCGTTTTCAGATAACCCTAGCAGCCGTAGGAAGAACGGGTAGTTCGGCTTCCGCTTCTGAGTTGGGGAAATGTAACAGCCCGTGCCGCCGTCGCCAATTCCAAACAGGTGTGTATGAAAGTCGATTACAGGTGGCCCCGATTTGACAGCAGGTGAATCCTGCTCCCGGACCGGACCAGGAGCGCAACCAGCAAGGACGCCCAAGCCAAAATAGCAAAGCTGCCGTCGTGTCAGTTTCATGATTTTCTCCAACGATGCAAGACCCGAATGACTGCGTGGAACGAAATCGTTTGCGCAATGAGGGAAAGGCTCGCCACGCAAATGGCAAACGCTACGAGGGAAGGCGTGCCGATTCCCGGAATCCTGCCCCATACGCTAGCCGCGGCGAGCAGGCATACGGTAGTCGGCAGGCCAAAACTACATAGCCAGAGGCCAAACAGGATGAAGATCCAGGATGGCGCTCCAAAATCCGCCAGCACTAAGACGAGAATGACAATAGCCAGGCTCAACAACCAACTGCCGCTAATCCAGATTTTTCGATAGCGAATCAAAGTGAACATTTGCGCACCTGCCTGAGTGAGATCGACGGGCAGAATGTACCGCAATATCGACGGGGAAAAATCGCAAGTGGGACACTATTTAAGGTGTAACACTCGCCGATTCCACCTGGAATTCTTTTGGACAAACAATTCAAGTGATCATTCGTATCGACCAGCCCGACTTCTATTCGCAGGCAATTGTCCGACCAGATCGTGTTCTTGATCGCGACCAGTGGGCTGAAAGCCCTTTACGAATTGAATGGCCCGCCATCGATTGTTCTTTGCGCGGTCTCTGATTCGCGATAGCGTTTTCACCTCCCAATGCGGCGGCCGACAAGAATTCTTATTGGCGGGAGGAATGGCGGGAGAGTTAGATATTTTCCTCCATGCCGTTGATGAGATTAGTTGATTTAACTCCCGTTGGGGCTATTTTCCAACAACTCAGCGAAGTCCAACCTCGTTCAATTCCGTGCTGACGATCGATAACTTGCAGCCATCCAGCGCCTATTCTCGTCCACTAGGAATCAGCCTGAGCCGCGCAAAGATGAAATGGCTCGCAAAGGCGAAGGTCAAGAACCTTTGTCATTGAGCTTGAAACACCAGACACTGGTCGTCCGCTTCGACCTGTAAAGAACCTGTTTTCCCTTCGCCAAACTTCCCACTTCCAGAGAAGACGTACGCGAACACATTGTGCCTGGCATCCACACGTCAAGATAGGTTGGATCTGCGGCAGCACCCTCTACGGGTCCGGTTGCATTCCCGAATCGACCGCAAACGATACGACCCTCAATTCCATCTGCATCGGCAACGATAGGGAGATCGGCCGCCACGATGACTTGATACCGTGGGGGCGTCATCTTGAGCAGCAGGGAGATTTGCCCAGAGTTGAAACCATACATCCGGCCCACATCGTCGCCATGTGGCATCTCCTGATGAATAATTCCGCTGCCTGCTGTCATCCATGGAATATCGCCAGCAGCGATGACTCCTCGATTTCCCATACTGTCGCCGTGTTCGACAGTACCAGCAAGCACGCATACTTCTGGCCATCTCTTGCAGACTAAGTTTTGGAGGCTTTATGAATCGAGCAGCACGTATGTCCATAAACGCCGTCGTTTTCGCAGCCGGAGCCATCGTGGCTCTGGCCGCGCAGATTCCCACCAGCAACATGTCGGACAAGACGTTATCGCAGGACAAACTGAAAATGCAGAGTGCTCAGAACGTCAGCAGCATGTTCAGGCCATGATCCAGTCTGTGGATGGCGTGGTCTCCGAGATGGAGCAGATGCAGCAGGGCAAGTAGCTGGAAATTGGAGCCGGGCGCCGAATCTATGCCGCATCTTGCCTTCCTACACGCAGGAAGCATAAAGCACCTCGGCCTGGGAGTTCAGGACTCGAGGTCCTATAAACCGTCTTACGTTGGAGCGTGGTTGAGGCGCCGGCGGCCACGGCTTCGCCGCAGCCACACCTCCTGGCCAGCAGAGGCGATCCCATACGTCACTCAGCGTTGCCGCTTTCTAAATCGCGAGTGCATGCTTATCGAATCTCCTCGATTGTCGCAAGCTTTCAAAGCGGGTTATCTTTGGGAATCGAAACCCATATAAGGAGCGAGCAATGACGAAGATGATTTTCGTGAACCTGCCGGTTAAGGACCTCCGCGTCTCAATGGCGTTCTACAAAGCCCTCGGCTTCGTGAACAACCCCACGTTCACTGACGAGACCGCCGCGTGCATGGTCTGGAGCGAAGCGATCAATGTCATGCTGCTCACGCATGCCAAGTGGAGCACTTTTACAAAACGTCCGATCCCGCCTTCGACGTCCAGCGAAGTCATGCTCGCGATATCCTGCGATAGCCGCGAAGCCGTGGATGCAATGAACAAGGCCGCTGCCGCAACCGGCGGAAAGTCAGACATCAATCCCATGGCGGATCTTGGTTTCATGTACAACCGCAACCTGGCCGATCCCGACGGTCACGTCTGGGAAGCCATGTGGATGGACCCGGCAGCAATTCCAGCTACTTAATCATCCGGATTATTTCTCGGAAGTAGCTGGGCATTTCCCTTCTGGGATACCAGGCCAATGCGAAAGGGATTTTGTAGGACCGGCCCTGATTCAAGGCGACGAGCCTGTTGCAGCAAGACTCCCATCCCGCGCGCGGATCCGGCTGACACACGGGGGATACGGAGCTGTTGGGGGATCGTGACATTCGAACCGCAGCAATTGCTACGGTTTGTCACGAGCTGTGATATGAACGACTTTGCACTTCATTCAGAATAGCGGTGTGGCAAAAGCGGGGAAACACTTCAGTACCCGGTGAAGGCAGTTAAACGCAACTGAATCGCCAATCGGAGGAATCCATCCATGACTATCACCAGACGCATACAGACTTTGCTTCTCACCGCGGTTCTCGTCACCGCCACATGTCTAACCGGAGCGCCGCGGCAGATCGCAACGAGCCAGGCGCAGGCGCCCGCGCAAACGATGCCGGTAGACCGGGAAATCCAGATCGGAACATTTGACAACGGGCTGCGCTACTACATTCGCGCCAACAAGAAGCCGGAGAAGCGGGCGGAACTCCGTCTCGTAGTCAAGGCTGGATCGATTCTCGAAGATGACGACCAGCAGGGTCTTGCGCACTTTGTCGAACACATGGCATTCAACGGCACGGCGCATTTCCCGAAGGACCAGATTGTAACGTTTATCGAGTCGCTCGGTATGCGCTTCGGCGCGGATTTGAACGCCTCGACAAGTTTTAATGAGACCACGTACATGCTCCAGGTTCCCACCGATAAGCCGGAAGCCCTCGATAAGGCGTTCCTCATCCTGGAAGACTGGGCTCACAACGTAACCTTCGATCCTGTGGAAATCGACAAAGAGCGGAACGTCGTAATGGAGGAGTGGCGGTTGAGACGCGGTGCGGGCGCACGGATAACGGACAAGATGCTACCGATCCTGCTTCAGGGCTCGCACTATGCCGATCGGATTCCCATCGGTAAAACCGAGATCATTCAGGGCTTCAAACCGGAACGGCTGAAGAAGTTCTACACGGACTGGTATCGCCCGGAACTCATGGCCGTCGTCGCCGTGGGCGATTTCGACAAGGCCGAGGTTGAGAAACTCGTCAAAGCGCACTTCGCATCGATTCCCGCCGCGACGGCGCCGCGGCCGCGCCCTCAATATGACATCCCCGATCATCCCGGATCGATCTACGCCATTCTGACGGACAAGGAAATGACCTCGGCAAATGTCGAGGTGGACAATCTTCTGCCCGCCCGTGAGCAGGGAACTCTCGCGGAGTACAGACAGAAGATCGTGGACCGCCTGTTCTCTGGCATGCTCAACGCGCGCTTTTCTGAGATCACACAGAAACCCAATTCACCATTCATCGGGGCCGGAGTCGGACGCGGCTCCTTCATCGCTCCGACGAAAGAGGCCGCTTCGCTGAACGCCAGCGTCAAAGAAGACAGCATCGAACGAGGGCTGGATGCGCTTTTTGCCGAAGCCGAGCGTGTCTCTCGATTTGGTTTTACCGCCACCGAACTGGATCGACTGAAGCAGGCGATTCTCGTTAACTACGAACGGCAGGCAATTGAGAGTGAGAATCGCGTCTCTTCCAGCAGGGCCGCGGAATATATCCGAAACTTTCTCGTGAAGGAATCCCTCCCCACCGCCGCCGACGAACTGGCCCTGCAGCGACGCTTTTTGCCGGGCATCACTCTCGATGAAATCAATAAGGTCGCCCAAGACTGGTTCACCGATCAGAATCGACTCGTCATCGTCACTGCTCCGGAGAAAGCTGGTCTCGTCCTTCCAAATGAGACGAAGCTCGCGGCGGCGATCAAGCCGGCGGCGGCCCGCGATATCAAACCCTATGTGGATTCCATAGGCGTCACGACGCTGCTCGATACCGTTCCGCAGCCGGGGGCGATCGCTAAAACCACAACAAAGGACGCCCTGGGCATCACCGAGTGGGAACTGTCCAACGGCGTTAAGGTCGTCCTTAAACCGACAACGTTCAAAGAGGATGAAATTCTGTTCCGCGCCACCAGCCCCGGAGGTACATCGCTTGCCAGCGATAAAGACTTCATTCCGGCCGATACAGCCATCATGGTGGTTAGTTCCGGCGGTGTCGGCAAATTCAACGCCATCGACCTGCGGAAGATCCTCACGGGCAAGGTTGCATCGGTGTCCCCTTCGATTGGCGAACTCAACGAGGGTCTGGCCGGAAGCAGTTCCCGTAAGGACCTCGAGACCATGTTTCAACTCATCTATCTGAGAATGACTCAGCCGCGATATGACTCGACAGCCTTCGAAGCGCAAGCCGCACAACTGAAAGCCGGCCTCGCAAACCAGGCGGCCAGCCCAGGATTCGCATTCTCGGAGGCACTGACGAAAATCATGTCCGGGAATCACCCGCGAGCCTACATCCCTTCCCCGGAGCTGGTCGACAAGTTCGACCTCGACAAGTCGATGGCGTTCTACAAAGACCGTTTCGCGGATGCAAGTGATTTCACGTTTGTCTTTGTTGGCAGCTTTGATCAGGCGACGATGAAGCCGCTGGTCGAGCGGTATCTGGGAAGCCTGCCGTCCATCCACCGAAATGAGACGTGGAAAGATATCGGCTTGAAGCCCCCCACGGGCGTCATCGAAAAGACCGTCGAGAAAGGCATCGAGCCCAGGAGCCAGTCGTCGATCATTTTCACCGGGGCCTTCCAGTACGATATGACCAACCGAGTGGCGATCCGCGCCATGACGCAAATACTTCAGAACCGCCTCGTGAAAACCATCCGTGAGGAGTTGGGCGGAACCTACAGCATCAACGCCGGTCAGAACTTCCATAAGCTCCCACGTGCGGAGTATTCCGTAACGATTTCATTCGGCTCCGATCCTCAACGTGTGGACGATCTTGTCAAACGAGTCCTTCAGGAGATTGAGAAATTCAAGGCCGAAGGCCCCTCCGAACAGGAGACCAAAGATCAAAAGGAAACTTTCCTGCGGGATTTCGAAACCAACAGCAAGCTGAACAACTTCCTGGTCGGCCAGCTTTCGTACCAATACGAATATGGCGAAGATGCCGCCATTGTCTGGGAATTGCCGGACTACTACAACAAGCTGAATGCCGCCATGATTCAACAAGCCGCGAAGACCTACATGAACATGGATAACCGCGTTCGGGTGACGCTGCTTCCAGAAAAGAAGTAGAGGGAAGTAAGGCGACGTACGAGACTGTCCCCTGTCTCAAATCACGCGAGGCGCAAATTGGGATCGGGACTGATGGATAGGCATGCAGTTTCACTCAGCTGGAAACGTAGGAGCATAAAGCACCTCGGCCTGGGAGTTCAGGATTCTATTCCCTATATCCCGTCTTCCGTTGGAGCTTGGCTGAAGCGCCGGCGGCCAAAGAGGGCCAGGCTCAGAAATCCGTTCGGCGCACGTACAAGCAGGTGAAAGTCATCACGATCACCAGGAAGGCCAGGCTGCTCAAAACGGGGCCGTAGATGTTGATTTTTACGCGGCGTTGGGAGAGGTCGTTACTGTTGGGATTGGCGGCGACGGTTTCCTGTTCGGTAAGCAGATACGAAACGACGTTGTTCAGTTCTCCCGGTTTGGGAAAGATCGTGTAGATCGGAACGACAACGTAATGATAGACGCGTTCGGGCACCGTTAAAGCGGGGGCGCGGCGGTCTTCAGTCTGGAATGGGTCGAGATGGTACGACGTTACCCGGTTGACGCGATCGGTGACCAGCAGCAGATCGGCACCGCTGAAGACGGCCGCTGAAATATCGCCCTGGCCGCTGAATGAAACCTTGGCAGGTTTTCCGGAGCGCGCGTCGAACAGCCACAGCTTGTTATTGTGGAACAGCACAGCAAACCATCTACCGTCCGGTGCGGCGACGGCAAATCGCGGCGCCGTTTCTCCGGCCGGCGAAAATTCCTGCTGCACTTTCAAAGTCGCCGGATCGAGGAGCAACACCCGACCATCCGACAGTCCAGCCAGCAGCGTGGTTCCGCCGAATGCCAGTACGGATGCGGCGTCGCCGGCGATTTCCGCCGACTGTTTTCTGGCGTAGGTTCCATCGGCACTCCGCGCGAGCACGGTGACGGTGCCCTGGCTGCGGAACGCGATCTCTCCCGAGGCGACGTTCAGAGCGGAAGCCAGGGGAGCTTGCAGTGGCAGTGGTGGATTGGGTCCGGCGGGACTGAACGATTCGACTGCGTCCTTGCTAGACAAACGAGACACGCCCTGAGTACCGACTGCCAGAACATCTCGCTGCCCGTCTACGACAAGCTCCGTCGTGCCGGCCGGTGGGACAGTTCCCTGTTTGCGTGTCCAGCCGTCCTTACGGTTGCCCATCCACAACGTTGGACCCCGACCGAACCCGCGCGCGCCCAGCGAACTTTCGACGGCCAGCAGCCGATCCCCTCGCGAGTCGTAGACCGGGCTTGTCAATTGCTGAGGTATGAAGAAAGGGACTCCGCCGCGGGCTGCGGCAGGTTGCTCGGCGCGAAACGTTTCTTCCCACTTCGCATCGCTGGTGCGCCATTGCTGCACCTGACCCTGTTCGGTCACTCCAAACAGGGATTCGCCGGCGGGAACCAGTTTCACGAGACGGCCGGAGTTCAGCCACACCTGTTCCATCACGTTCTTCGTCGTCCCCACCGCGAAACAGGCCGCCCAGAAGAGAATCGTTACGACGATGCAAACGACCGCATTGCGCCACAGGACGCCGGCGAGCGCCGACACGGCATAGTAGATCGAGAACAGAAACAGGAAGACGGGAATGCACAGGAGCATCCGCCCGCTCCAGATGTCGAAGCGGAAGCCGACGATCAGCCACAGTCCCAGTATGAAGTAAGCTGCGTTGAGCAGAATAAACGCGCAACCGCCGGCGAATTTTATCAGAAACAACAGCGGGCGTGAAACCGGCTTGCTGAGCAATAGATCGATGGCGCCCGCCTCGAATGTCTGTGGGATGATCGGCGCTGTCACGAGAATGGCAGCCAGCACTCCCAGCGTTCCCACGAAGAAGCCGATAATAGCGGCCACGATGGACTTGATCGTCGGCTCGGCTTCCTTTCTGGTAAGCGGGGTTTCGTTCACGGGCCAGACCAGGTATGTAATCGAGAGTTGGGCTTTGTCGCTCGCGATCTCCGCAGGATATGCCGCCTCGAGCAGCAGCCGGTTCCGCCGCTTCACCTCGTCGTCGGTCAGGCTGCCACTGCTCCGTTCGGCCAACGTTTTGGTTTCGGCGTTCAGCTCAATTCCGCTCCAGGCCTTCGCGTCGTAGAACGTGCGATCCGGCAGGAGTCTATTAAAAGCGTTGACCACGTCGAAGGCGGGTCCGGGTGAAGGGCCGGGTGAAGGGATGGATGCATTTCCGGTCTCTGCCCCATTTCGTGTTGTGAGTTGCGTCTTGAGGTTGTCGTCCCAACGGCTCCAGACCTGCTTGCCTGGGGAGGGATTGTCGGCGAGTCCCTGCATCTCGATTTTGGCGACCAGTCCGGGCAGATTGAGAATGCTGTTCTGCCGGAGCAGCGTCGCCGGCCTCTCCGAAAGCCCGATCGGCGCCACCGCTGCCAGCACGAGCGTCGTCAACGCCAGCAGAATCCATAACACCCGCGAGGCAAGCGCCTCGCGGAACGAGTCTTTCAATACGGCCAGGTAGGCTCTCATGTCGGTTGGCCTACGATGCCGAGAAACGCTTCCTCCAACGTATCGCGCCGGCGAACGATTTCCTCAATGCTGATGCCGCGGCTGCGTAATCCGTCGATGGTTCGATCGACCGCGGATTGGTCGGGAATCTGCAATTTGACACGGAAACGGATTTCGCTAAGGGGATCCATTGAGACGATCTGCTGGAGCGACAGCGCTTCGCGAATTCCGGTTTCACTTCCCACGACCGTCAATTCGACTTCGGCCTCCTGCCGCCGAGTGATTTCCTCCACCAGCCCTTCACGGCGCAGTTGCCCATGGACGAGAATTCCGACACGGTCACAGACCAGCTCGATTTCCTGCAGCAAGTGGCTGTTGATGAAAATTGTTTTCCCCTCCGATTTCAAACGCTGTAACGTCCCGCGCATCTCGCTTCTTCCGACGGGATCGACGCCATCGGTCGGTTCGTCGAGGATCAACAGTTCCGGATTGTGCATCAACGCCTGCGCCAGCCCCAGCCTCTGAAGCATTCCTTTGGAGAATTTTTTGACGGGACTCTTTCCCCAGTCGCCCAGTCCCACCAGTTCGAGAAGTTCAGGCCGGCGGCGGCGGATTTCATCTCCCGACATCCCGCTCAGGCTGCCGTAATATTCCAGGGCTGAATTCGCCGTATGATGCCGCGGAATGCGATGGTTTTCGGGGAGGTACCCGACGCTGCGCCGCCCGCTGCGATCTCCGGCCGGATGCCCCAGGAGCGCCGCCGTGCCCCCGGACTTGCGCACGATCCCGAGCAATACCTTGATGAGCGTCGTCTTGCCTGCGCCGTTCGGACCCAACAGACCGAAGATCGTCCCGCGTTCGACGCGAAACGACACGCCTTTCAATGCCTCAACCTGCCGCCGGCGAAAGAGACCGTCGCGGTAAGTCTTTCGCAAGTCCTGTACATCGATCACAGAGTCTGTCATGAGTATCGGCGGCCGATCTTTGTCGAGCGAATCTGCACGTGCGACCTCCCTAAGGTCGTACACATTACAGCCAGCCGAGCTCAAAGCGCAATCCGCGCTTCAGCTAAAGGTCTGCCTCGTCACTTTGCCGCTTTCTAAATCGCGAGTGCATCATTATCGAATCTCCTCGATTGTCGCAAGCTTTCAAAGCGGGTTATCTTTGGGAATCGAAACCCATATAAGGAGCGAGCAATGACGAAGATGATTTTCGTGAACCTGCCGGTTAAGGATCTCCGCGTCTCAATGGCGTTCTACAAAGCCCTCGGCTTTGTGAACAACCCCACTTTCACCGACGAGACCGCCGCGTGCATGGTCTGGAGCGAAGCGATCAACGTCATGCTACTCACGCATGCCAAGTGGAGCACTTTTACAAACCGTCCGATCCCGCCTTCAACGTCCAGCGAAGTCATGCTCGCGATATCCTGCGACAACCGCAAAGCCTTAGATGCAATGAACAAGGCCGCTGCCGCAACCGGCGGAAAGTCAGACATCAATCCAGTGCAGGATCTCGGTTTCATTTACAACCGCAACCTGGCCGATCCCGACGGTCACGTCTGGGAAGCCATAAGGATGGACCCGGCAGCAATTCCAGCTACTTAATCATCCGGATTATTTCGCTGAAGTAGCTGGGCATTTCCCTTCTGGGATACCAGGCCAACGCGAATGGGATTTTGTAGGACCGGCCCTGATTCAAGGCGACGAGCCTGTTTTCGCGAATGAGCGGTTCTGCAATTTCCTTTGGCAACACTCCAAAGCCGAGGCCGAGTTCAAGCATCCGTATGAGGGTAACGTTCTCGTTGACGCAGGACCTGGATCGCTTGAAATTCTCCAGCAGACTGAAGGTTCTCAGGTAATCCAGGCCTGTCGTGTCGTTCTCGTGATACGCCAGCAGCTTCTCGGTTTCCAAAATCTGCTTCAATGGGCGGCTCTTCCATTCCGGAGGCGCCAGCAGAACGTACTCGACCGGCTTTATAAGTTTGCTATCGAGTTCCAATCCCACTTCGTGAGGGAAAACGAAAACCAGATCACAGGCGCCGCGCTTCAGCTGATTGAGGCGGTTCGCATTCGAATCAATGACAAACTTCAAATTCAGGCTGGGCCATTTCGGAGCTATCTCGCGGTAACGAGGAACAACGCGTCCGGCAATCAGGCTCATGGGCCCGACGATGCACAGCTCCACCTGGCGGGTTTCGCGAGATCCTTTCAATCCTGAAAAGAAATGACCCTCCAGATTGGAGACTTCCAGGCAATAGCGCAGCAACAACCGGCCCTCTTCCGTCAGGCGCATCCCTGAACGGGATCGCGTAAAGAGCGTGGCGCCGAGCGACTGCTCAAGGGACTTGATCCTCTGGGTTGCGCCCGTTTGAGTGATGCCAAGTTTCCGCGCTGCGGCTGACAGGTTCAGCAATTCCGCTACGGCCATAAACGTCGGAAGCTGCGATTGCGCAATCATCATGATTTGTCATGGATACATGACAAACATGAATTAAGCAACAGCGACGTGATTCCATACGATACCGGAGAAAGGAGAACGTTGATGAGAGAAGGAATGTTTCAATGGATTATTGCAGGCGTCGCGTCACTGGTTCTTGCAGCCACTCTTCACGCAGGCGGATGGGCGATCGTAACGGTTCGCGATCTGCCGGAATACGCTGTCGCCGGAAAACCGTTCCAGCTTGCGTTCATGGTGCGGGGGCATGGAATCGAGCCGCTCGACGGGCTCGAGCCGAAGATCACCGCGACATCCGCGGGAAGTGTCGTGAAAGCTTCCGCCGTTGCGACGAAGAAGACCGGTGAATACGCGGCCACTTTAGCCCTGCCACGTGCTGGAACCTGGAGAATCCAGATTGCCGGTACCATCGACGACCTCACCCTTCCGGGTTTAACGGTCATCGCTCCCGCAAGTTCACCGCCGCCTCCGCTATCGCAGGCTGCATTCGGACGACGTTTGTTCGTTGCGAAAGGCTGCATCGGATGCCACACCAACCGCGAAGTCGAAACCGAAATACTGGCCGGCATCGGACCCGACCTCACGGGAAAGCGCTTTCCCGAAGCGTATCTGAAGAGTCTCCTGGCCGATCCCAAGTCGGCATTCGCGTCGCCCCGCACCGATTCGAATTGGGAGATGCCGAACCTCGGTTTGACGAAATCCGAGATTGCGGCCCTGACCGCGTTTATGAACCGCGAACGGCCGCGATGAACTTTCATGAAAAACAAATTCGGAGAATCGCAATACCCCGACGCATGGACTTTCAAGCGCTCGCAGGTTGCTTCGCCCTGGTGGCGATCAGCGAGATGGGAAAACGCAGGAAGCATAAAGCACCCCGGCTTGGGAGTTGTCGCGTCGCAAACCGTAAGTGGGGCGCGGCTCAGATTCTGAGCCCACCGGACTCTTAACACCATCGGCAGATTGTTTTATAGTCACGCCATGAACTTTCCAAAACTCTGCCTTCTGCTGATGGTGTTTGTGTCCGCGATCTCCGCGCAGCAACCGGTGCCCGCAACCCCTCTGATCAAGGAAAACGTAACGGTCAAGGTGTCGGACCATGTGTATGTGATTCCGGACGGGAATGTGGGTGGCGTTCCCAATGTCGGCATTGTTGTCGGCAGCAGGGCAGTTCTTGTCGTGGATACCGGGCTCGGACCAAGAAACGGAGAGACGGTTCTCCGCGAAGTCAGGAAGCTGACCAGCACGGCAGACATCTACATCGTCGGCACACACTTTCACTCCGAGCACATCCTCGGCGAATCTGCATTTCCCGCATCCGCCAGGGTCATTCGTGCGCGCGCGCAGCAGAAGGACATCGAAGAGTTTGGCGTGCAACCGAACTTCGCAACCCGATCGGCGGCAAATGCCGAGTTGATGAAGGACGCGAAGTTCCGCACGGCCGATGAACTCTTCGATTCGGAAAAGAGCCTCGATCTTGGTGGCGTTCGGGTGAAGTTGATGTGGTACGGCCGCACGCACACCAACGGCGATACGCTCATCTTCGTCGAAGGCGATCGCGTGCTTTTTGCGGGGGACGTCTTGATGAACCGCCGTTTCCTCGCCTTCAACGCCAACGCGAGCGTTCAAGCGTGGATCGATTCGATCGACAAAGTCGAACCGCTGCGTCCCACACACATTGTTCCCGCTCATGGCGAAATGGGCGACGGATCCCTTATTGAAACCAATCGCGGATATCTCAAGGCGCTGCAAACGCGCGTCGCCGAACTCAAGCGCGATGGGAAAACCGTCGATCAGACTGCGGAAACCGTCACCGCGGAGTTTCGCGCCACGTATCCGAACTGGACTGGAAGCGCTGCTGCGGCCGCTCGCGGCGCGTATAACGAAGCAAAGTAGTCAAGCTGGATCTGGCTGCGGTTACCGTCACGTGGATCGCACAGTCCTGGGTGGTCAACGCCTGGTGAGATGAAGCGAAACTTATGGCTCGGAGTCTCGTATAAGGAATTGAACTCACCTGCGAGGAGTATCCGAATGACGCGACGCCGAAGACGATGGTTGATTGCTGCGGTCAGCCTGCTCGCGCTGATTGTAGCCCTGGCGGCTGCGATCCTTTTGTTGGCAGGCACACCCAGCGACCTCCAGCCTCCATACAATCCTCCGGCGAATCTGAACATTCCGCGGACATACGATGACAAGGATATGGCATCGGTGGAGTTACCTCTTGCCCGGACCGATGCCAGCCCGGTTCAAATCAGCTCAGAGTACTACTATGCTATTGGCATTCGCCCGGTCTACAAGTCCTACCCTATCTATGCGCCCGACAGGGAGCCTGCCGGTTACCTGGATTGGCTTAAGCAGCAGGAGCCTGAGATTGTCTTTGATCTCTCGAAATTGAAAAGCGAGGACGATTGGATCAATGCCGGCGAGCTGGTCTTTGAAGCACCCAGCGCATTTGGTCACATCCTCGGCATCGGCGACGACCTTTACGTGCGAGATCCAGCATGGCACCGCGACGTGGCGCCGCCACTGTTGGCAGACGGGATCATGCCGGGCATGCACTACGTGATCCGAAGAAAGGGCATCGTCGAGATCGGCGTACTTTCCTGCGCCAACTGCCATTCGCGCGTCATGCCGAACGGCACGCTGGTAAAGGGTGCTCAGGGCAATTTCCCGTTCGATCGCGCTTTCGCCTGGGACTACGAACATATGCCGAAGTGGCTTGGTCCGCTGGCACCAGGACTGGCACGCGGCGCCGAGATGCTTTTGTTTAGTGCTCCCTGGCTGGGCGCCGATGATCCCACGGCGAATATCGACCGAATGTCTCCGAGAGATATCGCGGCAGTGCATCGCGCGATCCCTCCCGGTGTCCTGGCGCGCCATGGCACCAACCCCGCGTTGCCTTCCAGGATTCCTGATCTGATTGGCATTAAGGACAGGAAATATTTGGATGCAACAGGACTGGTCCGTCATCGCAGCATCGGCGACCTCATGCGCTATGCCACCATGAACCAGGATACTGACCCGTTCGCAAAGTATCTGGGTAAAGCGCCCGCCGACGCTTTGCCCTTCGGACTTACCTCGCTCCCAAAAAATCCGAAGAAGTACGCGAACGGCCGCTATGGCGACGACCAACTTTACGCCCTGGCACTTTACCTTTATTCATTGCGCCCACCCAAAAATCCGCATCCATTCGATAAAACAGCTGCCGCAGGGCAGAAAATCTTCGAACGGGAAGGCTGCGATTCATGCCACACGCCCCCGCTGTACACGAACAACAAGCTGACGTTGGCTGCAGGATACACCCCACCACCGGAACATCTACAGCGCTATGACATCATGCCGGTATCCGTGGGCACCAATCCAGATCTGGCGCTCAAGACGAGGCGTGGAACCGGTTACTACAAAGTGCCCTCACTTCAGGGGGCGTGGTACCGTGGACCGTTTGAACACAACGGCTCTGTTTTGAATCTCGAAGATTGGTTCGACCAACGAAGACTTCAAGGCGACTACGTGCCGACTGGCTTCAAGGGGCTTGGGCCGACCAGACCGGTTTCCGGCCACCAGTTCGGTCTCCACCTGACTGCTGACGAAAAGCGTTCGCTCATCGCTTTTCTGAAAACTCTTTGAGGCGTGAAGATCTTGAGCGGAGCGCACGCGTCCATTGATCGTATCGTTAAACGATGGAATTCATACCCCGTCCCCGGAATACTCGACGCTGAAGGTTCTCGCGCTTCGGCAACTGGCGATCCTGGTGGGATTGACGGTCTACTTTTACCCGCGAATGCCGCAGTCGATACTTCGACATTTCACAATCGGTCTGCGGGAAGAACAGGTGCAGCGCGTTTACGACCAGATCAATTCCAAACGCGCTGCAACCCGTTTTAATCAGCGTTCGCTACGAAGCGCCACCGGCTTCTCTGTCGCAGTTCCCTTCGGGGTACTGACGTAGCCGCGGATCAGGTCTTTGTCTACGTAGTTCACAACGACTTCGTATCGCAACTGATCCCGTCCAACAAGAAACTGCATCGGTTCATTGGCGACACGATCCTTGCGCTCGATTTTGTGATCGTCGATTAGAACAACCACGTCGAACTTCTGGCGTTTCGGGTCCGTACCGGTGACTGCCATTTGAATGTCCGCCACGCGCTGCATCTCGTTCTTCTTCGCCTTTCGAACGGCAAACTCCACATAATCTCGATCTCCCTTCCTGCGAAGTTCCGCGAGTTCAGTGGAATTGCGCGCAATCTGATCGGATAGATCCTGCTGAAGTCGAGTCATGTCCTGCCGAGCGGTGTCCAGATTGGTTGCAACACTCTTCACATCACCATTGACGGCGCCGAGTTTCGAATCTGTATCCAGTTGCATCTGGGTCAGGCCCTTTGTGGTGTCCTCGAGTTGTTTGGCCAGGGCAGTCCTTGATTTTTCCTGATCCTGCCGAAGTTTCTCGGTGTTCTTCTTTGACGCGTCCAGTTCCTGCGCCGTTAAGCCTGACTTTTCGGACACCAGCTGCATTTGTTCGGAAAGATCCGCAACCTTGGCGTCCTCGTCGGCACGCACCTTCAAGACGTCTTCCTGCAGCCGGGAGATGTGGTCATTGATGGAGGCCTTCGTGGAGGAAAGGCTGTACCCCACTAGTGCGACGACAACCAGTGTGAATATCTGGATAGTCCATGTGAACCAGTGGCTGTTCGAGCGCGTTGATCCTTCAGCCCGAGCCGAGTTATCTGTTGTTCTAGAGTCTTCCATTTGGTGGTCCTGCCTTTCTGGAAACATTCCCGACTGGTTATTGCAACGGAGTTGCCAACTGCCCGGCGCTTTCCAACGTTCAGAAGTTCTGGAAGCAACTAACTGCTTCGCAGGATGTTAGGCCTTCCCCAAGCGAGTCTCGAACCGAGAGGACATGCGAAGGTCGTGTAGGAAAATGTAGGGAAACAAGGAAAATTACCCGGGATTCGGGCGACAGCTTTACTTCGACGCGTGTGGGAAGTCTATTCGCGCGCTGAACGTCTCCGTTGAGGCGGAGTACGAGACCCGTGACAGCGCCCGCAGCATCACTGTCGAACTCGACCTGGACGTCGCGCCGGCGGCCAGCTCTGCGTCGCGGCGCTCTTAGCGCTTATTGAAAAGCTCCAGGGGGTCTTTCTCCGGGGGACGCTTCATGCCTTTCTCGTGGTATTCCTCCCAGATCTGCGCCCAGGGGCGGCCATAGATATTGGGAACTTTGTATGGGAATACGGTACCTGCGACCACTGGCTTGGCGAACCCGTTGACTGGGTATATCGTTTGAACGCACTCAATAAAAGTGTAGGGGTCACCCTCGTCGAAGCCGCTGATTCGCTCGAGTGTGCGGGTCATTCGAATCGGTTCCACGAGCGCTTCGGGGTCGTAGAAAATGCCTTCGTGGTTGAGGCCGATAAACTTGCCGGAGCTGTCGCGGTTCGGCGTGTAGATCTCGATAGACTGCATCTTACCGGAAAATTCAGGATTGCCGTGAACCTTCCAGGGCTGGACGTTCGATGTCCAGGTGATCAGCGCGTCTCCATCCCAAAAGCCAATCGTGTCGCCGTACCAGGCGGGGACGTCCGCCCCCAGCCGCGGCACCGCGCCGTCGAGTTTGAACGAGCGGCCGACGTGGATGTTGGTGATGAAGTTGTCGGCGTCGCCGGCCAGGAACTGCACCAGCGCCGGCGTCACGATGACCGAATGCGGCTGGTTGGTCACGGCGTGGTAGTGCCAGCGCCGCATGAAGCCCTCGGGCCAGCAGTACTGCGCCGGCCATTGTGGCGCGTTCGTATGCGCGTCGTGATAGGCCTCTTGCACCATACGCGTTTTGTACTCGTCGGTGAGCAGCGAGAGGAGAGTCGGATACTGATTCCATAGGAGCTCGGCGTACCAGTTCTGTCCCCTATGCCAAACGTAGCGCCCGCTCCACTCGCCCGGCACGGTGGCGTATGTATGCTGTGTCGGCCCGCCGCGACCCCGCGCCTCGTCGCGGAGCGCCTCGTAATGCGCCTGCGCAGTCTTGAACTTGTACGGGCTGACGATCGCCTCGCGCGGGTAATCCCGATCGCAGTAGCCCCACGACGCCGTTGCCGGAGGCTTGTCGCCGATCATC
>Ga0184628_10000660_pt1 | contig 17932 bp, 20 predicted proteins | sample PLM4_5_b1_FD_133149 | JGI IMG/M metagenome (GOLD analysis project Ga0184628, IMG submission 133149) | Groundwater sediment microbial communities from an aquifer in East River, Colorado, USA - PLM4_5_b1 | ecosystem: Environmental > Terrestrial > Soil > Riparian zone | place: USA: East River... | reverse complement strand
GGCGGCAACGTTGCGGTAGAAAGCGCCGGTCGTGTTGCTGTTCGGGACTTGGTGCGCGCCGACGAATGCCGCGCCGCTCGACGGATAAACCGCATTGCTGAACGAGATGCGCGCGCCAAACGTCGCCGTCGGTGCCGAGATGTCCTCAACGCCGAAGATTGCGTCGGTCCCTTGCGTCGCGAGCCGCGTCCGGTTTCCCCATAAGCTGAAATAGAACGCGTTCGCCGGAAGGTTCGTGTGGATGTAGCTCAGCACCGGAGCCGGCAGCGCGAACCCGGCATGGCGTTCGACACCGTCCATGACGGTCTGACTTGCGATTATGTTGACGCCCTTTTTCGCCGTGCGCTCGACGAGCCCCTTTGTACTCAGAGCGCCATCTGACGGCAGCGTGCACTCCCAGACAGCCGCCAGGCTCCCAAACGTGCCGGAACCAAACAGGGTTGCCGCGTCCTCCCACGCAATGTTCCCGATCACAGCACCGGCACCGGGTGTGGTCGAGAGCGCGAGCGTTTCCGTGCGGCCGAAGTCCGCGAGGAAAATGCAACCGCCATTTGAGAACGCGATAATTTGGTCCGCAGTCTCAACCGGGAACCCGGTCCCGGAGAACGTGCCGGGAAGCTTTATCTTTATTCCGTTTGCCATATTAGAGATTGTGAGTTGTTAGAAAGTCAGCCATTGATTGAGCCAGGACCGCGTTGCCTGCGGGTTGTATGTGAGTGTAGTCATATATTTCCTCTGTCCACACACCGGCCCACTTGACGATGAGTGAACCGATGAACCCGCCACCGCCAGAGGTTCGGAGGTAGTAATCCCCGTTCGTTCCGCCGGTAGGCAGACTCCCGGAGGTCCAATAGCCTTGAAACGTCAAGCCCGCGGGAGTCCAAGAATAAAACCCGAAGTTGAAAAAGTAGCTTAGGGGGATGATCCCGTACGTCGTCGCAACTTGCGCCTCGGTCATTCCTGGAAATTGAAGGTCAGGCAGAGTCAATCCGCTTGTGTTCGTGATGAACTCGGAGCGCGGCGAAATGAACTGGCCCGGGAACGTGTCCCGATACCACTGTTCTAAAGCGTACAGCTCGCCCGTGCCCGCGAACGCGTCCTCGTGTGCGGGGCAAACGAGCCGGCTTCCGTTCCATGTCATGACCCGCTGGCCAGGACGACTTAGGAAGGCGAACCGCGGGTCGCGAGCGCCCACTAGCGAAGCGAACTCAAGCGACGCGCGGCGGGTCTCGTAGTCGTTACCGCTGTTGTTAGTGCCGTGATAGAAGAAGCTCACACGGCCGCGATACGGGTCTCCGCCATTGCGGATCGCGTCCCGGAACGACGTCATGATTTGCGACGACGACGCGCCTGAGTATGACAGAGGAGTGAAGAGCCGCGGTGTGATTAGGTCGTCGAACGCGGTGTAGAGACCACCAACTGAGACGAGCGAGTCCCCGAGCAGTAGAATGCCGTCATCATTTGACTTCGGGTTTCGGGTCGTGTACCCGTACGCCTTGCAATAAACCTGCGTCGCCGACTTGTCTGCGCGGCGAAACTCGATGTCGCCAGCGTCCTGAGTTCTGAAATGGAACGATGCGCCGTTGGCTATGCTCGAGTAGTCCGTCAGAGGGAGCTTGACCCAAGCGCCGCCAATGCGCGCCAGCGTGTCGCCGGTTGCGAACGTGATGCTTGAGAAAGTGCCCGCCGCGTCGGCCGTGTACGTGTCCCCGTCGAGGGTTGAGGACGGAGAGAAGCTTGCCGGAGTGAACTCGCCAAGGTGGACAAATTCACCCGCGCGAAGCTTGGTCCATTTCCCGCCAAGCGACCCGCCGTTGTAAGCCTCGCCCAAGGCAACGATTCGATCCCCTGTCACCCATGAGATGCCAGCGAATGAGCCACTCGCCGTGGATCGCCAGAAATCGCCCGGTGCCGGTGTCGCGCTCGGTGCGCCGCTCGCCGCCCAAGTCCCGATGTATTTCTGGCCCCGCACCACAAGGTCGGATGAGCGCCGGAATTCAAGGGTTGTCCCGGTGTCGTTCGTGCCGTACAAGACAGGAGTTGCGAACGACTGAAACCGCGCCCACCCGTTCCCGCTAACCTCGGAAGGTTGAGGAATGACGACGGCCTTGCCGCGCCAAAGTCTATCGTGCCTATCGAGAACCACGTCGCCGACGTTCGGAAACACGCGCCGGGAAAGTTCATCCGCCAGCTTCGGCTCCGTTATCGCTCCGTCCGAGAGTTGGCCCGTCTCGATTGATCCGCTCGGGAATTCGAAGTTACCAATGACCTTTCCGTCCTCCCTGATCGCGAAGCCGATTTGGTCCGTCGCGTCGGTGATGTAGAACAGGTATTCCGGCGAGATGCCCTCAAATGGAATGAAAGGCTCGACGTCGGTGCCGAGCTTCGGCCGCGTGACGCTCCCATCCGCGAGCATGTGCGTTTCTAGGTAGCTCGGAGGAATGTAAAACTTTGCGGAAACGACGCCCTCGACGTCGATTGAGAGCCCGATCTTGTTGTCGCCGTCCGTGATGAGGAAAAGCCATTGGTCTGAATCGAGTTCAACTGGAACGACGGCTTCGAGGTCAACGGAGAGCTTCGGCCTAGTTACAGAGCCGTCCTCAAGTTTGGCTGTCGTGATTGCCGCGTCTCCGACTGGGAAAATCCCCGACAGCTCGCCCGTCGGCTTAATGCCAAACGCGATTTGCCCGATTGCGTCGGTGATGCTGAAGAAATAGCCCGGGTCGCCACCTTGGTCCGACAACATCAGGCTCCGCACTTCGGGGTGAAGCTTCGGAAGCGTGACCGAGCCGTCTTGAACTTCGACCAGACCGTAAATCGTTCCGTCGTGCCGGATTCCCCAACCGACGGACCCGAGATTATCCGTGACGCAATAGGCGAACTCTTCGGAGTCCGTCTTGATCATGAGATTTCTAATCTCCGGGGTGAGCTTTTGCCGCGTGATCGAATTGTCCGGTATAACCGTCGGACGAACAGGTTGACGTAGCCATGACGTCCCGTTCGAAACCACAACCTCGCCTTGCAGCCACGGCCCGGCCGCGTTCCCGGATGCGGTCCCGTCAGACTCGCAGATGTACCACTCGCCGGCATGCCCGGACGCTGTTGGGATTGTCGGCGTATTGGTCGAGGGAACCCAAACGTTGATGTACTTCGTGGGGTCAAGCCCGCCCATCAGCGCCGCCATGACGTCTTCGCCGAGTTGCCCGAGGCTAACCTTGTCGTAGGTGTTGACCGTCGAATTGCTCAGAACTGTCAAGACGTTCCGCATGTCGAAGGCGGAAATCTCCCCCGCAAGGTTGTCGGGCAGTACAAGTTCTATTGCACTTATGAAATCGTCGCGGGTCATTTTTGATAGTCCTCGTTGAAGTCCTCGTTGAATTCGGCGAGAGCCTGAATGCTTGTGGCGATCACTCGCAGGTACACGGGACCGAACGAGCGACGCTTAACGATTGCCTGGAGCAGCGACGACGCCTCTAGGTCAGCGGTGAGGCTCATCGAATCGCGCGAGATTGTTACGCTGGTCTCCCTGTCGCCGGTTTCCATGCGGGTGCCTGCGCGCCCGCCCGTGTAGATGTTCCCGCCCCACTCGACGTCGTCCTCGTGGTTCGCGAATCGTTCGGTGACGACAACGCCTCCGCGGTTCTGATAAAGTTCGATGAGAACAACGCGATGCCAGAGGTAGCCAATGGACAGCCCGAGCGATTCCTCGGCGGCCGGATCGTATTCGGTCGCGGAGTCCCGGACGTCGAGGGAACATTCTGCGAAGTCCGGTTTCCGAAATGTCAGGTCAAGCTTCGGTGCGTTCAAGCGCCCGAGCATTAGCCGTGAAACCGTCCAACCCGGGCCAATTGCTCCGGGATAAGCGTCAAGGAGAATCGAGTTAATCGTCTTATCTACAACCTTTCCGAAGCGAATCTCTTCCCCGCGGGTGAACGCAGCCCAATCTCCAACCGAAAAGCCAATCGTCGAAGACAGATAAACCGTCGTGTCGCTCACCGAAACCGGAGCCGTGATTGTCGCGACGCTGTTCGGTGTTGGAGCCCAAAAGTTTTTGCCGGCTGCGTGCGCCGTGAAGAATGAAACCACCTTCTCAATATCGGCGATCCCATTCGCGTAGTGGAACGTCCGTTGACGCCTCACCGGGTTTTCGAGGTAGTTCGTCTCGACTGGTTCCCTGCCAACGCCGATAGTGTCGTTCGTGGCCGGGAGAGCGGAGAAGGAAACCTCGGGAGACTGATAGTTCGGCTTGCCCGGGAAGAGTGCCGGTGCCGTTTCGTACTTGTCCGACGGGAGCGGCCCCGCGGCCAGCGTAGCGTCCAACACGATCAGGCTTTGCTCGATTGGCGATTGCTCAATGAAATCAACCGGCATTTCGACGACCGTCGGAGTCTTCCACGTTGTTTCTCGGTTCTTGAGTTTGCCAACCATTAACGGCACCACGAGTTGCACCAGTGGGCTTCCGAGCAATGGAACGTCCGATCCGGTGAACACTTGCCACGCGGACCAGTCCGGCAAATAGGTGAGCGAAACCTTGCCGCCGACAAGACGAGGAGCATCCGAGTACTTTCGAAGCGCCGGCCAGAATGGAACCGCGACCTTTTCGTCCTTCAACGTGCGCAACGCGTTTTCGAGCCGGGCCGCGGCGAGCCCGCGAAGGAGAAGCGTGAACTGGCAGGAAGCCCGCAGCGCCACCGACAGCGCGCGCCGCGTATCGCGCCCAGTGAGCCCGCCGCTTGATGTACTCAGAGCAAGGAACGAGATTCCGAAGCCGGCCCCCCAATTCGGTTGATCGTCTAAAACGTACAGCGTCGCGTCATTGAAATCGGTGGTCCTCATGCTCGGGCAATGTGTTTGTTTGCCATATCGAGGAACCAAACCTCGCCGCGGACACCTTGCGACCACGCAACCGCGTCTTGGCGCGAGTCATATGTCATGATGTTTACGGTTGTTCCGCCTCCGCCGGCTTGCCGCGCCAGCGGCCCGAGGTCGCCCCGGTGCGCCGCTTCCAATGCGGGAACGCCATAGCGTTTGGTCATGGGAGCCGAGAAAACATATTCGCGCCCGTGCGCAGGCCCGACTATCGAGCCTTCGGAACCGTCGCCCGTGTAGCCGCCCGTCTTGAATCCTCCCGTGAGAGCCATCGCCGCCAGGAACGCGGCAGCGCCGACGCCCGCAGCAATACCCCACGATGAAATCGAGGTCAGCATTGCGCCAGGGGCTTTCGCACCCGTATCCGCAGCGCCTTCCTGTTCACTAAAGAAAATGTTCTTTGCCGCGGCCAACGCCCGCTGAGCTATCCACGTCGTGAACATTTTCGAGATTCCAGAAGTTAGCGAACCCATGATCGGCCCGGCAATTGAGCCGAGCTTTTTGGACCAGTACTCGGTGTCACCGATGAGCTTCTGAAGACCGTTCGAAACCGAATCAACAGCCGTTCCGATTACGTTCGTAAACGTGCCGGCGATGTTCTGCGCAAGCGTCCCCATTGAGTTTTGCAGCGCCGTGACAGAAGCCTGGAACTGTTGAGAGACGCTGTTAGGGTTCGGCCCGAGTCCATTTCGCGCCGCGCTCGCCTCGGCCCCGGACAAGAGTCCAGACGCCGCGCCGCCAGAGATGAGCCCGGCCTGAGTGCCGAACTTCTGCACGTTGGTCTTGCGCCAGTCGGAACCGGACGCTTGCAACTGGTCTTGCAACGCCTGGCGCATCAGGTTGTAAGCGCGTTCCTGTGCACGTTCCTGCTCCCTGGCGGACCGTTCGGCGTCCGCTTCCATTTTCTCGCGAAGCTTCTGTTCTTCCTCAAGTTCCTTCTGCCTCTTGTCGGCATACTTGGTTTGAATCTGGTCGATCCGCCCAAGTTGCTCAGCCTCGATGATTTCAAGCCTAGAAATCCGGTCCTGCTCGATGACGATCCTGGCATCAGCGACGGCACGAAGTTGCGAGTTGATCTTAGCCAGCGCGTCCGGGTCGTTTGAGGTCCGCCCAAGTTGCGCGGTCAACTGGTCGGATTGGACTCCGAGCACGTCTTTTTTGGCGAAGGCTTGTTCCTCGACGATCCCTCGAAGCCGTTCGGTGAACGTTTTCGACGCTTCGATTTGCTGGTCCTCGGACGCCTCGCGGTCACGCATCTTCACTTCGTAACCCTTGCGGAGCGTGTCCTGCTCGCCGTCGAGCCTAGAGGATTCAATTTGATTGAGCGCCTGCGCGTGTTGCAAGGCGTCCTGTTCCTCGACCGCGTAGCCTGACCGGGTCAATTCTCGTAGCCGGTTTATGAGGTCAGGCAACTGCTTCTGTACGTCCTTTCCAACTACGTCCCGAATGAGCCCAGAGTTTCCAAGGCTACCGTACTGAAGCGAAGACAGCCGGCGGATGTCTTCCATGACTTGCTCTGCCTGCGGTCCGCGAAGCTGACCAGACTCCAATCGGTCGCCCGTCAACGCCCCGAGTTTGGAAAGAGTCTTGAGGTTGTTTTGCTCGCGCCCCTCGAGCGTGTCCGTTTTCAGCCGGCTGAGTTCGCGGAGCGCCCAAAGGTCGTATGCGATAGCGCCCACGCCAGCAGCGGCCCCGCCGGTCGCCGCCAGACCGACGCCACCAGCGGCCCCGACGAAGGTCCCCACTTGCCCGAGGATCGAAACCAGAGCTCGCACCTTCTCTACGCCGATCCCGATTGCATTCAATCCGAGCAAGCTGGCCAGGTTCGGAACGCGACTGACGGCTTGCGCGAGCGCGTTCGTGCCCGTGGTCATGTTGCCGATGACGACGGAGCCTCGGGAGAGTTCAGCGTAGGATAGGCGACCGGACGCCGTGACCCTCTGCATCCCTGCGATAGCCCGTTGTGATTCAGCGGCAATCGCGGAGTAATTGACCTTGATGACTTGCGAAGTCTGGGTTGCGACAGTCTGCGTGCGTTTGGCGACTTCCTCGAAATAGTCCGTGATCTTCTGCGGCGGTAAAGAGTCCTTCCACGCGGTCTTGGCGGCAGTGGCGACGCGGCCGATTGAGGCTGAAGCTTCTGCGTCTCCGACCGTGCTGATTTTAATCTTTATCTCGTCACCCATTGGTAAGCCCCGCTTGTTCCATAAGTTTTTCGCGGACCGTGTTGTATGAGTCGCCGCCGTTTATTCCTGCGTTGATAATCTCCAACAGTTGCAATTTCTCTTTGGCCTTCTCTTGGATGGCCATTTCCATGGCGATTTTAATCCAAGCCTTGGACTCCTTTAGGAGTTCTCTGCGGGTAAGGCGGGTGTGGTAGGAGGCAACGCCAAGGAATTCTGCGAGATTCCAAGAAGACTTCGCATCTCCTCCTGATTCTCGCTCCAGTTCCCCCACCATTCCGAGAAAGGGTTTGCGTTCATGCGCCTCCCTTCCCTCACGATGGCGTACACGTCAGCCGAAGTAATTCCCTTCGCCCATCCCAACTTTTGACCACAGTAAAGCTCAGCGAGCCTTGCAAGGCTGCCGGCTTGCTTTGTTAGAAGATCAAATTCTTCGACGTCTAAAACCCGAAGGAAGACTTGATCCGTCCCCCCCTTTTTGAAGGTAACGGTGTACGGTTTCAGAGCCAGCGCGACCTCCGTCGGCGTTGGGCCGCTTGTGCTCGTGCTCTGGTCCATAATATTAAGGTCCTGTAATTGCGACCGCCAGCGCGTTCTTGAGTGTCCTGAACGCGAATTTTACGGTGAACTCTTTGCCGCCGCCGAAGCTGGCTTCGCCGTCCACTTTCAAGAGCCCGTAAAAAGGAACCCGAGAGAGTTTGACGTCTGTGTGATCGCCAAAATCCATGAACACCCACCCGCGCTTTTCAGCGTCCGCGCCCGCCGTCCATCCGGTCGAAGCCGAGGTCAGCGAGCCGGTCCCGAAGATAACTTCGAGCGCCAGCGGCGAGAATTCCTGCGTTGTAAACGACAGGTCGAGCTTGTTAGAAATCGGAATGACGTCGAGGCGGTCCATGTGGTATTCGCCGTCAATCTCGACGGGTGCCTCGATCTCGATGTCGGTGGTCTGTCGGTTTACAGAGCAATCCTTGACCTTGCCGATTGAAATCCAGCCAGTGTCAGCGAATCCTGCGACCGCGGCAGCGCCAGACGTGCCGGCCGAGGGAATGGTGAATGCCGTCCCATCCCTCATGAATTTGAACTTGCTCCCGATTATTACGGGACGTGTTGGAAGTGCCATAGGTGATTACTCCTTCTGCCCAGCCCGCACCCGAGCGGCAGCAATCTGCTGCTCATATGTGAGCGTTAGGGAATCAAGGTGAAGATTGTCCAGCAACGCTTTCCATTCTTCTGGAGTCGTCGGAGGCTTCGAACTTCCTTGCAACAGTTCGATCAGTTGCCCGATCAGCGGCGCAATAAGCGGAAGAATCAATGAGATTGGCATGGTATTATTTCTCTATTAGTTGAGTTATCAAGGTGAGCAGTGGAACCGTTGCCGCCGCGACAGCATGCGAGACGTCGCTCGGGTCTGCCGAGGCGGCCGAAACGATGGCCTTTTGGTAAGCAGAATAGGCAGCCGTTGCCTTGACTTCCTTGGCGTCTAGAGTGGCCGAGCCGGAAGCATATTCAGCAGGTTGGGATACCTTGATAGAATCGAGCCTTGTCCGTTCGCGAACCACGTAATCGAACCATGCTTTGATTGCGGCATCGGCTGTAGTTAGTCCGACCTGAACGGCCGTGGCCGTGGCCGGCGATGTCGTGGAACAACCGCTTTGGGTGAATGAGCCGCAAACAATTAGCAGCGGCAATAAGAGTGCGAGAAGTTTGTTTTTCATAGTTAGATGATTTTGGACTGTTTCATGAAGAAGAAAGTGAGTATCATTGTAACTGATAGTTTAAAAACCTCCATAAACAGTGCAGGCATTTTGAAGGTTAGAATGCATAAAGTAACTAGTATAATAAGAAGAACTAAGCTCTTTACCTCGACTTGAAATCCACCGAGCACGATCCTGCTTGGTTCCTCTTGAGGGCTTGGGGCTGGTCCGGCTGGTCCGGCTGGTCCAGATGGCCCAGTTGCTCCAGACGAACCAGCTGATCCAGCAGCCCCTGCCGCACCGGCCGCGCCCGGTGCCCCTTGGGGGCCAGTGGGTCCCGATTTTACAACTACTGATTCGTCCATATGCGGTCATGCGATGTATTCTTTAGGCTCACAAATCGGGCAGGCTGGAGGAATCGGTCTGCCCGCAGTAGTCGAACTCGAAAGGCCTGCCGCTCCGGTTCTCGGTGCCTCGAATGGTAGTGTCGGATCGTAAACGTCGCTCCCCCACGTCACGGACACGTAGCCGCCAATGATCGCCTCGATTTGCAGTGCAATCGCCTGAACTTGTTTCAGCTTGCCTGCGCTAATAGTTGGACCAGATAGAAGGCTGACCAATTTCGGACCACCTTGCATCAGGGTATGAGTCCCAGTGATGCCACGAATCTGCACCGTCAAATCGTGAATCCTGGCTATTGTCGCCTCGCGGTTTGGATGGTCGTGCTTGCTTTTCATGGGTTATTTCTTTCGAAAGTTGTCGGTCGCTAGGTCACTGGTGAAAGCCTTCCCGTCTCCTGCGTGGGGCTCATACCCGCCGAGTTTCTCGATTCGGCCAACGCGGTCTTGCAGATAACTGACATCCTTCTTTAGGTTGCTCACGTCCCGGACTACTTCGTTCCTGACCATCTTCAGCTCTTGCATGTCATCTTGCAGGGAACGGATTCCGGCTAGCGTCATTCCACCAACAACAGCGAACCCTACGAGGGTGATTGACAGCCCTATCGAAATTCGTATTTGGGTCGATTCGGTTGCCATAGGTTAGAGGTCGATACCAACAATTCCTGCTCGCCGTTCCAATACTTCCACACGTCGAACCGTTTCAGTCACTCGTTGTTCCAAGACGTGGAACCGTGTTCGCAAAACTTCTCCTTCTTTTTGGAACTCTATGAGAGACTCGAATTCCGCCAGCTTGTGACCCAGAAACATGTGGATTTGGAACAACCGCAAAGACACTGCTGCAAATAAGCTCCACGGAATTATCAGCTTAAGTTTTGCGCCCACAGTTTTCATAGTTAGACTGGGCTGAAGATTGTCTGCCGTAGGAAATCAGCGCGGGCGATCTTGACGCCAGATTCGAAGCCATTCGCCCAGCCGGACCACACGAACCCGCTGGAGTATGTGTCGTCGCCGGACGGCTTCCCTTGCAATCCGTCAATCACGTGCTCCATCAGTTCTAAGTAGTCAACTGCGGGCGGTTCCTCCGCCGGCTTCACTTCCACGATAACGCCGAGCGATGAAGTCGTTGTCGAAACGCCAGTTGTTAGTTCCGCGTTGGTCCGGCTGTGCTCTGGGTCGAGTACAGTGATGCACAAGCCGAACTTCGTCAGCGCCGCCGCGCGCTCGGGAGGCTTCCCGCGTTGCCCGTCGTCGATCAGGATTCCGTCTCCCACCGAAAGCCCAAGAGCCGCTATCGGCGAGTAGCCCGCGAGCAAACCCGCAACGAGCGATTGAAGGCCGGCGATTCGGATTGCGCTCATGATTCGAATCCAGCCTCCTCTGCCGCTTCGCTGAGTTTCCGCGAAATATAGACTTCCATGTCTTCGCGCTTTTCGTCGAGAGCTTCACCGAGCGCGGCCGTCGCCTCGGGAGTGGAAAACGCTTCAGCAAGGTCGGAGCGAGGTCCGCCGTAGGTGATCGTCCCCTCGGTCCCGTTGGTGACGACTTGAATCCCGAGGGACGCCAATATCTGATCGTAGCGCCCAGCTTGCTCGACCGTCTCTCCGACTGCCGCACGCTGGGCGAGGTTCTTGATGTTGGCGGCAAATTTGGAGTAACCAATCCCACGCTCGCGAAGGTTCAGTTCCTGGCGAACCATGAGTGCCTGCAAGTTAAGATTGCTTGAGCGCGATCGGATGAACCCGACGTCTTTCCCGCGGCGTCGAATCCGAACCTTGCGGTCAGACAAGCGAGAGAATGCCCCGTACCTTTTCAGGATAGACTCGCGCACCGACGGCCGGACCGTGACGCCTTCTGTTCGGTGTTCCAGTAATGCTAACCGCTCGCCACGAATCGTCCCGCGTCCGGGTTGCGTCAGCTTTTGGGCAAATAGAAAACCTAGATCCCCGGCAACGTGCGCGATTGCTTCCGCCGGAATGACGCGTCGAAGCTGCGCGTACAGCCGGAACGTGTTCAACAGGTCCTCGAGTTTGGCTTCGATAGAGATCATGCTGTCTCGCAGAACAGGAGGACAAACGCTTGGTGCGGTTGGTCCTTCTTTTGGGTAACGCGGTAGGAAGCCCCGGTGACGCCGTCCGTCAGCTCGTCGCCGATTTGCACGACGACGCCAGCGAGCGATGAGCGTTTGATTTCGATTTGGTCGAAGACAGCTTCGGCGGATCCGATGCGATTTGTTCGGCGGTCGGAGTCTGACGGTCGAATGACCGCATCGAGCTCGATCCCATTTCCGACAAGAACGAGGCTTGTCCCGTGGCCATCAGATGGGCTCGACAACACGTCGAACCCCTCTTCAAGCATGGCGGTAGCCTCGCTCATATTTACTTGTGCTTTTTATGAGACTCCCCAGAGAGTCTCCGGTTTTCCTCAATCATCTCGCGAACGGCCGGATGCTGCCGCGCCAATTCCGAAAGCGTCATCGCGTTACAGTGGATCCGCTGAGCCTCGCAGAGTGCCAGTCTCTCCTCAGGAGAGATTATATGTTCAGCCGATTCAGGACTCTCGACACCTTCAGCTTTCGCGGCGTGCTTGTGTGTGGCACTCATGGATTAGCCATTGGTTCGGAGTTGCACGACCGGCACACGGTCTGCACTGGACGCAACTAACGTCCAACTGGCGGCCGTTTGCAGTTCGGTATTGGTCGCAGATTGGCCGGCCGGAGTGCCGCCCCAGCGGGTTCCATTCACGTGAACCAGATATCGGATGCGGTCGAACAGTTGCTCCTGATTTAGGTCTGGTCGGTTGTAATATTGCAATGAGGCAACAGCTACGTCTGAAGACTGAGGCTTGAATCCCCAGCCAATCGCCCCAGCCCCAATTAGGTATGTGTCGAAAACGGTTCCGGATGTACCTCCAGCCCTAGACAGAAGGTTGCTGACATAGAGCGGGATTCCCTTGTAAGTCTCCAAGATGAACTCGCCTTTGCTAGACTTTTCGAACGCTATTTCATCCGCATTTCGAAGTGCAGCCCGGATGAGCGGATGAACCCACATGGCACCACCGCTTAGGTCGCTACTCAGTTCACCAAGCAAGGCAACAGCGTTGTTAAATTTCAGGGTGTCGATAATAAGTCCGGCCGCCGGGGATGCTCCCGTTTCAGATGATACATCGGACCGATTCGCGGACAGAGCCGCAGCGGCCGCGGGGGCTCCGCTGAAATTGAATAGACCGCGCAGAACCGCGAGAACAGTTTTCTGGATTCGCTTTTGACGTTGAATCGCGATTTGATCCGTAATAACGGCCACCGGATCGGTGTCCGAAACTGCGGCCGCGAGCGCATTGGAACCGTAAGCCTTTTCCCTATTAAGGATCGGAGTCACATTCAGGCCGGCCGTGATGTTATTGATCGTCGGAGCCACACCCTCGACTTGAATCGCGTCATCGTCGTCTGTGATGTCCTTGAAAAACGGCATGTTAGCTGAAATGCCTCCACCGTTGGCGATTTCATCGAAAAGTGGACTTTGGCGAACCGCTCCGCTCGTGAGCAGAGACGGCAGAATCCGCATCTTCTCATTTGCCCCTCGAATCCAAATATCCGGCGTCCAGAGGTTTGCTATCGTTGTTGCTGCCATAGTATTATTTGTTGATTGTTAAAGTGTTAGACTGGAAGGCCGGACGATTTTCGAGCCTGAATGCATTGCTCCGTCAGGGTCAGTTTTGGATTCTCGCTCCGAGCCCCAAGATTGAGCGGGGCAGACGCTTCGAACTTCGGGAGCTTCGCGAGCGCAACGAGCATTTCCGGGTTCGCTAGCGCGAGTGGAAGCCAGTCTTTGGGTTCAAGCCGGCGTTCGGCACAAAGTGTGGTGGCTTCGGCGGTGATTCGAGCCGTCCGTTCCGCAGCGAGTTGAGCCTCGACTTCGGCCAGACGATTCGACAAATCCGGGACCACGACGGGTGCCGGCGGAGGAACCACAGCCGGGGTTTGAGCCGCGGCCGGGGTAGGGGGTGCGGGCGGAGCCGCGGTTGTAGTTTCCATGGATTCTATTTTGTTGTTAATCGGCGCGCCGTGCTCGGCTGTTGGCACTCGCCGGAAATTTGAAAGGTCGAATTCGTTTTTGACGGAAGCCTTGTCGGTGACTTCGTCGGCGAACCCGGAAGCCAATGCTTCATCGCCATCCATCCACGTTGACGCCCTCATCAGTGCCCGCATGTCGGAGCGCGTCTTGCCGGTCTTTCCCGCGTAAATGTCGGCGATTCGGTCAGACTCACGGTCGAGTAAGTCGGCCGTTTTCTTCATGTCCTCGGAGTCGCCGACCACGAAGCCCTGCGCGTCGTGGATCATCAGCCGCGATGTCTTCGGCATGACCACACGCCCAGCCGCCATAGCGATGAACGAGGCGGCCGACGCGGCGAGCCCGTCCACGTGTGCGGTCACTTTGTCGCGCCTCTTGTCAACGATGTTGTAGATCGCCAGGCCGTCGAACACGGAGCCGCCCGGCGAATGGATGCGTAGCGTGATGTCCGCTTCCTTGTCGATCGCGTCGAATTCCTTAGCGAACGCCTTCGCCTCGACGCCTTCGCCATACCATCCGCCACCGATCTCACCGTAGAGAAGAACTTCAGCAGACTTCGTCTTGGCGTTGGCCTTGTTTATGATTGTAAACCACGGAGATTTCATGCGAAAGCCAGTCTGTTTGTCGGTGAAGCGACGGGTTCAGGGGTCTCGCTCGGAGGTATTGCGCCGACGGCCAGGTTTAGCCCGAGGTCTGCCGCGTACTTCTGAGCCTCGGCGCATTCGTCATAGACTTCGCGCCAGTCGCGTCCGTCGGCACCGATGACGCCTTGGGGCGATTTGATCCCGGCGGCGATCTCCGACAGCAGCGCCGCGGAGTTGCGCCCGACGTCAACGTTCACAGATTTCGGAGGGTGAATGCGGACGTTTTTCCAGTCGGCCGGAGCGTCTCGGAGTTCCGGGACGTTGAACCGCGCCCAACCGATGACGTACTCGTAAACACGCCGCCAAGCGTCCGCGAGCACAAGGTGCCGCGCCTGGAACCATGCCGCGGACATATCGAGGGAACCGCGGTAAACGGTCCCTTGCATTGAATCCGGGTAAACGATGACGTGAGGAATCCCTACCCCCGTGCAAACCTCCGCCCGTAGCATCCGCCAGTAGTCTTGCGTGACGATGGACGGCCGGTCGGACCGGAACTGTTCTAATTCGTCCCCGTTCCGAAGAACAACCTCTTCTCCACCGAACGTTTCCCGGTAGAACGCCTCGCGCTCGGGGTCAGTGGAAGGAACAACAGAGCCTCCGTTGCGTAGGATTTCCTCCGCGTCCATTTCCCCGGTATCGTTCTTTCGAACGATGGCGACCTTCGCTGCCTGCTTCGCTGCCTTCATTTCGAGGATTTGCAGGTCTTCGAGGTCGTGGAGCAGGTTGATGACTGGATAAACAAACGGGAGCCCACGGACTTGCCCCGGGCGCGACGGTTCCAAAATGTGGACAAACGAGTCGGCTGGTTTTTCGTCCGCCTCTGTAACTGTGACGGAGCCGAACTTGTCCTCTGTCCCGACGAATAGGGAGACCGGGCGGCCACTGGGAGCCAATCGGAACCCGTCAACGACAGTCTTTTCGCCCTCCAATTTGGGCGGGGTGGCGATCAAATGCCCCTCGAAAAGTTGCACGCGTGGGGTGCCGCTTTCGCCCGCAGTTAGGTGTATGAACGATTCCCCGTCCACGAACCACGTGCGCGCCGTCAGGCTCTCCAATGTTCCCCGTGTTGCTCGGGATGATACGTCAGCCAGTTGGCTCCAATACTCCCAGAAAATCTTAGTGGCCAAGTTCCACGTGGAACTAGAACTAGACGGCTGAAACACCATTCCGCGGCCCACCGTGTAGGCTTCGAAGAGGTCCGCTAAACGGTTAATAAGTGGGCTGTTACGCTCAAAATAGCGCGCCTTCCCGACCAGCACCGAGCGAACCATGCTGTTCGCGTCGTACTTGATACCCTTATTGGGGACTACATACGGAATTCGAGAACGTCCTAGACTTGTGTAGGCTCCCTCATACCGGTTCGTGACGATGTTTCCTGGGTTCGTCCGATTTGATCGCCAGGCTGAACCTATGGAAGACCAGAGGTTCATGCGCGAATCCCGGAAAAGCTGGTGTGTAGGGTCTTAACCCCCCAGCGTGGCAATGTTCCCAACGCTTCCTCTGCCGTGGAATACGAGATGATGTCATAGGCCCAATCGACGAGTTCTTGGATCGGATCAGGATCGCCCCCCCCGTCGAACTGCTCATACTGAACCGCGATCCGGTCCGAGGATGAGGCAATGAGCGTTTTCCCGGCGGCTAGCTCCTTAGCTGAATCAGCGGCAAGTCCGTCGAGGTACGCCTTACGGCCGGCTTCATTCGTTCCGAAACCATAAACGGTGCGGATGAAATTTCGCTTCGCGGAGTTCTTAACTGCCACCCGCTATGCTTCGCACACATATAAGCATTTAGGTATGTGCGGAATTGTTCGATTCCGTTCGATTCCGTTCGGTTAACTTGCCCCATGGCTTTTTTACTCTCTTCAGGAATGACTCAGCGGAAGATAATGTTCCGCGGCCACCTACCATATTAAAACCGCGCCGCCTCATTGCCCAAACGTAGGACTCGTGGCGGCCCATAGCCACAGCGAGTTCCTTGACGCTAAGCCGCCTTAATTGGTGCGGGGGTGGTTCGGAAAGGGAGTTCATGGTGTTTTCTCAAACTCTTGGCCCCATGGCAGGATCCGAAGAAAGAGGGCGAGTGCGATTTGCTCGATTTCGCAGTCTAGCCAGTGGTCCGGCCACCTTTCCGAGCGCTTGCACCATTCGTGAACGATCTTTCCGGTTCGGCCGACCGACTTCGCTTTCTTAACCTTCGCGTCAATGTGCCGAAAATACTCATCCGTCGCCGCACCTTCAGTGAGTTCCCAGCGTATTCCGTTCACCGCACCGGCCCGAAGCCTTGCAATGATGTCCAAAATCATCGGGCCACTGAATTCCAACCGTTTCAAAGTGAAATGCTTGTGGGCCAAAGCGCAATCCTCCAGTCCACACAGCATGGTTTTTCCGGTTTTGGCGTCCTTCCATCGGGCGTCTTTGTCACGGCCGCGCATAGGCAACCATCCGACGTGCATTGCGCCTTGTGGGCCGCGAACCCGTTTCCCCCACCTTGAACACGCGTCATAAACCGCCTCGGTCTGGTCGTTGCAATCAATCCCAACGTGGTTGTCCTGAACCCCTAACCTGATTTGGTGCGCCCGAACGTCCTCGAATGTCTCGCATGTAAACGCCTCACCTAACCGAGACACGTTCGGAGCCCAATCCCGGGACGTTAGGTAGAAGTGCGGGCTCGTAAATTGAACGTCACAGGCCAACAGCCTGATCGGTTTGTCTCCGACCGGCTTATCGAGTTCGTGCCCGCGCAGGACAATTTCCACTCGCGCACTTCTGGAGTCCTGATTCTCCCATGGCTCCGCCAGGTCGCCGTTAATGAACCCCTGCAACCCTTGCAACGATCGTTTGGCTTGCAGGAACTTCACCGCCAGAGCCCCGAAGGATGTCTGGGGGGTGGACGCGTACAAACTCGGCAGATGGTAGCTCCTGAACGTCGAAGGTGACGCCGCCTGCGGGACCCATCGTCCAGCGCGGACCATTTTTGTCTTCTCTCCGTCCATGATCTTGCCCGCGCAATGCGGGCAGACCGCGTGCGCCGTCCGAAACACCATCGCGAAGTCCCAGCTTCCGTCCGGCCGCTTGGATTCCTTATCCCATCCCACGAAAGCCTCGTTCCCGGTAAGATCGAAAACCGTCATCTCCTTCGACCAGCAAAACAGAACGTCTTTGGAACACCGCGGGCAAGGCATCATGTAGCGACGCTGATCTCCTTTCTTGAACTCCTGCCAGATGAGCCCGTCGGACAGCGTTGGTGTAGAAGATTTCCACCGTTGCGGGTAGCTGAAGCTCTTGGTCCGTTGCTCTGCCAGGTTGACCGCGTCCGCTTCGCCGCCGCCGCCCTCATCAAACTTGTCGATCTCGTCGAGAATCACCCGCCGTGCCGGCCGACTCGCCAGGTTCCCCGGACTGTTGGAACCGATGAAATTGATCTGCGCCCCGCCGCCGAGAACCTGTTGAGCCGTCTTGAACGCGTGCCGGTCACGTCCCGTTGGAATCCGCGCGGACATCTCTGGGGATGCTCTGAGAATCGGTTGCCAACGCGTCTCCGAGAAGCTCCGCATTAGCTCGACCGATGGCATCGCCCAAAGGATTGCGCATGCATCGCAACACGCGCACCACGCCGCCCCACCCATAAAAATCGTCGTCTTGCCTGATTGGGAACCGAAACAGAGGACGACATCTTGAACCGTCGGCATCCCGAACAAATTGAGCGGTTCTCGGCAATACTCCCGGCCGTCAAAACTTAGCCATCCAGGGCTCTGGGTCTGAGGCGCAGGAATGTAAACGCTGCGAGTGCACCAGTCAGCGACGGATTCAGCCGGCGGCGGGCGCAGTAGCATCGTCGCCTCGGCTTGCAGTGCCGAGTCGATTGATAGCATCAGCGACATTAGTGAGTGTCCTCCTAGCCCATGTGTCTAAAACCATCCGAGCGATATCCGGGTCCGCCGGGTTGCACTTGCCCGCCAGACTCGCCGGCGCAGAAAGCATCTCGGTCTTGAGTGGTGTCAAGACGTCGCAGAGTACCTTCTTTGCCGCCGACATCGGGACAAGGCTCTCTTCCTTCTCCTTCCGCTCCAATTCT